>Ga0114978_10002978_pt1 | contig 13926 bp, 9 predicted proteins | sample S_140212_EF_Meta_FD_87027 | JGI IMG/M metagenome (GOLD analysis project Ga0114978, IMG submission 87027) | Freshwater microbial communities from Lake Simoncouche, Canada to study carbon cycling - S_140212_EF_MetaG | ecosystem: Environmental > Aquatic > Freshwater > Lake | place: Lake...
AACCGCCAGCGCTTTGAGCGCGCGAGCCGAGCCAGGCGCTCAACCCGATCACTCCGAGCACGAACGCTGCGAAGATCGACACCGCCAGTATGCTCGTCTCGTAGTTCACTTCTGAGCTCCGTCCTGTGGTGTCCTTGCGAGGGTCGCATAGAGCACCGCCAGCACGAACGCCCCGATGATCAGCCCGAAGCCCGCGATAATGCCCCACGGAACGCCGGCCACTGCTTCGCTCGCAAGCCCGCCAACGGGCACTCCACCCGCAAAGGTTGCGAACGCGGCCACCGCGACGAACGCGGCGTAACCGATGCAATACACGGAAAAGAGCAGCGGACCCCACCAATCGACCATACTGCGCCCCGCAGTACTGACGCTCTCGCTGCGGCCGCTCACGAGGTGCCTCGCGCAGTCAACTGCTCAAGTGCGCGGTTGGCCAGTTGACCGATCGCGGCGATCACGGCGACGGAAAGCGCGATCCCTGTGAAAAACAACCAACTCGGAGTCTCGTTGTAGACGGTCGCGATGTCGGTCGCGCCGCCAGCACGGGCCGCTGATGCGAGCAAGCAGACGATTGCCGTCCGAGGAAACATGCCGATCGGCGTCGCGGCCATGACAAGCCAAAACGGAATGCGCGTGGCGCTGAGCGCGTAGTTGGTCAGCGCAAACGGCGAACTCGGCGGCAGTCGCAGCAGCGTCACAATCAGGAAGGTTCGCCTCGTCGACCCGCGCGCGAGTGCGTCACGAATGACCCGCCCCTTCGGATGCCGATCGATCCATCCGTCCACACTCCGCCCAGTCACCATGCGCACGACGATGTAGCCAATCGCGGCTCCGCCAGTGAACCCGATGATCGCGCCGGTGAGGCCGAGATTCATGCCGAAGACCCAACCGCCGAGAAACGCCTGCGAATAGGTGGGCAGGAATCCGAGGCCAGCCGTGACGGCGAAGATGGCCACATAGACCCAGAATCCCCAGTTCGGATCCTCGCTGAGGAATTCGGCGATGTGGGCGAGATCGTAGAAAATGTAGAACCCGGCCAGAGGCGGCAGCAGCACCCACGCAGCACCCAGTACTCCGCTCGCAACGAGACGCGAATCCCGTTTCTTTTGCGGGGGGCCAGGGAGGGCGGTCGGCGGCGTGATCGGCGCGGGACCGTCCCCGTCTTGCTGCGTGGGGTAGGAGTTGGGACTCTCGCTCATTCCGCGCAGCGTACGAAACGCGCGCAATGCATGCATCCTGCGCGAACCGCGCCCAGTTTGGCCCCGCGCTTCTGCTCCAGACACGACCACTTTGCCGATACCGACGACCGCCCTTCCCAACGGGCTCGGAGAATTTCCATGCGTACGACGACTGCCTTCAACGCCCGCCTGTCCACCCTGATCCTCGCCACTGGTTTCATCAGCGCCACAGTTGGCTGCACCACGCGTTCACAGGTCTTCGAGGGCTACGGCGACGACCAGCTTTGGACCGCGATGGTCGCCTCCGCCCAAAAACCCACCTATGACGACTGGCGAGTCATGGACAATGAGGTCTATGTCGACGAGGCGACTCGCCGGATCGAGGTCTACCGTGTCCTCAAGCGCACGCTCGTGACTCCGTACTCAACGCCGCGGCAGGAGGAGCGCGAGTGGAAGTTTCAGATCGCCCTCGGTCGCGACCCCGAACTCGACTCGCCGACGGTCGACTTCACGGCACGCCAATTGGTCGTCCCCGCGTATGTCTGGACCGAGGCCGACAAGTTCTTCTTGCAAATGCGAACCTCACTCGGCGCGCCGACTGGGACGACGCCCGTGGAAGGCTCGACGCCTGCGCCGCAAGTTGCTCCTGCAGCGGAAGCTGTTCCCGCGCCAGTTCCTGAGGCCGTTCCTGAGGTCGTTCCTGAGGCCGCGCCCGCTCCGGAACCGCTGCCAGAACATTGAACCCGTGAATCATCAGGCGAGATTCGTGTAGACCCGCTGCACATCGTCGTGATCTTCCAGCAGTTCGACCAGCTTCTCGACGAGCGCGAGTGTGTGCGCGTCCACCTCGACCGTCTGCGTCGAGTTCCACACGATCTCCGCACTCTCAACCTGCAATCCCGCGCCAGCCACCGCGGCGCGCACCGCGATCAAGTCCGCAGGAGCGCAGAGCACTTGGAAGGTTTCGCCGTCGCCCTGAATGTCGTCCGCGCCCGCGTCGAGACAACAATTCATCAGCGTTTCTTCGGTGGTCCCCTCGACAATGATCTGGCCCTTCTGCGCGAAGCCAAAAGCGACCGAGCCAGGAACGCCCATTTTGCCGCCGTTTTTGTCGAGGATCACTCGGATGTCCGCCGCCGCCTTGTTTGCGTTGGAGATCAGGCACTCGATGATCATCGCCACGCCGCCCGGCGCATAGCCCTCATAGCGCGCATATTCGTAGTGCTCGCTGGTTCCCTCGCCAGTGCCTTTCTTGATCGCCTTCTCGATGGTGTCGCGCGGCATGTTGGCCGCGCGCGCGGCATCGATGGCAAAGCGGAGCGATGGGTTGAACGACGGATCACCACCGCCCTTTTGCGCGGCCACGATCAACTGGCGCGAGACCTTGCTCCAGTTCTTGCCGCGCTTCTTGTCGACGGCGGCCTTGCGATGCTTGATGTTTTTCCAGGCACTGTGTCCAGCCATGACGCATCCAATCTTCGCTGACCCGATTCTCGCGCCGCAACAACGGTGCGGCGCTGCGAGAATACCGCGCCCCGCGCTCCGCGTTTAGCGCGTGCCCTTGCACGGCACGACTCCGGGCGGCTTTCCGGCGGCGACCTCCTCGAGCTTGCCCTGCGCGCGCTCAACCACCGCGCCAAACTCGCGTCGGACGAACTGCGCGATCGGAACCAACTCGAATCCGTAAGTGCGCAATTGGAACGCCGACATGCGCTCGGCAAACATCTTTGGGGGATAGCGACGGCGCGCGACCACGCCGACCTGCTGCCAACTCTTGATCGCACCCTCCTGATCACCCGCGCGCCAGAGTGCGTCGCCGAGGTGATCGAGCGTCACGATCGATGGGGAATTTGGACGCACCCGCAGCGCCTGCCGGTAAATGCTGATCGCACCTAGTCCTGATGCATCGTCGCGAAACCTGCCCTGGTGGTAGCGCAGGAAACCAACAGTGTCGAGCACCGCGGGGTCGTCAGGCCTCGCCTCGGCAGCGCGCTCGGCGGCGACGATGGTGCTTTCGAGAATTTCTCCGCGATCAATCTGTGCGTAGGCGATGCTGTTGAGCAGCTCGGGGTCGAGCGGCTCGAGTTCAAGCGCCGCGAGCAGAAGTCGATCGGATGAGTCGCGTTGGCCGAGCAATGTGTAGATTTCGGCCGTGCGCATCAGCGCGTGGGCGACGGGCTTGCGCCCCAGCGCCGCTTGCGACCACGCCCCCGCTTGCGACCACGGCGCCGCGCCCGCATCGCACAGCCGCTGCGCCAGTGCCGCGACTTCCTCGACATCCGCACCTGAACCAATACGCAGCGCAATTGCGGCAATCGCGAGCGATGCGCGCACCTCGGGCGCAATGCGCACCTGCACGCAAAGCGCCTCGGCCAGCATCGCTGCCGCGAACGAATCGTCAGCACGCCCAACCATCGCGCGCAGGACCTCGATACACGCGTCGACCTCGGCGCAAAGCATTGGCCGCGCGCGTTGCGCGAGCAAACGCTCGAATGATTCCGTCGCCGACGGACCTTGGTCGATGGCGAGATGAATGCGATTGGCCTCGAGCAGATCGCTCGGCGACAATCGTTGCATGCGCGCGATCAAGGCGGCCAGCAATGGCTGCATCGCCGGCGCACGCGCTGGATCGGCCTCAACGATTCGTCGCATACCCGCGAGCATGCGTCGACCAGCGATGGTCGCAAGCGGCGCCGATGCGCCCGCGTTGAGCATCGACTCGATCATCGTGAATCCTTTGTCCAACTCGCCCGACTCGATCGCCGTAAGTGCGCGCAGCGAATCAGCGCTGGGCGTTGCGGGCCGGAGCTTCATGCGCGCGTCGCGATCGCGGAGTACGACTTCGCGCGGAGCCGCTGAAATCGCGTCAAATCGCGCGCAAAGCGGCTCCTCGGGAATCAGCGCGCCAACATCGGAACTCCGCATGGTGCAGAGCCGTCGTCGACTGGGCAGCGCCGGCGCCTCGTCGCGCACCCGCTCGCACCAGGCGCGAAATTTCGGCGGCGCCTGCCTTGCGCTCGCGATGCGCAGAAGTTGTTCCAATGACCGCTGCGACGGATCGACTTCTTCCGCCAGCGCCAAGCATTCGCCGCCGAGCGGAAGCCGTAACGCTTCGCACTCCGCCGCAAGCAAACGCAGTCCTACCAACGCGTTCGCGCACACCGGCCACGCCGACTGCGCGGGCGCAAAGTCGGGAACCGCAGAACGAATCTCGTCGCGCATCGACCACGCCTCGGCCGCGATGGAATCCGACGCGCCCGCGAGTTGATACACCCGCTCGGCGGCGGTGTTGCGCAACGCGGGATCCTCGAGCGATGCGAGCGATGCGCACACTTGCGCCGCTCGATCGCGCGCGTCAAATTGCAACGCCGTTGTCGCGCGTGCGCGTGCGATCGGCATCTCTTGCAACGCGTACCACCCGAGCGCAAGCGTGCGATCAATCGATCCTTCGTCGGCGCGAGAAGCGCTGTCCACCTCCTCCAGCAGCGTCGCGTCAAGCAGATCGACCGCAGCGAACGCAGCCGCCGCGCGCAACACCTTCGATGTGGGCATGCGCGTTCGACCCTCCTGGGCGATTGCCTGCGCTTCCTCGGGAAATCCAAAGCGTCCGGCGATGCGACTGCGCAGCGCATACGCGGCGGCGGAATCCCCGCGGGCGACCAACTCTGCCCGCAGCCCGTCAACCTCGACCCCGCTCGCGAGCAGCGCAAGCGCCACAGCATCGAGCTCATTGGGCCGCCAACCCGCAACCACGCACGCCACCGCCATCAGCCGATCCCTGCTGAATCGCGCAAAATGCCGCATGGAAAGTTGCAGCGCCACTCGATCGACGGGCTCGCCGACATCGGAGACATCGAGCCACGCATCATCGAGCACCTGCGTTCGATGCGAAGGGTCGAGCGCCGCCGCCATCAACGCGTGACGGCGCGGATTGAGCTGCGAACGCGCCGCATCAAGCCTGATGACTGCGCGCATCCGCGCGGATTGCCCGGCATTTTGCGCCAACATCGTCACGCGCCAAAGCCGAATTTCGTCGGAGGGAACCGCGATGATGGCGTCGATGGCGCGGGCGAGTGAATCGTCTTGCGCGTCGATCCGTGCGCGCAACTCGTCAGCGCGCAGTGCGGCGAGCGACGCGGTGGCGTTCATAGAGTTGATGGAGATGATGGAAGTGCGCGCATCGAATGCAACGCAAAGTTCGGCCTCAAGTGCGGCCAGTGTGGAGAGCGCGTCGTCGTCACGCCCGAGACCAACCAGCGCGTCGGCGCGCAGCAGCGTGAGCATCCTCACCCGCGCCGGGTCGGTGGACTGCACGGCAATGGCGGCGTCGAGCGCGTCGAGCGCGGCCTGCATGTATCCAAGCGACATTGCCGCGATGGCCGCTTGTTCCTCTAGTTCACCGCGCGCCGTTAACAGCGGCGCGATCACGCCGCGACGCGCCAACGGATCCTCGCCGATGAACCATCCAAGCCAGCCAAGCGCGGTTGCGAAATCGCCTTCGCGCATGGCGCGCAGTCCGGCAAGCGCGGGAACAAACGCGTTGGACTCATCGATCTTGCCGATGCGGTCGATCGTCTGCGTGACCAATTTCGCGTCTTCCGCACGCAAATGCACGAGCAGCGCCATCTCCAACGGCTCGACGCTCGACGGAAACGCGCGCGTGGCCGCATCACTCAACGCCAACGCGAGCGCGGTGTCGTCCTGCTCAAGCGCCTCGGCGATGCGGGCAAGTTGTGGCCGCAACGCCGGCGGAGAAACCCGCGCGTCACTGACCCGCTCGAATGGATGACGGAAGGTCTCGATATGTGCAAGTCGATCGGCAGCGGACGCCTGGCGGCTCGCTCCATCGCGCGCGGGGAACGTGCCCAACATCAACGGAGCGGACGATCGCTCACCGACGACAGGCTCGACTTGCGCGGGCAACGGCGCGAGGCCCGTTGCGGGCACCGATCCGGATCGGCAGGAAACCAGCCCGAACACCGCGAGAAACAACGCGAAAAGCGATACCGATGCGAAGCGCATGTGCAACTCATGTGAAACGCATGTGAAACAAACTTCAATCCAGACCGCACGCGCGAGACGCGCTGCGCGTCGGACTCACTTACGACGCGACTTGGCCGTCTTGATGGAAGGCTTCGGCTTCGAAGTCTTCGCGTTCGAAATCTTGGGCTTAGCAGTCTTCGACTTGGAGGGCTTGGACTTCGAAACCTTCGGCTGAACGGTCTTCGACTTGGAGGGCTTCGACTTGGAGGTCTTGGACTTCGTCGCGACGGACTTGCCCGCCTTCGCAATGCCGGCCTTGGTCTTGACAACCTTGGTCTTGACAACCTTGGTCTTGACAACCTTGGTCTTGACAACCTTGGACTTGACAACCTTGGTCTTGGCGGCCTTGGACTTGGCGGCCTTCGCCTTCACAGCAGCCTTCTTGGCCGCCTGCGTGACTTGCGCGAGTTTTTTGCGTGCAGCGGCTTCGGCCTTCTGCGATGCGGCGCGCGCATCGCGCAACTTCCGCTCCGCGAGCTTTTTCTCCAATTGCTTCTTGGTATCCGCGGCCTTCTTCTCGCGCTTTTCGCGGAGGATCGCCGCCTTGCGATCACTGGCTTCCTTGCGGATGCGCTGCTTCTCGGCTTCCTTCGCGCGAGCCGCTGCCTCCTTGACCTGCTGCTTCTCGCGGGCAACCCGCTCGAGTTCGCGCTGGACAAGCTTGCGCTCGCGCTCGGCGATCGCTGCGATACGCTGGGAATCGCGCTCGATCTTCGCACGAACCCGCGCCTCTTCGCCCTCGCGCTTCTGGCGCAGGCGATCCTCTTCGCGCGCGATCTCAGCAAGACGCTTGTTCTCGGCAACGCGCTCGGCGTCGCGGACCTTCGCGAGCTTCTCGTCCTCGACCCGCTTGCGCTCAGCAACCTCAACCGCGCGGAAACTCGCGTGGCGTGCGAGGTATGCGCCGCGAATCTTGGTCGCGTTCTTTCCGGCCGCGTTCCACGCCTCGACGGACATTTGCGACAGCGCGTAGTAAACCTTCGGCAGTTCCTCGACGCGGTGGCTCTTGGCGATCCACTGCACAACATCGGCGGTCGTCGCGGTCGACTCAACCACACCTTGTTGGCAAAGCAACTCGACCATGGTGTCGTCGGCAATCGCCGACGGCAGTTCGAAAGCGACCAACAGCGTTCGACCCGCCACAAATGGCGGAATGTCCGACAAACCCTCGAGGTACGCGCGCTGATCTTTGCGCGATGCGTTGCGCAGGTGATCAATCGACACCTTGTGATGGCGACGATAGATGTCGTTCATCGTGGCGCGAAGACGAAACGCGCGCTCCTGGACGAACGGATACTTCTCGCCGATGGTCTCCTCGACTTCGCGCTCAAGCATCACGCGTAGATCGTTGACATCGACCACGACCCGGGCCACACGCGCGAGCGCTTCTTCAGCGAGCGCGGGCGTGCTTTCCCAGAGCAGGTAGTTCGAAAGCATGATCGCGAGCGGATCATTCGACTCGTGTCCTTGGAGCACGGGCGTAGCAAACTTCGGCTGCGCGACTCCGTACTTCTTGACGATGGCTGCGAACTTAGGTCCGCGAACGGGTTCAACCTTCATCGCGTCTGGCTCTCCGGGTTTCCTTCAGCGGAGTCTTCCGAATCAGCTGGCTTTATGCCGTCGCGCAGGACCACATCGAGCGATGCCTGGCGCTTGAGGGTGTCATCGAGATCGAACTCGATACGCGGCACGCGACCAAGTCGCGTCTCGTCCATCACGCGGCGACGGAGGAACCCCGATGCCGCACGAAGGCCTGAAAGCGTCAGCGAAGCACGGGCCTCAGGAAGCACCGAAACTTTGACGCGCGCGGTAGAAAGATCAGGCGTCAGCAGAACCTCGGTGATCGAGACCATGCCCTGCACGCGCGGATCATTGATCCCGCGCGCGATTTCGGCCTGCAACGCACGGCGAATCTCTCCCGCAATCTGCACCGGTCGGTCCGACGGCATCGCCGAAGGACCAAGCGGACCACTTGCGCGAGACTTCGGCGCCAACGCGGGGCGAGTCGGACTGGATGAGCGCGACGGCGCACGGGAATCCGACGAACGCGAAGGCGCGCGGGAATCTGATGACCGCGGCGCGTCCGATCCGCCCGATGCACGCGGTGTACGCGATGCACCATCTGGCCGGACCTTCTTGGGGCCGGACTTCCGTGGCTTGGAGTCCTGATCTTCGCTAAACATGAACTTAGTCAACTCTCTTCGAAACGCGGTCTCGGTTTCTACAACATGGGTCGGTTTCTACAACATGGTCTCGGTCGCCAGAGGCGCGGGCAGTGACGACGCGGTTTCCCGCGCCGCCGTTCCCCGCGATCATCCGCCGCGACGGACTTCGACCGTCTTGTAGCACTCAAGCACATCGCCGACCTTGATGTCGTCGTAACCGACAATCTTCATGCCGCACTCTTGGCCCGCGCGAACTTCCTTCGCATCGTCCTTGAAGCGCTTGAGCTGCTCGAGCCGCCGATCCTTCTCGATGACAATTCCGTTGCGGGTAACGCGGATTTGCGCGTTGCGCTCGAGAACACCATCGGTGGCGTAGCAACCAGCGATCGCGCCGACCTTGGAAATCCTGAAGACCTGACGCACTTCGGCGTGGCCGAGGACCTCGAGCTTGAGCTCGGGAGCCAGCATGCCTTGTGCAGCCTTCAAGACGTCGTCGATCAGGTCGTAGATGACTTCGTACAGACGAATCTCGACGCCCTTGGACTCGGCAACCTGACGAGCCTTGCTGCTCGAAGTGACATTGAAGCCAACGATGATCGCGTTGGTCGCCGCAGCGAGCGTGACATCGCCCTCGTTGATACCGCCAGCACTGGCGCTCTTGACCGAGATGGCGACCTCTTCGGACGGCAACTTGGCGAGCATTCCCTTGAGAGCCTCGACGGATCCCTGCACATCGCCCTTGACGACGAGCGCGAGTTCCTTCTTGCCCTGCTTCTCGAGGTGCTTGAAGATGTTGTCGAGCGTGATCTTCGGCGCAGCAAGCTCACGCTCGCGGTCGATGCGACGACGCTCCTCGGCGGCTTCCTCGGCAGCGCGCAACGACCCGACCACATAGGCCTTGTCGCCCGCGTCTGGAAGTTCGTCGATGCCGGAAATAGCAACCGGAGTCGAGGGAAGCGCCTCAGTGATGCGCTCGCCGCGATCGTTGATGATGTCGCGCACGCGGCCATAGCCACGGCCGATGACGATGAAGTCACCCTTCTTCAGGCAGCCTTCCTGGACAAGCACGCGGGCCACAGGGCCACGGCCTTCCTCGATGGCAGCCTCGAGCACGGTGCCACGCGCACTTCCCTTGAAGTCGGCCTTCATCTCCAGAAGATCCGCGTGGTAGTCGAGGATCTCAAGGAGCTGCTGGATGCCGTCTCCACGAGTTGCGCTGGTGCGGATGACTTCGGTCGTTCCGCCCCATTCCACGGGATTGAGCTCGTGTTCGGCAAGCTGCCCGAGCACGCGGCGAACATTCGCCTCGTTGGCTTCAGGACGATCGATCTTGTTCAGTGCAACAACAACGGGCACACCCGCAGCCTTCGCATGATTGATCGACTCAACGGTCTGCGGCATGACGCCGTCGACTGCCGAGATCACCAGCACCACGATGTCGGTGACCTTGGCGCCGCGCGCACGCATGGCGGTGAACGCCTCGTGGCCAGGAGTATCAATGAAGGTGACAACACGATCGACATCGCCCGACTTCACGGGAACCGTGAACGCGCGCGTCGACTGGGTGATGCCGCCGGCCTCGCCCGAAGCGATGTTGGTGCTGCGAATGCGATCGAGCAAACTGGTCTTGCCGTGATCGACATGGCCAAGGATGGTGACGATCGGAGCACGACGACGCTCATCGAGCTTCTCGCGATCCTTGAAGCGCGCCTCGATGATGTCGGCGGCGGAGATCGCCTCGTCGACGATCAGGTCGATGTCGCACTCCATCATCATGTCGATGGCGACCTCGCGGTCGATGGCGCTGTTGATAGTCGCCATCGTTCCGCTCAGGAAGAGCTTCTTGATGATGTCCACAGCCTTCACGCCCGTGGCGGCCGAGAGTTCCTTGATCGTCAGCGGTTCGGCAACATGGATCTGCTGCACATCTCCCGGCTTGCGCTCGGTACGCCCGCCCACGCCACCAATGGCGCCGCCAATGCGACCGATCGGAGCGCGGTGCGAGCGCATGAATCCGCTCGAACCGTCGAGACGCGCCTTGCGGTCGCGAAGATCCTGTGCGTTGAAACCAACGCGCGCAGCCTCGCCAGCGCGACCAGTGCGCGAGGCGCCGATGCCGCCGCGTCCACGCGCGTCGGGACGACCACCCGTGCCCGTTCCAGTTCCAGTGCCTGGGCGTCCGGTGCGACCACCGACGCCGCCAGTGCCCGTTCCACCCGGGCCAACTCGGCGCATCGGCGGAGGAGTCGGCAGATTGTCTGCCTGCTCAACGCGGATGACCTGAGGGCCGGAAAGCTTCGTCTTCTCGCGCGAACCAAGCTGAGGTCCGACTGGACCCACGGCGTTTGGCCGAGTCGGGACATTCATCACCGGCGGTGCCTCGCCGGACTTCAGAATGGTTGCTGGCGGCGGTGGCGGAGCGGTGATGACGCGGCGCGGGGTACCCGGCGAGCTGCTTCCCGTGGAACCAGTGCCCGAAGGCGCGGTCGAGGAAGCAGAAGAAGCCGACGCCGAAGTGGCGGATTGCGGGCGATTCTGAGGAGCGCTTGCGGGCTCGTCTCGCGGGTCGGTGATGCGCGGAGCCAGACGGGAAGTCAAGCCAGCGGGCATGCGAGCGGCCGCGGGACGCAACGGAGTCGTGATCGCGGGAGCGGAGTTTGAAACAACTGGTGCCGGGGCCGGGGCGGCCGGGACGGCCGCGACGGGCGCGGCAGCTGGCTTCGATGCGTCCGAGGTCGATCCGTCGACTGGGGAACCGTGCGCAACAACCGAGGTCGGTTGATCGGCATTGGATCCAGTCCGAGGCGCAGATGCGGACGCGGATGATGAATGGGCGTGCGAATCCACAGAGATGGATTCGGCGGAGCTCGCCTCAGGAGCCGGCGCGGCGGCAGCGGCCGCAGCAGCGGCGGCTGCATGAGCAGCAGCATGAGCAGCAGCATGAGCAGCAACATGAGCAGCAACAGCCGCCTGACCAGCGGGAGACCGTGTAGTCCTGCTCGGTGCAGGCTCGGGTTCGGGCGGCGGCGCGACCTTCTTGGTCGCGCGCTTGGCGATGGCTGGCGGAGCATCGTCGGCAGCGGACGCGGCTTCGGACCCGCGATCAGACGCGCGATCAGATACGGACTTGGCCGCGGCGTTCGCCGCGGGGGAAGTCGGCTTCACAGCCTTCGCGCCCTGCTGCGAACCCTGCTGCGAACCCTGCTGCGAACCCTGCTGCATGGAGGCCGAAGAGGCGCCTTCAGACTCAGGCCTGTCGAGTGTCGCGGTCGCGGTCGACTTCACTTCGCTGGCGGCTGCGCCAGCAAACCACTCTCGCACCGTCACGGCAAGGCCGATGGACACGGGCGAAAGGTGGTTGACGATGTCAGGGATTTCCTCGACCTGGCAGCGTGTGACAATATCCTTGGAACTCACATTGAGTTCCTTGGCAAGCTGGTGGACCTTCAGCGACACTGGTTTCTTCGACAAACGTTCCTCCTGATCAACTTACGCTCCGCGAGCGAACATCGCTGCGGCAACCACTTTCCCTCCGTCCCCAATTCAGCCGCCCGCACGAGCGGAACGACCGAAACCGAGGATCGAATCCGCGGCACTTTCTGCAACAGCGTCTGGCTCCGCACTGGGCGCGCCAGCTGCAACCACAGCCACTCCCGCTCCGTCGCCAAGAATGGCGTTGGTGGCGGCAGCGTCCTCGGCTGCACGCGCCGCGGCCACAATGGCATCGCGCTCGCGCTCAACCTCGACCTCGCGGGCGCGGTTGCTTGACGACGCGACCATGATGTCCGCGAGCTCGTCGGTAATGCCCAGTTCCTCGGTGAGGATCTGCGGCCCAATCTCTTCAATGTCAAACACGCTGATCATGCCGAGTGCGCCGATCTTGTCGAGCATCTCGTCATTGACGCCCTCGAGCGGACGCAGCGTCTCGCCGAGGATCTCAAGACCCTTGGCAAACTCGGTCGGCGTGAGGATGTCGATGTCCCAACCGGTCAGACGCGCCGCGAGGCGAACATTCTGGCCGCGCTTGCCGATGGCGAGCGAAAGCTGATCCTCGCGGACGATGATCGTCGCGCGACCGAGTTCGAAGCAGAGGCTCACTTCGTCAACGGCGGCCGGACGGACGGCGTTGGAAATCAGAACCTGGCTGGACTCGTTCCAAAGAACAATGTCGATCTTCTCGCCATTGACCTCGTCGACGATGTTGCGGATACGACTGCCGCGCACACCGATGCATGCGCCCTTGGCATCAACCTTCGAGTCAACGCTCGCAACCGCGACCTTGCAACGCTGGCCGGGCTCGCGGGCAAGGGCCTTGATCTCGATGACGCGCTCGGCGACCTCGGGAACCTCGGCCTCGAACAGGCGGCGGATGAAGTCGGGATTGGCGCGGGAGAGGATGATCTTGACCTGGCTACCGCCGTCGCGAACATCGAGCACCAAGCAGCGAATGCGATCGCCGGGCTTGAACATCTCGCCGGGGATCTGCTCAGACTTCGGCATGAACGCCTCGGCGCGGTCGACCTGCACGATGAGCGCGGGGCCTTCCTGGCGAGTCACGGTGCCGGTGGCGATCTCGCCCTGACGCTTGGCAAACTCCTCCATGAGCGAGTTGCGCTCGTCCTCGCGGAACTTCTGAATCATGACCTGCTTGGCGGTCTGCGCGGGAATGCGACCGAGGCTTTCGATCGGGATGTCCTCGCGACCAACCACTTCGCCCTCTTCGTCGAAGAGATTGCGCCAAATGGAAATCTTGCCGCTCAGACGATCCATCTCGCAACCGAACTCGTCGGTGTCGAGCGAATCAAAGTGCTTGCGGGCAGCGCTGATCATCGCCATCTCGAGATCGCGAATGAGATGCTCGCGATCGATGCTGCGATCGCGGGCAATGGAGTCGAGGATGCGGAGGGTTTCTGAATTCATGGTCTGGGCTCTTACTTTGTGCCGCTCTTGACGGCTTGGGTTGTCGCCGCGCTGGTGAGCGGCGTTGGAATGTGGCCGAGGCGCGAACGCCACGGCGTGGAAACGAAAACGACCACGGATTACTCCGTGGCCGGCCTATTCATGAACTTGAGGCGCCTCAATAAATCAGAGGCGCCCCCAGCGTTCAATCGAAACGATACAGCGCAAGAGGGCGGCGAAGCGCGCGCTTGTGGCAGAACTGCCGCAGCACGCGCGCAAAGGCGCGCAATCTTGCTCCGCGTTCGGGACTGACAACACGAAATGAAGCCGTGACGGCTTCATCGCGTGCGTCCGACCCGAACGGTCCTGCCTCTCGAAGGATCGCGGGGTTGTGACACTCGTGACACACCTTGGATCTGAAGCATTTGGACTCACCGCTCGGTCGTAGACCGGTTCACAAACAGACCGACACTCAAACAAGCACTGACGCAAAACTTGGCACAAACACTAACGCAAACACTGGCACATCCGGCGCAACGAACGCGCAAGACGAGCCTTGGAAGATATCGAACCTAGGGCCGAAGGTCAATTGACCGCTGAAAACTCGCCCACTTCGAGCGCGACCCCCCCAATAATTTTTACCC
>Ga0114978_10002980_pt1 | contig 13922 bp, 10 predicted proteins | sample S_140212_EF_Meta_FD_87027 | JGI IMG/M metagenome (GOLD analysis project Ga0114978, IMG submission 87027) | Freshwater microbial communities from Lake Simoncouche, Canada to study carbon cycling - S_140212_EF_MetaG | ecosystem: Environmental > Aquatic > Freshwater > Lake | place: Lake...
AGCGTGCCCCCTTTGACTCCTCCCCCGGCAAACCAAGTGGTGAAGGCGTGGGGATTATGATCGCGGCCAGTTCCCCCCTTTTGCACCAGCGGCAGCCGACCAAACTCGCCCCCCCAGATAATCAGCGTCTCGTCCAGCATACCCCGCTCTGCCAGGTCGGTCAGCAGTCCGGCGATCGGTTGATCGGTCTCACCCGCGAACCCGGCGTGGTTTCCCGCGATATTGGCATGCCCGTCCCAGCTCCGCTCGTTGTCCATGCCGCCAGAAAAAATCTGGACGAACCGGACACCCCGTTCTACCAGCCTCCGGGCGGTGAGGCACTGTTTGGCAAAATGCGTACACTTGGGATTGTCGAGTCCATACAGTTGCTGGGTCGATTCCGATTCCCTGGTGAGGTCGAGTGCTTCCGGAGCCGCCATTTGCATTCGGTATGCCAGCTCGAAAGACTCGATTCGTGCCGCCAGCTCGGATTCAGCGGGGTTGCGATCGAGATGCTGCCGGTTCAGCTTACTGAGCAGGTCGAGTTGTGATCGTTGCTGGGGATCGGAAAGGTCGCTCGCCCTTCTGAGGTTTTCAATCGGGTCACCCTGAGGCTTCAGGGCGGTCCCCTGAAAAACGCTGGGAAGAAAACCCGCGCCCCAATTTTGTGCGTGTCCCTTGGGGATCCCTCGACCAAGCGTGTCATACATCACCACGAAGGCAGGGAGGTTTTGGCTTTCGCTCCCCAGGCCATAGGTCACCCACGACCCCACACAAGGGAATCCCTGTCGTGACATCCCCGTATTGATGCGGAATAACGCCGGCGAGTGATTGTTCGAGTCGGTCCAGCAGGAATAAATAAAGGCCATTTTATCGACGTGTTTGGCCATCTTGGGGAAGATTTCACTGACCCAGGCGCCCGATTCGCCATGTTGCGCGAATTGAAAGGGGGATTTCATCAGCGGTCCCCCCTGCCCTGCGAAGAACCCGGTGGTCTGATCAAAGCCGGCCAAATCCTTGCCGTCCCGTTTTTCGAGTTCGGGTTTATAGTCCCATGTGTCGACTTGTGAGGGACCCCCGTTCATGAAGAGCCAGATCACCGATTTGGCCTGTCCCGGAAAATGACCCGGATGAGGTGCCAGCGGATTGGTGCTGGTTCCGACTGCGGCGTTGGCCAGTCTTCCTTCCTGCGCTAATAGACCGGCCAGCGCCAGCGATCCGAAACCGCTTCCCGCACGCTGGAGAAAATCGCGTCGTGAAGCAAATTGGTCCGAGGGGGTAGCGAAAAGGGAATTCAACATGGTGGTACTCACGGTATCGCGGCTGGGAGTGGAACCCGTTTCCATCGACAGGGATCATAGCCTTTTTGCGTACTTCGATCATAGTGATCATGGGTTGTTGTCGGGTTGCCCCGGTCACGATTTTTCGGGGACTGCCAGGAATTCTGACCGAACGCTACACGACTGGCGAGCGGTTGATTACCATCCGAAGACAAGACTTGAATTCGCAACAGTTGTTTTGATGGAGATGATGATGACCAACCGACCCTCGATTGTCCTCAGTGCATTTGCTGATGAGGCTGCGAATACCAAGACCGCAGTGGAACAACTGTCGGTCCTCGCGGCCCTGGGGCTCAGTTACTACAGCCCTCGTTTTGTGGATGTGATGGGAATTGGGAAGGTCAAGCATGTCACAGAATTGGAAGTCGACGAACTGGCGCGCCTGAAACGGCTGCACGCCGATTATGGGATGCGGGTTGCCAGCATTGGATCGCGGCTGGGTAAAGTGAAGCTGCTGGATGTCGCAGATGGCAGCCATAACAAATTTGTTCCAGATCAGGAATATCATCAGACCGATGTCGCCATGACGATTCAGGCGGCGCATGCGCTCGATGCCAAGCTGATTCGAGGCTTTTCGTTCTATCATCCTAAGGGAGAGGATCCTGCCAAGTATGTCCAGCAGGCCGCCGACCGACTGGGGCCGATTGTTGAGCTTTGTGCTCAGGCCGAATTGGTCTTCGGGCTTGAGGTCGAAGCGAATCTGGTGGGACAGAATGGGCGGATGTTGGCGGCATTGGCCAAAGCGGTGGGCCGCTCGAACTTGGTTTGCATTTTTGATGGCGGAAATATTTCGTCGCAGAATCTTTCACCACTGGATTGTCTCGCCGAATACAAGGCGATGCGGGATTATCTCGGCTGGATCCACATTAAAGATTATCGCGTCGATCCCAATCTCAAGTGGACGGGGGTCGTGGACGAAGAGCGGCTCAAGAATTTTGTGCCATGTGATGTGGGAGATTCCGGGCACGAACTGATCCTGCGTGATTTACGACATCACCTTCCCCAGTTATCCGAGCGGATGGTAAAACTGGGGGCACCGGGAATGATTCTCGAACTGGAACCCCATCTGAAAGGTGGAGGCCAATTCGGTGGCTTCAGCGGACCTGACGGGATGGGTGTTGCCGTGCGGTCGCTCTGCCGAATGTTAGACTATCTTCAAATCGATTATGATCTGCGAGGATTTGACGCCATTCGCTCTGCTCGCGGGTTTTGATCGGCAAGCGTTTCTGGCTGTTGTTTGTTCGCTACTCATTTCGGAGCACACCATGACTTCAAGACGTTCTTCGGTGCGAATCTGTTGTGTTTTCTGTGCGGTTCTCAGCGGAATTTTCTGTCTGATCCTGTCGAGGGGCTCGTTTTTGGCACAGGCGGCGGCCCAGGATCTTCCTGCGGTGGAAAACCGTGCGGCTGAGGCCAAAACTCCGAGTCCCGAGCAGACCGACGTGAAAGCGAAGGAGGCCAAAACGACCGAAATCAAAACGAAAGCGAAAGAGCGATACCAGACTCGGAAAAACCACGATCCCAACGGCCAGGGGAAATTTTACTTGGGGCGTGAAATCGCCATGGTGATGACGTTTCATGGAGCTCCCTGGTTAGAGCGTCCCGAGCGAGAAGAAGAAGAGCGACTCAGCGAACTGGTGCGGGAACTGAAGTTGCAGCCGGGTCAGGTTGTCGCCGATGTCGGGGCAGGCTCGGGGGTCATCACCATGATGATGGCTCATGAGGTAGGTCCCACGGGGAAGGTGATGGCGGTTGACATCCAGCAAGAGATGCTGGATCTGCTCGGCGACAAACTGAAAAACCGTGACATTCAAAACATTGAATTAGTTTTGGGTGAGGAAAAATCACCCAAGCTCGACCCCGCCAGCATTGACTTGGCCTTGATGGTCGATGTCTACCACGAGTTTGAATATCCGTATGAAATGATGCTCGAACTTTCGCAGGCACTGAAAGTGGGGGGGCGGATTGCATTTGTGGAATATCGTCGTGAAGATCCTCAGGTTCCCATCAAATTGGTCCACAAAATGACCGAAGCACAGGTAAAAAAAGAGATCGGGCAGGCCGAGTTTGGCTTGAAGTGGAAAGAAACGATTCGAACTTTGCCACGTCAGCACATCGTGGTGTTTGAGCGGGTCGAAAAGTAACTCTTGCGGTGATTCGTCGGATCGGCGAAAACGGAAACGGGAAATTGTCCGGTCAAAGAGTGGCAAGAGAATCCATGTGGAGGGGCCGGTGATTTTCTTAACCGGCTCACCCAATTGGGAGAATCTCGTCGGATCGCGAGAAAAACAGACCCGCTTTTCGGGTCTGCGACGGCGACGCCAAAGCGGACAGAAGTCATGGATGACGGCGAATTGAGAGAGTTTCATGGATAAGAAGCCTGGTCTGTTGCCATTCGTATTGCTGCTGGGGATTTATCTGATCCTGGCGGGAGTGCTTCCCGCTGCCGATGATGAAGTTTATTACTGGAGCTGGTCGAAAGATCTGCAGTGGAGTTACTTTGATCATCCGCCGATGACGGCCGTGCTGATCCGACTGTCGACAGCGATTTTCGGGGATTCGATTTTTGGATTTCGAGTTCCCGCCTGCATCGCCTCGGCCTTTGTGGTTTATGTCATCAGCCGACTGACCCCCTTGAAACCGCTGGTTTGGGGAGTGATTCTCAGCCCCCTGTTCACAATTGGTGCGGTACTGATCACACCCGACTCGCCGCTGATGATGTGTTGGGCCGCGTACCTCTGGTGGTCTGTCGCGCTGCACCGTCACTTGACCCCTGGCCCTGAACAAGGGGTCTCCACGGCGGTTCCGCTCCGATTATGGCTGATCGGCGGCGTAATTCTTGGCTGTGGGGTGCTGAGTAAGTACACCATGGGACTTGCCGTACCGGTGGGGTTTCTCTGTCTGCTCTTGTCGCGGCGGCCGCCGAAAGAGTGGCTATCCGGGTATCTATTGCACGGAGTGGTGGCATTTGTCGTCGCCTCGCCCATTTTGATTTATAACATCCAGCAAAATTTTGAGCCGCTGTTATTTCAGTGGCGGCATTCGGCACAGCAAACGCCGAACGCGTTGCGTTCGATTGTGGAGTTTATTGGGGTTCAGATCCTGCTGTTTGGAACGATCCCTTTCTTCTTGTTTCCCTGGGTGATTTCTCACTTTCGCCGTCTCTGTGATGATCCTCGATTGCGGGTTTGCACCTGTTTTTATGCCGTTCCGCTGGCGTTTTTCCTCTATAAATCGACTCAGGCCCGTTTAGAGGGGAACTGGGCACTGGTCAGTTTCGTCTCGGTCTGGCCTGTGGCTGCCGAGTGGTTTCAAACGGTAAGGACATCCCGATTCTGGCGGCAATCGACCATTTTGGCATTTACCCCCCCTGCCCTGGCGGTCTTAGTGATCTGTGTTCATTTGCTCTGGCCGATTTCCTGGATCCCCCCAAGGCTCGATCGAGTTTACCGGCAGTTTGCCTTAAAAGAGGCGACACAGCAGGTGGCCGAGAAGATTCGGGCATTGGGTGAATCGATTCCGGTTTATACGGATTCCTATCAAATGACTGCCTGGTTACGGTTTCAATCACTTTCGGCTCAGCAAATCGACGGAGTCTCTCCACGTGCAAGCCATTACACCCGACCGTCACGAAAATTGACGGATGTTGATCGGGCGTATGTGGTGACGAATCGAGAATTAAAGCCAGAATTCACGGGGGGGTTCAGCCCACCCGACTTGATCGCGACCGTTCCGATTTCGGTGCGAGGTGAAGCCGAGAACCAACTGAATATCAGGCTCTATACGCGACAGAAGAAAGCCAGCAACGAGACTGAGGCGGGCGTCGATCGAGGTGAATAAACGGGCTTAGCAGTCTGTTGAAAAACAAGGACGGGCTCGGACCCAAATCAGAAAACCACTTGAATAAGACACAGTGCGAGGTGCCTGTCCCGGTTTTTCAACAGACTGTTAGCAGGGGCGTTTGCTTGATGCGGTAAGAAAGAATATTCGGAGACCATTTCCGTTGATGATCTTTAAAGGCGAATTAAAAACGGGGCAGATTTCCGTTGTTCTTCGTCCCTGTTCTGCTGACAATCGAATGATGTCCACAGAAACCATCACCACCGAAGTGACGAAACAACAGTTCGATGAACTCATCGCCAAACTGATGAGGGGCGAACCTCGTGACCCCGAAGAAATGAGGAAGTCGCGGGAGCGGATGGACTTCCTGCGCGAAGAGACCAGGAAAAGAGTTGGGACGGTGGAAGTTGCGGTGGATTTTATGCTCGAACACCGTGACCAATAATACTCTTTGTTCTCGACAACTCGGTTTCATTCAGATGGGGGCTCCCCAAGCCAGGTTCAGCCATCCTGCATGCGAATTCCATGCTTGAATTGCCGCAAGTCCTTTCACAACAAGAACAAACTTCACAGGAACTTCGAAAAACTGCTCGCAATGGCGGGGATTGATGTGTGGGATGATCTGTTTCCGTTGTTCCGAAGCCGCAGCGAAACGGACTTTGCAAAATATCACCGGCGGGTTCGGTAAGTCGGTAGGTCAGTCATTTGATGCGTGTGAGCGAACAATATTCACAGATGAACGATGATTCCGTCATCGATGCGGCGAAGAAGCTGGATGATCGGTGAGAAAATGCTAAGTCATACGGAAAAAGCATGCTGCAGAAGGATCGCGACTCACGACGCAAGTCGAATAAACTCGTGGAATTGTGATCGGCAGAAAAAAGAGGCCCGGAAAAAAGAAAAACCCCCTGTACAACAGGGGGTTTTTCTGGAGTGGCTGGGGGCGGGATTGAACCGCCGACACCAGGATTTTCAGTCCTGTGCTCTACCAACTGAGCTACCCAGCCGTTCGAAACTTAGACGAATCCTTGCTCGGAACGGCGATGATCATACCCGCTTGTGCCGGTTTCGCAACCGTCCACCCCCCCGGTTTCCGCAGACAGACCAAACTTTGTTGGGAATCGGAAATTCTCGCTCCAACTGTCAATCTCGAACGGTCACTTCTGCCGCTTCTCGTTATTGCCTGGCACCAATCTTCTGAAAACAGGGCTTTCAGGGGGCTTGTCGAGCGGATTGCCACTCGACGAAACCGGTCTTTTTTGGGAATCTCGCTGACGAAACGGCACTTGCGTTAAATGTTTTTTTTCACGAGCGAATCGACATGAGTCTTCCCGCACAATTTCTCACAGATCGACTTATCACACGTCGAACCCTGATCATGGGTTCTTTGGCGACCTGTTTCTGCGGATGTCGTCAAGCACCGATCACAGGGCGGCGACAGGTACTGCTCGTACCTGAAAACAAGGAAGTCTCGCTCGGACTGACCGCTTATGAAGAAGTGATCAAAAAACAGCCTGCTTCGTCAAACCAGGACTTCGTCGAACTGGTTAACCGAGTGGGGCATCGGATTGCAGCGGTTTCTGATCGATCCGACTACCAATGGGAATTCAAAGTCCTGGCTTCGACCGAACAGAATGCCTTTTGTCTGCCGGGGGGCAAAGTCGCGGTCTACGAGGGAATCTTGCCGATTTGCGATAACGAAGCCGGGTTGGCCGTCGTCATGTCGCACGAAATTGGCCACGCCCTCGCACGTCATGGGGGGGAACGCATGACGGAAAACTATGCGGTTCAAGGGGGACAGATGGCCCTGTCGTACCTCACCAAAAACCAGGATGCCAAACGGCAGGAACTGGTGAATAAGGCGTACGGTATGGGAACACAGTATGGACTGGTGCTCCCCTTCAGCCGCAAACAGGAATTGGAAGCGGATCATATCGGAGTCATGCTGATGTCCAAAGCGGGTTATGATCCCGCCGAAGCACCCCGATTTTGGTCTCGGTTCGCATCGAGCCATACCAGTCAACAGCCTTCCGAATTCATGTCAACCCATCCTAGCGATCAGCGTCGAGAAGAGGCACTGGCGAAACTGCTTCCCGATGCACAGCAACTCTATTCCGGGGTTGCGGAAAAAGTGGGGGTGGGTGAAAAAATCACGACGACTCAATTGGCCGCTCATGCGGAGGCGGTCCCAGAACAGAAACTGCCGGTATCCGAAAAAAACGCCATCAAAAGTTCGGCCCTGGTCGAAGACGATTGGCGCTAGTCGCCCGGTTGAATGGCTGCCCGGTTGAAAGTTGAAAAGGGTGAAACTGGCGGAAATTGGCTGTTGGATGACGCGATTGTTGACCTGACGCATTGGCGATACCAGAATACCGGTTGCGGCTCTGTGTCATTCCTTGTCTAAGCGTTCCAAATATGGCGACATCCACGGCAGTCGAATCCTTCTGGATGCAAGTTGCCAACAGCGGGTTGATCTCGGCCGTTGAGGTACAACAACTGGCGGGTGAACTCGCTGATGCAGGGGTGGTTACGGATCTGGGAGTTGCGAAACAGCTGATTCGCCGCGGGTTGTTGACGGTCTATCAGGCCGAACGCCTGCTGATCGGGCGATCGCGCGGTTTTTTTTTCGATCAGTACAAATTGCTGGATCTGCTCGGCGTCGGTGGGATGGGATGGGTCTATCGTGCTGTCAACGTGCAGACGGGACAGATCGTGGCGCTCAAGGTGCTGCTGGACCAGTTAAAGCACGATCCGGGAATGCTGGCTCGCTTCGAGCAAGAGGCCCGTGCCGGACAGCGATTCCGTCACGAGAACATTGTTCAGACTTATGGATTCGGCTCAGCCGGGGGCTTGCCCTACATTATTATGGAGTCGGTCGAAGGTCCCAGCCTGCTGGAATTACTCAGGCTGCGCGAAAAAAATCGACTCCCTGCAGAACAGGCCTGTGACATCGCACGACAAGCGGCATTGGGGTTGCATCAGGTTCACCTGGCGGGATTTGTTCACCGGGACATCAAACCGCAGAACCTGCTGATCGATCAAAATGGCCTCGTGAAGATTCTCGATTTTGGGCTGTCGATGCATCGGGATGGGGAAGAGGGTGACGAGTTTTCGATGGCGATGATTTTCGGCCATGAATGCGTCGGCACGTCGGCTTACACCTCGCCGGAACAGGCGATCGACAGCCTCCAAGCGGATCCCCGGTCGGACGTTTACAGTTTAGGCTGTACGCTGTTTGCCGCACTGACCGGGGACACTCCATTTCCATTTTCTAAGGCGTCCGATGTTTTGAAGGGCCATCATACCCAGATCCCTCGTAACGTCTGTGATGTGGTCCCGTCGATTCCCCATGCCGTCGGCGAGATCGTCGCCAAAATGCTGGCGAAAAAGCCTGAGGATCGATTCGCCTCGGCGGCGGAGGTGGCCGAGGCTTTAACGGTCTGGTCGACCTTGTCCCCCGTCGAGTTTGACTTCAAACGCATTCTGGCCGATCGCAAAAAAACGGCCGATGAGAAGCTCGCTGACATTCAGCGTCGACAACGGACGGCTGCCAATTCCGCCAGTTCCACAGCCAGACCAGTCTCGGCCAGTTCAGCGACACAGGTCGTCGCCAATCCGCTGTCCCAAGTGCTACCTCGCGGCGACTCGGCGGCCCCTTTGACCGGATCTTCGGTCGCCAGGCGGGGGCCATTCGGTGGCGAATCGCCGCCGGCAATTCTGGTCCGTGATCCGATCGAATCGACGGTCCCTTCGGCGGCACATTCCCGTCCGGCACTCAAATCCGGCATGGGGTTGCTGCCGCTGAGTGGTGGTCCGGTCATCCCCTTATCAAAAGATCCCTTTATTCTGGGGCGGCATATCGATTGTGATCTGCAGGTGCAGGATGCTTCCGTTTCGAACCGCCATGGCGAATTTCGTTTTGACGGGAAACATTGGACGCTGACGGATCTGAAGAGTCGAAACGGGATCCGTGTGAACGGCATTTCTGTGCTGCAGCATCGTCTTCAACCCGGTGACGTGATCCTGATAGGACACTCATTGCGGCTCCGTTTCACCGACCAACGCCGCGATTCGGCCACCAACGGATTCAGCAGGAAACGTCTGGGGCTGGGTCTTATTCTGGCTTTGATGCTGATCGCGGGGTTGGCGCTGGGATGGACGTTTTGGACGCGTTGATCGCCCCTTGTTTTTTGAAAATCGTTTTTCGAAAATCGGTTCCTAAAGAGCCGATGAAATCAGGTTTCCGATTCGGCAGAGGACGAAAACTCGCGCGATTTGAGCACAACGACAGACAGGCCCACGAGTCCGATCGACATGGCCATAAGAATTAGGACATGCTGCCAGGCAGGTTCTGTTCCAATTACGGTCAACGAGGTCGACAGGGGGCGTCCGTTGGGGCCGATCAGGGATAGCTCGCACCACTCGACCAGCAACGAGCGTAAGCGGTACTGAACCGTCAGTTTATTGATGACGGCGGGTACAAAGCTGATCACTAATTCGAAAATCAGCGTATAGGCAACGGCAAAGGTCATCGCGCGACGTGGTAACAAGACGCCGATCAGCAGATAAATCGCCCCATAAGCAGGGACCGAGAGGAGCACCAGCCGCAGCATCGTCCACCAGACACGCCCGACCTCAGTCCACGTCGATAAGCCCGCCAGCAGAACGGCAATGGTCAAACCGAGAATCGCCGGGGGAAAAACCCAGGTGACGGCCGTCAGGTATTTGCCGATGACCACCGACAGGCTTCCGTGAGGACGAACCGCCAGATAGATCCAGCTTTTTCGTTCTAGCTCGGCCGAGATCGCTGGGGTGGTCCACAGCAGGGTCCCCAGCATGGCAACCAGCATCGGAATCAAGGCGAACAAGAGCCAGGCGCAGAGTGCCAGCCAGCCGGTGAGAAATACTTCTTGAGACCGATCTGATGCCGAGATGGCGTTCAAGGCGTTGTAACGAACCAATCCCATGATAAAGATGGGAAAGCACATCAGGACCAGCCACCACATCATTCTTGGCCAGGTGAACGACCGCTTCCATTCGAAGCAAAAGACTGCCAGGACGCTGCCGATCACAGTTCACCTCGATGCATTTTCATGAGGGAATTGAACAGGGCCTGCAGGGACTCGTCCGCAGAGCGCATTTCCGAAACGGCTAGTCCCCAATCCTGCAGCCACGCGGGAAGTTTTTCGTAAAGTACCGCAGGATTTCGGGTGGAAATCGTCACGATCTCTCCTTTGACCGTTACGGACTCGGCCACATGTTCGCGCATCAGTCGTGACGCCAGTTCGTAGGGGGATTCTGTCCGGATCGCTACTTCATTGGGGAGTCCCACCATCATGGTGTGAACCTCTTCGGCCGTCCCTGACGCGAGCAATCGTCCACCGCAGATTAACAGAAACGATTGGGTGATCGATTCGATTTCATGCAACAGATGGCTGGCGAACAGCAGGCTTTTTCCTAATCCAATCCAATCCAGCAGGACGGTCGTCAGTTCATGGCGACCGATTGGATCAAGTCCATTGAATGGTTCATCGAGAATCAGGAAGTCAGGATTGTGGGCGATGGCCTGGGCAAGTTTGGTTCGTTGCCGCATGCCGCGTGAATAGCTGGAAATCGGACGGTTCATCGCGGATGACATTCCGACCAGTTCCAGCGAAGACGTGGCGGCAATTCGGGCTTGCTTGGCAGACATCCCCTGCAGTCGCTGCAGGTAGCAGACCCAGTCATAGCCAGAGACTTCGGAATACATCCCTTCACCCCCCGGGCAGTAGCCCAGGTGACGAAACAGCTCGGCATGATTTCGGGGTGAGCGTCCCAGGACGCGAACGGAACCGAGTGTGGGCTGCAACTGGCCGGTAATCAGGTTCAGCAGCGTCGATTTCCCTGCACCGTTGGGTCCGAGCAATCCGTACGCACCCGCTTCCAGCGTCAAGGTAAAATCATTGACGCCGATCACTTTTCCGTACAGCTTGGTAACGTTTTTCAGTTCAATCATAAGGCTTTAACAGTCTGTTGAAAAAGGGGGACCGGCACCTCGCACAGCGTCTTATTCAAGTGGATTTCTGATTTGGGTCGGAGCCAGTCCCCGTTTTTCAACACCGTTCAATCATCAGGCTTTAAATCCGCATCGGAGCCGAGATGCGATACAACAGGACATTCAGTGACACAAAAGTGATTCCGACCAGGATGGCGATCGAGGGGAATACATCACTCAGCTGGGAAAATCCGAAGACCCAGCTTTGCACTCGACCGAGCGTGTGATAGAGGGACAAATGCGTCCAGACAGACTCGGGCAGCTGTACAGATTCCGAGTTCTGGGGGCGTGGGGGGCCTCGAAACAGCCCCCGATTCTGCCGCGGCCGGGGTTGCTGTTGCACGTCACCCCCCTGCTGCATGGCCTTTGTCCGCGCGTGAAATGTTTCCGCCGTCGAGAGGGCCACATAAGTAAACCAGCCCAGGATCCAGATCGCAAACCACGAAAAACCGGCGTAACGACTTTCCTGCGTCAGCGAGGACAAACAGAGGGCCAGTGCCGAGGTTGGAAGTATCAGCACGATGGATGCGGCGAAAATCCGCAGCGGCAAATCCCAGGTGGCGATCACCACATTCAGGCTGGGGGACAACATCACGCCGATGATATACAACCCCAGGGCAGGGATGGCAGAAACCATCGCGAGATAGGCCCAAAGAGTGCCGAGTTTACCGAAAAGATATTCACTGCGGGTCAGGGGCCGGGAAAAATAGAGCAGGAAAGCCCGGGACCGAATGTCCTGGGAAATCAGCGGAGGTGCAATCAAACCGACCAGCAACACCATCAACACCGCTTGGGAATTGCGGAAAAACGTTTGCAGCAGCCAAGACCAGACGACATGCCGACTGTCGGCAAGATTTCCGGTACGGACCGCCTCTTTCACTTCGTCAAACACCGGCGTCGAAGGTAAGGCCCTCGTCAGGGGGGCTACCATCGGTAACCAATCGGGATATTGTGCGGCCTGTTCCCAGACAAAAAAGCCTGCCCCAAACCACAAGGCGGGGAGCCAGGCAAAAAACAGCATTCGCTTGAGCCATTGGCTTTGCCAGGCCCTGAGAATCCCCACTTGGGAAATCACCATCCAGCGTGTCCAGCCGAAGACCAGTGAACCCGACCAGGGGCGGTATCCCAACTGATGAACACCCTGCCCGGCCCGAACACCCGCATGCGACGGATCAGCCGTCTCGACCTGATGGGAGGTTGCTGTGTCACTCATTTTTGGATTCTCCCCGAACGGCGTTAAGGAAGATTTCTTCGAGAGAATTTCGTGCGGGGGTCAACGAGCGAACGCCAACCTGACATTCCTGCGCCGTTTTCCAGACGGTGGCCGCCAGAGCTTCCCCCGTCCCTGGCAGGATGATCAGGCCATTCACCGGGGTTGCCACGGCGATCCCCTGTTGGCGTAATCGTTCAAGGAAAGGTTCTGAGGGACCCAGCAGCCGGAGTTCCATGGCGGGAATCGAGGGACGACTCAGGTCCGCCAGCGATTGCGAAACCTGAACCTGACCCCGTGCCAGAATCACCACCGCGTCGCTGATCGACTGAATGTCGGGAAGAATGTGTGTGCAGAGCAGCACTGCTTTTCCCTGGTCTTGGGCGAGCAGACGAATTCGGTTGAGCATCACCTGACGTTCTTCCGGATCGAGACCTGAGGTCGGTTCATCCAGGATCAAAACCGGGGGATCATGCACGATCGCCTGGGCAAACCTGAGCTTTTGACGCATTCCGGTCGAATAGGTTTCCACGGTTCGGTAGCGTTCTTGTGCCAACCCGCAAAAATCGAGAATTTCGTGAGCCCGACGTAATCCTTCCACGGCAGGAAAGCGGGACAACTGCGCCACAAACTGGACAGACTCGATCCCGGTCATGCCATGCAAAAAACAATCGTCTTCGGGCATGTAACCGACCTGAGCCCGGATTTCCCGCGAATCTCGGCCGAGTTCAAAGTCGAGCAGACGCCCCCGTCCACTGGTCATTTTCACCAACCCCAGCAGGACTTTGATCAGGGTCGATTTTCCCGCTCCGTTCGGGCCGAGCAGTCCGGTGATTCCCGAATGAATTTGCAGGGTGACCCGATCCAACGCCCGGAATCGGCCGTAATCTTTGGTGATTTCGACAAGGTCAATGAGCGCCGGCATAAGGTCTGGCAATCGTCGATCAGAATGACAGGATGAGTGATTTATTCCCGCATCGTGACATGCCACGGAAACGATTGCAATCAATCAAGCCCCTGACGCAACAAAATTGAAGCGTCATCGACCAATCGTGGGGCCGGTCAGATTGGATTGTGAGGCGTTATTGCCATGGAAGTTTCCAGCTTCGGCAGCGTTTCAGCAACTGTTGCAGGATCGAGGGATTCGCGGCGTGGACTTCCTGGCGATGGCTGAATCGTTTCAAATCCGCCGCCATGGATTTGGCCGTCCGGTAGCGATCCGCCGGATCTTTGGCGATCGCTTTCAGGATGATCCGTTCGAAGGGTTCGGGGATTTCGGGGATGATCTTTCGTGGGGAGATCGGTTTCTGATGACGGATCGCATCGATCCACTGGGATCGTTTGCGAAAGTCAAATAGCGGTGTTTGGGTGGCCAGTTCGTACAGGGTCGCTCCGAGCGAGTAAATATCGCTGTGGGGGCTCATTACGCCTTCCAGACGTTCGGGTGCCATGTATTTCAGGGTTCCGATCGCGTGATCATCGGTCTCAGAAAATTCTCCTTCCGGGAGTCGTCCGATGC
>Ga0114978_10002981_pt1 | contig 13919 bp, 11 predicted proteins | sample S_140212_EF_Meta_FD_87027 | JGI IMG/M metagenome (GOLD analysis project Ga0114978, IMG submission 87027) | Freshwater microbial communities from Lake Simoncouche, Canada to study carbon cycling - S_140212_EF_MetaG | ecosystem: Environmental > Aquatic > Freshwater > Lake | place: Lake...
GGCTGGCATTGGGAGATAGATGATAGGATAGAATACAGCAACTTTGATTTCGATTGGATGCCGGCTATATGGGATTGGCCTAAGGCTCATCGCATGACGATGCGTAATACTACTCAGCTAAGCTATACACAGTTGACCCATCACAGTGCCAAAGCTGAGAAGTTCTACGAAGGCGATCTAAGATTCAAACAGAGGTTGATATTCCCTCTAGCTGATGTAAGGTCTCCTCCTCGTGTAGATGAGTTTGTCTGGTTCATGGATGAGAAGGTAGACTATAGCAACTGGGATTGGGAATGGTTGCCTGAACCTTGGCATGAGAACCGTGTCAACGAGTTCGCTATGTCTGGCACCGAATCGTTGATAAGGACACTGTGCTTCAATCCAGCACGAGCTACATCAGAAGACAGTCCTGTACACAAGACTGATCTTAGATTCAGCAATATCAGGAAGCTGCCTTTCAGCCAACTCAACGATCCCCCACCGGTAGACGAATGGATCTGGTTCGTAGATGATCGTATCAACTATGACAGCTTCGATTTTGATTGGTTGCCTGAACGATGGAACCAAGATCAACTGCATCTGTTCTCGATGAAAGGTACTACGCATCTGGCATTCACAGCATTAGTGAATCCTGTGCTATTGGATAGCACCAAGACTCCAGTGCATCATGCCAGCAGCTTGGAATGGCGGAACGAAACCAAGCGTTATCCGTTGGCTATGTACAAGGATGCAGCTAAGTTTACAGAAGATGAATGGATCTGGTTCTGCGACGATCTCGTAGACTACAGCGGATTTGACTTCTCTTGGTTACCCGAGGATTGGGATAAGGATAAACTGCACGTCTGGGACATGAAGAACACCCATCATCTCTATAGGACCATATGTTTCAATCCTGCACTGTTCGATCAGGATAGCACACCCATTCATCATGATACCGATCTGCAGTTCAAGAGCAGGACTAAACTGTCTTGGGATAAGCTGCAAGATATCAGCAGCATGAAGCATGTAGACGAATGGATCTGGTTCGTGAACGACAACATAGACTATGAACAGTTTGATTTTGCCTGGTTGCCGGCCCTATATGAAGCAGGAAACATACATTACTTCAGCATGAGCGGTACTACACATCTAGCATTCACTGCCTGTGTCAATCCCTCACTGTATGATGAATCCAAGATCGATATCAACCATGCTAGTGATCTGCATTTCAAGAGCACTGCTAAGGTATTTCCGTGGGCAATGCTAGAACAGCTGGACACGTTCTCAGAAGTAGATGAATGGATCTGGTTCGCAGATGATAACATCGACCACAATGATTTTGACTTTACGTGGTTGCCCGAAGCATGGGACAAGGATACCATGCATCTATGGAGCCTAGCTGGCACTACTCAGCTAAGCCGTACAGCGTGTGTCAATCCGCATCGTTATGATAAGACGTTAGCCCGTGTGTTCCATGCTAGTGATCTGCAGTATCGCAAGCGCAAGACCATGCCTTTCGGTCGTCTACAGGATCTACATAGCATCCAGCACCTAGATGAATGGATCTGGTTCACGCACGACAACATTGACTATGCTGATTTCGATTTTTCGTGGTTACCTGATGCTTGGCAATCTGCTGCAGAACATCGCTGGAGCATGGCAGGCACTACACATCTATCCTTCACTGCACTATTGAATCCAGCGATCTATGATCCTGCAGAGACTGTAGTACATCATGTTAGCGATCTACAGTTCAAGGCCGGGCACCGACGTTTTCCTTTTGCTACGCTTGCTGAGATCGATACGCTAAAGGATATGGACGAATGGATCTGGTTCGTAGACGATAGGATAGATTACACAGGATTTGATTTTGATTGGTTGCCAGAAGCATGGCAGCAGGAGAAGATACACTACTTTGATATGAGTGATGCGGCTCATCTATCTTATACAGCGTTAGTCAACCCCTCGCTGTATGATGGTTCTGAATCCATACATCACGACGCTGGTCTGAGATTCCGCAAGCCCAACAGTCACATGCCATATAGCAAGTTAGCTGATCTCGAATACCTAAAGCATATGAACGAGTGGATATGGTTCCTTGATGACAGGATAGACTACAGCAAGTTTAGCTTCTCATGGTTGCCCGCAGTTTGGCAAGCCGATTCGCTGCACAAGTGGAGCATGGAAGGCACTACTCAGCTAAGCTATACTGCTTGCGTCAATCCTGCACTGTACGATCCTAAGAAGAAGATACTGCATCACACGAACTATGGACTTAGATTCAAAGATACCAACAAGACTCATTGGCCAGAAGGACACGAACCTCTCGCTAGGAAGATACTCAGCGTAGACAGAGGCGATACGGAGTTCTGTTGGATACTGGATGGCAGGATAGATTACACTGGTTTCGATTTCGATTACCTTCCGGATGATTGGGACGCTGATCTAGTACATGCGTTCTGCATGAAAGGTGCAGAACAGCTAAGTTATACCTGGTTGGTGCGCGGTGATGTTACCAACTTCAAGATAAAGTATCATGCTAGCGAGCTGGAGTTCAAACCAGGCACTGCTCATCATGCATATTGGCCCAGCATGAGAGACGTAGAGATACCTCGTAGTGGATGGGCAGATACCATGACTGAGATTGCTAAAGGACTGACCTACGGTAACGAATGGTGTTGGATACTGGACGAACGCATAGACTACGGCGGATTTGATTTCTCTTGGTTACCAGCAGCTTGGGACACGGGTTACATACACTGTTTCACGCTTTCTGGATTCGAGAAATTGGGATATACTTGGTTAGTGAATGCCGCCAGCTTCAGCGAAGCAAAGGGCATAAAGTATCATGCTAGCACTCTATCGTTAGATGATGTTAGCAGGATAGATCTGCAGATGTTGACAACGACGGCTATTCCTGGTATAAAGTCTCAGCGTTATTTCGGCAACATGTTTGATGCTCTACGCACCGCCATACGCAAGACCACGACGGAATGGCTGTGGGTGACTGCTGATTGCTGTGAATACGATGATTTCGATTTTGATTGGAGACCCGATCAAGACAAGCTGCATTATATCCATTGCTGGCCCAGCAACACTTGTCGCAAAGGCGAGACATTTCTCATACACGTTCCTAGCAACAGGAGCGAAGAATTGCCTGTGTTTGATTTTGATCACGAGCCGGTGGATCGACGTCTTTGGCCTATACAGCATTATAGCGTAGATAGCCTAGCAGCAGCTATAAACATACACGGTCACAAGGCACTGTACACACAGTTCATACACACGAGTGCTGGTGATCTAGGACAACCTTATCCTTGTCTGTGGGAAGAACGCCCGGTCATCGCTATGAATAAGTCGGGAAGCTGTAGTCTAGTACCACGTGATTGCGTAGTAAAGCGAGAGATATACGAGTATGCTCATCTAGAGCGTGACGGTACGCTCGCAACTGATCCTAACATGGATGTGGTGTTCATCTCTAACGGTGAACCGCAGGCTGCTATCAACCGCATCAGACTGAATCATATTATGAATCGAACCGATGGTAACACAGTTGGCAGTTATCGTTCGGCAAAGGATGTAACAGACGTGCAGGGCAGATTGAACAGCTATAGAGCAGCAGCACAGAAAAGCAGCACCGATTGGTTCATAGCCGTGTTTGCTAAGTGCTATGTTACCGAAGAGATGAACACGCTACACGAGAATTGGACTCCAGACTATTGGCAGGAACCCAAGCACTACATCTTCCATAACCATAACATGGATAACAGATTGGTGTATGGTCACATGGCTCCTATCGCTTATAATCGCAATCTCATGCTGGACAATCCGGGCGGGCTTGACATAACGCTAGCACAACCGCATACTGTCGTTCCTATAGTGCTGAGCCAGACCAGCTTGGATGGCGACGATTGGACCAACTGGCGAACAGCGTTCCGCGAGACGATCAAGCTGCTACACTATAACAAAACGGATCCTACGGTTGAGTCTGAGTATAGATTATATGTGTGGCTGAACCATGGTACACCTTGTTCGATAAAGGGCGCACAGGACGGCAAGGACTTCTACGAACGCTGCGGCGGTGAAGAAGCATGGTTGTTACAGACCGTTGAATGGGATTGGCTTAGGAAGTACTACGACAGCTTATAATGCTGACTGAACCACAGCTATGACGGTATCCACTTGATCGTCTCTCAAATGCCAATGATTGGGCAAGCTGATCAAACGCCCTGCTAGTGATTCTGCATGTGGACAAGGCGTAGCATATCTCTCGAACGCAGGTTCCATGTGTAACGGCACTGCATAATGGCTGCGATGTTCTATGTTTGCTGCGTCCAGTGCTGCTCTAACACTCACAGGATCTTGTGGTGCGATCACGCTGACATAAGGATTGAATATCTGATTGCGCCAATCGGTAGACAACGGCATGATGTCTACAAAGTGTTTGCGGTACCTACTATGTATATGATTCTTGCGACCGAGATGATCTCGAACGTAATCTCGTTTAGCTAACAACACCGCTGCTTGTATGCTATCCATACGCATGTTCGTACCGTAGCCAACGACGATCCCTTCGGAGTTCTTGCCTTCGTGTGTAGCGGCTCGCAGCAGTTCTGGATCAGTGTGTATGTTAGTGATAACTGCACCGCCGCCCGTGCCTCCCCAGTTCTTCAGAGGATTGAAGCTGAGGCATATCGCATCTAAGTCCGTCGCATATGGTCTTAGTCCGTAGCTCTGTGCTGCGTCTAATATCAACTTGAGGTTGCGTTCCTTGCACCATTCATTAAGCTGTTCAGTATCCATCTGCTGACCATAGAGATCCACTGCGATGACTGCACCCACGCTCGGACGAAATCTCTCGTATTGCTTGTTTAGATGTTTCATGTCCATGAGATAGTGAGAGTCTACATCCACAAACACCGGCCTAAGGCCAGCAGCTCGGACTGCTTGTGCTGTAGCAGCATAGGTAAGAGCGGGCATCAACACACATTTATTTGCAGGAATCTTCATCGCAATCAATGCTGTGATCAGTGCGCTGGTTCCGCTGTTAGTAAGCGTGATCTGTTGGAACACTATGTTACCATAGTCCATTGCAATGATTTCTCTGAGCTGATCTAGGTATTCTCCCGAATACATCTGACCAGTGCTCATCGCACACTGCATGTTATGATCGATCTCGCGCTGGCAGTCTAGGTATTGCTCCCTGATGTTGAAGAACGGTATCATGATCCTGCCCATGCTAACACTACGCTCAGTCCGTGGCTTAGATTTATCCTAGGACTATATCCCAACAAGTTCTTTGCTTTGTTGATATCCAGCACGCCTCGACGAGGTTGATCTCTTCCCAATCCCGACCCCAACACGATCTCGCTGCTGCTACCAGTTTTCTTGACTATCATATACGCTACTTCATGAAGAGTGTATCCGTAGCTGCCGGTGATGTTGAAGGTATCAGTGATGCGTTTATCGGCTGCTTTCGTTATACCAAGTGCTAGATCATCCACATAGGTAAAGTCCAGCACTGCATCTGGATCATTCACAGTCAGTGGTTTATTGTCGATAGCTGCGTTAATCCAACGCATGATGACTCTGTTATCATTATCGAGTGGACCATATACTGCGCTTGGGCGCACGATGGTGTGCTGTCCTGGTAGCACATGCCTCACTATCTCCTCAGCCTGTTTCTTGTACATACCATATAGATTAACCGGACTGAGAGGTTGATCTTCTACTGCCTTAGTGTTGAGCCAGTTTCCGTAGACCATGCTGCTGCTCACGTATATCATGCGTAGGTTGTTCTCTGCACAGAAGTGTGCTACTCTGCTGGTAACGCCTACTATGTTATCGCAAGCACTGTAAGGGTCTGCTGCTACTGCTGCTTGATTAGGATGGCTGGCAAGATGTATGACAACCGTGTCCTTGCTTCGTATGTTACGATATAGCAGGCCCAGATCATCTGCACGACCCTTGTGCCACAGCTTGTGATAGATGTGATTGTGTCTTTCTCTGAGTAATCTCTTATTAACGAATCGCAGATCATCTATGGGTGTCACCCGCCAGTCTTGATCTATCAGTTCCTTGCAGAGAGCATGTCCTATGAATCCCATACCCCCTGTTATTATCGCATGCTTAGTCATTCTTACCGTATTTCAATATGAAGTATGTTGTGTCTTCTTCGCTAAATCTAGCGACGATATCTCCTCGATATCCCAGGTTGCTATAATCAGGACTGATAGTGAATGTCACATCTCCTATAGCATGCTCAGTGACCCACATGCCCTTCTCTGTCTTCTCGAACTGTGCGATAGGCAGTGCGGCGTAGATGTAAGGATCGCCTGTATCGCCCAATAGGAACCGGTGTACGATTAAACGGCCATTGGGGCTGAGATCGTCGGATGGCTCTGATAATCTACCAGCAGACACTGGTCTACCGTCGCTGTTGTAATACCTGCTACCTGTGTTATGTCTAACTGGCATAATGGATATGGTTCCCTGCTAAGCTGCTCTCTGCATTGCTCGATGTGATTGGTATAGATGTGTACATCACCGAAGCTGATGATTAGATCTCCTACTCCTGTGCCTATCTCTTTAGCAATGAGATGGGTGAATAGGGCATAGCTAGCGATGTTGAATGGTACGCCTAAGAACAAGTCAGCACTGCGTTGATACATGTGACAGCTAAGCCGATTATCACGTAGATAGAACTGTGCCATCAGATGGCAGGGAGGCAGCGCCATCCTATCTAGCTCGCCTGGATTCCAAGCACTTATGATGTGCCGCCTGCCTGTAGGATCTCGCTTCAGACCTGTTATAAGATTAGTGAGTTGGTCGACTGCCCCGTTGTTCCTTGGTTTTTGCCACTTGCGCCATTGGACCCCGTAAACGCTTCCGAGATCGCCCGGAAACCTTGCTTTATCTTTCCAATAATCAGCATCCGCATTAGCACTCCAGATAGTTTTCTTAGCTGGATCTCTTGTTCCGAATTGTATTTCTGCAAGCCGTCTCTCATCGTTACTACCCTCCATGAACCAGATTAATTCTGCTACCACTGCCCGCCAAGCCAGCTTCTTCGTAGTGACTGCGGGGAAACCTTCGTTAAGATCGAATCGCAACTGTTCTCCGAACAGGCTTAGCGTACCTACTCCGGTTCGATCTTCGCTTGGTGCTCCTTCATTCAGCACCTTTGATACTAATTCGTTATATCTCTTCATCGTTTATGCCACACTGAAAATATCTTGTTCTTACCGTAAGTCTCATATTGCATGTCGAAATCCTCTAGCACCTTCTTATAATCTATTATAACATCACAATCAAAATTATCATAGAATAAAGTGTGATGTACCTGACGGAATAGATGCTGTGTGCTGTTTATCAGCTTAGCACCGCCTATGATCCATATGTCTTTCTTGGGATGATTGAGTGCTAGCACTTCTAAGCTGGGTATGAGTGCGTTACCAGCTATAACATCGTGTGCCTCTGAGAACAAGCTAACATCTTGGTTAGTGACTACTACGCAATGGCGATTAGGCAGGGGTTTAGGCATGGTGGGATCTAGCCAGGTATTGCTGCCCATGACTACCACATGCCCTGTGGTAGCTGTCTTGAACCACAGCATATCCTCTTTATCATGCGGCCAGGGCAGCGAGCCATTCTTGCCCATACCGCCCTGGAGATCTGTTGCAAATATTGCTTTGATCATTTGTCCAATATCTTCGAAACCCTATCGGTAACTTCGTCAGCTACCGCCTTCACATTGATGTGGAACTCGATGTTTCCCACTTCTTCGTCATTCTCAGCTAGGAAAGTCTCTACCGTTTCCTCTATCTCAGAGACCGTGTAGTTTTTTCCTAGCATAGTCTGTATATCGAAAGTAACCACGTTACCGCTCGACAAGTTCACAGATATCTCTCGGACGAATTCAAGTGGTACATCACTCATTTCTATGTCCTCTAGCAGATGTTGCCAACGGTCATAGAATTCGTCGCTGAACGTAGGGTCAGGCACTTGTCTTGGTGGACTTTCTGGTAGTCTTCTTCTCAGCAGGCGCCTTGAGCTCGGTCAACTCTTTCTGCATCTGTTGCATGGTCTGCATCATCTGCATCATGAGAGCATTCTGATCAATCGGTGCAGAGACGACCGGAGCCGCTGCTTCTGCGATAGCCTTAGCTTCTATCTGTGCCTGCGTGTCCATATCTTCAAGTGCCTTGATAGCAGTGCCGCCAGCTTTCATCTCGCGGAGCAGCTTGTTCAATTCATCCAATCGGATGCTGCTCTTGCTATTAGGACGAACGACCACATTATTGCTTGCGATCTTCTTGATATATCCTTCCTGATGCAGTGCGCTGAGCATGTTATCACCTGTAGTGAACATGCGACGTTCTAGAACGTTCTTGAAGTCGTCTGCCGACTGACCTTCTGGACTTTCCAACACCTTCATGATGTCATCATGGAATCTGCTAGGGATGATCTCGCTATAGATCACTGCTGCCATATGATCTTCACCTGGCAACTCGCGTTGCACGATGATTACCTTCTTGCTTCCGTTGGCAGTGCCAACATGCTTAAAAAAACTCATTGATCGTTTCCTTCGGACTGGGTTGTATCAGCAGTGTCCTCTTCTGCGGTAGTGATTGCGCCAGATGCTTTCAAGAACGCTGCGACCTTGTCGTAGATTGCTCCCACAGAACTGAGTTCTTCTGCACGGAAAGCACCTCTGCGTGTGACTACGTCGACGATGTTTAAGAGCGCGACGATATCTTGCACTCCGATTCCTGGCGTCTCTTGGGCAACTTCTGGGATTTCGTTTGGTTCGTAACTTGAATTGATTTCTGACATGATCTTCCTCGTTTGAATATCTGCGTACATATTTATTGGACGAGCCAGCTTCTGTTAAGAAACTGACTCATAATATGCACTAACACCAAAGGGCGGTCTGATGTTCTTGTTATGTGGGTTGTTGATGATGAACACGGTCTCGCAGTAGTTCTCATCACCCCAATTACCGAAGGGCTCGCCGTCGGTAAACATGATGAACATCTTAGGTTCGATGTCGTTAGCTTTCATGTATTCCCAGTTAGCCATGAAGTCCGTTCCGCCACCGCCCGGAGCTTCGTATTCATGGATCTCGTGGCCGTTAGTGGGATCGTATTCTGCATGTTGGTAAGTGTGAGTGTCGAAGCACCACATGCGGATCTTATAGTCATCGTAGCTAGCCATGATGCCTACGACTTCGGATACGAACTCTTTCAGCTGTTTCTGGCTGATAGAACCCGAAGTGTCAATGCCGATGCATACATCGATAGCTTCATCCCGTTTCATGCTGGGCAAGCTAAACCCATTGGCAAAGTTCTTGCGAGCGGGAATGGCATAGGTATAGTCATTCTTGATCGTGCTCTGGATCTGCTGGTTGAGGAAGTCTTTCCAGTTGATCTGCGGCTCAGTCAGCTCGCCGATGATGCGTTTCAACCCACTGGGAAGATTGCCGGCATTACCTGTTGCTGCATGTGCTGCAAGCAGTGCTTCCTTGATCTCGTCACGGATCTCTTGACGATCTTTGTCACTGAGAGATGGGCGACCTTTGCCTTTGCCATCTTTATCGCCCTCACCATTGCCATCTTTCGAACCGTCGAGATGTTCGTCCAACAGCATCTCAGCAAGCTCGTCGATGGTGATTTCTTTGACGGTTTTCCTCAGTTCGTCATAGACCTGTTCCCAACTCCACCCATCGTATTTCTTATCATACAAGCAAGGGTTGATCTTAGTGCCCAAGCCGTGTTTGATCAGATCAGAATTGACTACATAGTCCATAGCGATATTTGCCAGCTTGCGGTTGTGTTCGCGTGTAGTACGACCCACATGATCATATGCGGCATGCAAAAGCTCGTGACAGAACAGGAACATCATCTCACCTACCGTCATAGCATTGATGAATTCCGTGTTGTAATAGAACTTGCGACCGTCCGTTGCCGCTGTCTCGCACCATGTGTCGCCGTTCTCTAGCTTGAGACGCATAGCAAGATTACCGAAGAAACCGTGGTTGAGCACTAAACTAACACGAGCACTTAGGATCTTCTCGCGAGCTTTTGCGTCGGCTACGGGATCAAATACTTCTTTTAAGCGGCCACCGTTTTTGCGGGTTTTGGACTTGCTAGGTGCTTTGGACATGTGTTTCTCCATAAGGTATCATATGTATATAATAGCATCGCATGCATATCTGTCAACCGTTATCTGCGGTAAATATCTGGGAGAAAACAGCATGCCGATCGTCGTAGAAGGTGGAATAACAGTGGGTCCAGGTATCATTATCGGATAGTTTATTCGATAAATAACAGCATGTCAGCAAACGGTATCTCAACCCTATCTACTAAGGAAGCCAAGCAGAAGGGCAAGCTGGATCTTGCCCAGTTGAAGCGTAAAGGCTACACGCTATACATCGATGGCACTGCGAATTTTGGTAGCGCACAGTTCAGCGGTAGCAATTACTTGTCAGTATCTAATGCGGCATTTACCTTTACTGGCAACTTTACAGTTGAAGGTTGGTATTATCCTACAAATGTAACAGGTTCTCACAGTTTATTTTGTTTAGGGCCAGATCCGGCTAATAGATATGTCTTTGCTTTGTCAGGAACATCAGTAAGCAGTAACTTATACGGCTTTGGCTTAACAACCTATACTAGTACTGTGCCTATCAATACTTGGACTCATATTGCTGTAGTACGCAGTGGAAGCACAGTTAAGGTATATATTAACGGTGTTGCCAGTGTGACAACAGATACTCAAGCGGGTACAATAGGTAACGGTACATTAAACATTGGTGCAGATGCCGCCAATGGTGCTCTGTTCGTAGGCAAAATATCAAACTTCAGAGTGGTAAAAGGCACAGCAGTATACACACAGACGTTTACACCGCCACTAAGCCCGTTGACTGCTATCGACGGAACTCAGCTATTGTTGAACACAGACGCGGGTGCTGGATTCCTAGCAGATGGTTCGTCCAATGGTTTCGCAGTAACGAACACAGGCAGCGTAACGAGTTCGGCAACGGGTCCAGGACCAGATACTGGTGCTATCTTCTATCGCGAGCGTAACATATACGATATCACACAGCTGCCGACACAATACAGTGGAAACACTTTAGTCGATAACCCCAATGCGGGCGGATTGATCGAAGGCCGTCCTTGGGTAACCGCGTGAACTAAGGCGCAGGATTCATCACATCCAGATGTATCTTATCTATCTCAGACAGCACTTCCTCAGACAGTACCAGCTCTTCAGAACGAATGTTCTCTAATAGCTGATCAATGCTGGTAGCACCCAACAATATCGTAGTAACTATAGGGCGCGATAACAGCCATGCAAGAGCCATGCTGCTCATATCCAGCTCGTGACAAGCAGCCAATGCAGCATATCTCTCTACTGCGATTGCTACTCTGGCATTCTGATATCTGGGTATGGTTCCTCTGTGAGATAGCCTGCTTGATTCTGGTACTCGCCCAAATCGATACTTGCCCGTGAGGAAACCTGCTGCTAACGGGCTATGCACTATCAAAGATCTGTCAGAACGTGCTAGCTGTTCTGCTAACCCTAGCTCGATGGTCCGGTTCAACAGATTGTATGCCTGTTGAGCGAACTCTGGGTTTCCACGTTTCTGATACTGCTGCCAACCCCACGGACTCTCATTGCTAATGCCATAATGCCTGATCTTGCCATCTCTAACCAGCTTCTCTAACTGATATACTACGAGGTCTAATCCCTCGGCAGAATCTGTGTCACGGTACACTGCTGTCTTATAGCCAGCTACTGAACGTCGTAAAGGTATGTGTACCATGTACAGGTCGATAGCATCTACTCCTAGTCTACGCAGGTTGCCGTCGATCTTATCACAGGGGTTACCGTTTGCTTTGGTAGCAATGATGGGTTTCTTATGGGTCTGTCGCAACCAATTACCTACTATGGTCTCGCATACACCCGATTTGTCTGTAGCATCTGGACCTTGATTGGCGGGACTGGGATACATCTCTGCGGTATCAATCATCAAAATGCCTGCATCCATAGCAGCATCCATCAAACGATGTGCTAGCTGTTCGTCTATCTGAGATCCAAACATGCTAGTACCTAGTCCGAATCTTCCGCTGTTGCCTAATTGAATCATCGTTGTTTCCTAATAAGAAGAGAGGAGCAGTGTCTGCACACACTGCCCCTCGTTAAGAGCCCAATTATTTTGGGAGGTTGGACTCTTAATTCTTGTTGACAGCTGCCAGCACGTAGGGTCCGACCTTCTGGTTAAACTCTTTGAAGTGTTCCAGCTTGCTAGCCTTAAACTGCAGCTTATAGTTCACCAGTGCTGAATGTGCGAGCATGACCTGCATCTCGGTGTCGAAGTTGTCCATCATGAAACGGAACACGTTATCGACCTGTGTGTGCCACTTGTCGTTCTCTTTGAGACCGATCTTGTCGTAGCTGTCCTTCAGCTCGTAGCAGAGAGCAACTGCCAGCGCATAGCAAGCGGAGATCTCTTTCTTCTTGAGCTCTTTCACCTTGCCTTCGAGGATCTCGCTAGCCCGAGGCATGTCTGCAGATACCTTGCGATGTGCAGCAAACTTCAGTGCGATGCCTTCGCCCACCGTACCCGAGACAAGATCGGTCAGTTCCGATGGAGTCATCTCCTCACGGAGCAGATCGCTCACGAAGCTCCACGAGCGCGGAGTAGCGAATGCTTGCGAACTGTTCTTTGGATCAAAACTGAACAGGTCAACCTTGTGATGCGACAGGTAACCCACGACGTCTGCGTGGATCTTGTTGTCGATAGCCCAGTTCTGCCAGCTTTCGAAATCCGGACGCAGGTTCAAGTGGATGAAGCGGTTAGCAAGTGGGCTAGGCATGCGGTAGGTAACACCTCGGTCAGTATCACGGTTACCAGCAGCAACTACAACTACGTTGTCGGGCAGTTCGTAAGTACCCACACGACGATTGAGCACCAGCTGATATGCAGCAGCTTGCGTTGCAGGAGGTGCGGCGTTCATCTCGTCCAAGAACAGGAACACCACAGGATACTTTGCGGCATCTTCCTTGCTAGGAAGATCGGGAGGACTAGACCAAGTAGCAGTACCCTGTACTGGGTTATAGTAAAGCACGCCTTTGAGATCTGAGGGATCCATAAGTGCTAAGCGCAAGTCATACAGCTTGCCGCCCATCTCTTCGCAGATGCTTGCTACAAGCTCGGACTTGCCGATGCCGGGCGGCCCCCACAGGAAGACTGGACGTTGTTTACGAGCGCAGAAAGCGATCTCGTTTTTGGCTTGTGTTAGAGTTACGGTACGTTGTTCGGTAAGTGCAGACATATTAACCTCCGTTATGTTTATATAACCATAATAGCATAAAACAGGCTTGTGTCAACCTATTTTCAAGGCGTAGTGCTGACATAGTTCAGCAGTGTAGTAGCATCGTCGCCGTGTTTACGGATCTTAGCACGGACGGGATATACCTGATCGATCTTCAGATCGTGAGCATATGGAAAGTTCACGAGATTGCCGTGTTCGTCCACGCCTGTGTGCCATGTCTTGCCGTATTTGATGCTGAATACCTTGCTGATGACACGGACATTGCTCTCGTAACGATCACCAGGATTACCAAAATGTCTGCTGTGATGACCCAGTTGTTCACGCAATTCGTGGGAACGATCCCTGTTAGTGCTGCGCTCGTATGCGTTGGGTACGGATGCAAGGATGCCCGTGTCCTGATGGCTATTTAAGTTTAAGACGGGCTTGTTGATAGCATGCAGGATGCCTACCCAATAGTTGGATAGCGTACCCGTGAGCATCTCTAGCATCTTGCCTTGGCAGTAGTGGATGATCCGATCAGCAGCTTCGAGATGCTGTTCCAAGCGAGGATCGTTCTCTGTTAGTGCTGCGATCATCAGTGATTTGTTCTTGGGTTTGGCA
>Ga0114978_10002983_pt1 | contig 13913 bp, 11 predicted proteins | sample S_140212_EF_Meta_FD_87027 | JGI IMG/M metagenome (GOLD analysis project Ga0114978, IMG submission 87027) | Freshwater microbial communities from Lake Simoncouche, Canada to study carbon cycling - S_140212_EF_MetaG | ecosystem: Environmental > Aquatic > Freshwater > Lake | place: Lake...
AATCGACTGGTGGCGCGGCGAGCGGTGCGGGTGCTGAGCGCGTGCGCGACGCCGTCGATGCCGCGGTTTGCCCAACGCATCGTGGGCATGCCGGTGCGTCGGGTGGCGTTGGCGTCGATACCGCGCGACGAATGCATCGCAAAGTTAGGGCTTGAACGCGGATTCCGCACGCTTCTGGTCACGGGCGCATCGCAAGGCGCGACGAGTCTCAACGATCTCATCCAACTGCTGCTGTTGCGCGAGCGTCCGCTGTTTGGCGAGTGGCAGGTGCTGCATCTGGTGGGCAACGCCGATCGCGCGCCGATCGAGCGTGCTTATCGCGAGGCGGGCGTGCGCGCGAAAGTCATCGCGTTTCTGCATGAAATGGGGCTCGCGTGGGGCGCCGCTGATTTGGCACTTTCGCGCGCGGGGGCGAACTCGGTCGCCGAGGCGATGCTCAACGCGGTGCCGACGGTGTTCGCGCCGTATCCGTATCACGCCGATCAGCACCAGAAATGGAATGCGCGGCCGTACCACGATGAAGGCGTCGCGGTGTTGTGCGACGACTTGATCGATGCGGAGAAAAACGCATCAACGCTCGGCGCCGCTCTGGTGGCGCTCATGGGCGATCATGCGCGGCGCGAGGCCATGCGTGGCGCGCTTGTCGCACGCGCGCGTGAAGACGCGGCGTTGGAGATTGCGAAGATCGCGCTCGAAATCGCGGGCTAATTCAAGCCAATCCGCCGAGCCACTCGGCCAACAGTTCAACGGTCGCGTTCAGGTCGCCCTTGTCCACCATCTCAGTGGAGGTGTGGATGTAGCGCGTGCCAGTGACGATGGCGATGCATCGCGCGCCGATACCCGCGCGCTGGATCGCCGCGCCATCCTGACCACCGCGCGGCAAGATCGACTTCTGAAATGGGATGTGGTGTTTCTTCGCGACCTTCACGAAGTCCTCGACGAGCCCGTAGTCGGAGATCATCGAACTGTCTTGAATGAGAATCGCCGCGCCGAGGCCTTGTTTGGTGACGCGCTGGTTGTCGGGCACGCCCGGCGTATCGCAGGCGAGCGTGACATCGAGGCCAACGCCGATGTCGGCCTTCGCCGCGTAGGCCGCGGTTTGCGCGCCGCGCAGTCCGACCTCTTCTTGGGTGGTGAACGCGCAAACGATTTCGCAAGCGTGGCCGTTCTTGCGCTTGGCGAGCATGCGACAGGCCTCGATGGCGATGTAGCAGGCGAGCCGATTGTCGATGGCCTTGGAAACGAGCTTCTTCGGAGTCTCGAGGAACGGCGTGTCGATCACGACGAAGTCACCGATCTCAACATGCTTGAGCACATCGGCGGCATCTCGGCCAAGGTCGATGAAAAACTCCTCGACGCCAGGCACCTTGGTGCGTTCGGCCTCGCTGGAAATGTGGATCGGCTTGCCGCCTGGATTCATCACGCCCTTGAAATCGCCGTTCGCCGTGCAGACGAGCACGCGCGAGGCGAAGAGGTTGCGTGCGTCAAAGCCGCCGGCGGGATTGACCCAGATCATTCCGTTTTCGTCGATATGGCGCACGAAAAAGCCAATCTCATCCATGTGGGCGGCGAGCATGACGCGCACCGGCTTGGTGGATGCGGGCGTGCCCGTCGACTTCCCCGTGGTCTTGCCCGTGGTCTTGCCCGCCGCTTTGCGCGTTGGCTTGCGAGTGCAGATATACGAGCCCATCGCATCGGTGGTGCAGGAATCGAAGAGCCCTTTGGTTTCCTTTGCGATCAACGCGCGCACGCGCTCCTCGCGGCCGGGAATGCCTGGAGTTTCGCAAAGACGGCGGAAGAGATCGATGTCCATGGATGGTCCTTGAAGATGCTTGGATATGAAAGCGCGCGATGGTATAGGATCGCAGCCATGCTGTTCGACTCACACCTTCGCCTTGAGCACCGCGCGTTTGCTGCACAAGATGCGGCGCGCCGTAGCGAGCGCGCTCGTGAAGCGCGCGCTGCCGTGGCCACGCGCGCGGCTTTGGAGATCGAGTACCTGCCCTTCGGTCCGGCCGATGCAGCGGGTGATCCGACTTGCGAGGTGGTTGCGGCGTTCGCTGAGGTCGAGCTCGAGTACGCCGCAATTCGCAGCGGCGCCGCGCTTGTTGATTGTCCGCACCGCGCCACGCTCACGCTGCGCGGCAAGGATCGCGTCGACTTTGTAAATCGTCTGGTGACGCAGGACATCGCCAAGCTTGTCGATGGCGGCGTTGCGCGCGCGTTCCTCATCAATCGCAAGGGGCGCATCGAAGCGGATCTGGTGATCGTAAAGCTTGCCGACAGCTTGCTGATCGACACGCTGGTGCACGACGCGGCCGCGGTGCAAACTGCGCTGGAAAAGACGCTGTTTGCGGAAGAGGTCACGATCGAGTCGCGGTTGGCAACGCACGCGCGCATTGCGCTGCATGGGCCAAAATCCGAGGCGGCGTTGAAGGCGCTTGGACTGGATGCTGCAGGGCTCGCCGCGTGGAGCGCGCCGCTTGGCGATGCACGCGCGGAAATCTGGCGGCTTGATGAGCTTGGTGCGATTGGTTTCGCGCTGAGCGTTCCAGTGTCGAGCGTGGCGAGCGTGTGGCGCTCGCTTGTGACTTTCGGCGCTCGCCCCGCGGGTTGGTTCGCAACCAACACTGCGCGCGTTGAAGCGGGAACGCCGCTGTTTCGCATCGATTTCGGCCCGACCAACTTGCCGCACGAAACCGGCGTGCTCGCTTCGCGAGTTTCGTTCACCAAGGGTTGCTATCCCGGGCAGGAAGTCGTTGCTCGCATGCAGAATCTCGGCAAGCCCAAGCAGAAGCTCGTCGGCCTGCGGGTGGAGGCGGACTTGCTGCCGGTGGGCGATGCGCAGGTGTTTGCGATCGCCGAGGACGGCGTGCATTTTGGTGATCAAATTGGCGTCGTTACATCGAGTGCGATCGCGCCGATGTTGGGCGCGGTGCCTGTTGCCTTTGCCATGATTTCCTCGAGTTCATACGCCGACGCGACCAAGGTGTTGGTGAACGCCGAGGGCGCGCAGGCGGCGGCGACGGTCGGAAGCCTCGTCTTTCTGGAGGGTGCGTCGTGAGTCCAGCCCCAGCCGATGGCGTCTTCGATGTGAAGGCGGCCGAGCTTGCGCTCTTTGCAGCTGGCGCGTTTGTGACCATCGCGGTGTTCGTCGTTGCGGTGTTTCTCTATCGCCACGCCACCGCCGAGCATCGCGAGCAGATTGCGCGCGAGAGGCGCGAGCGTGGATCATGAGTGGAATCACGAGCGGAGTCATGAGCGGAATCATGAGTGGAATCATGAGTGGCCTCGCCGAGTTCGTGGAAATCTGCGAGGTCGGTCCGCGCGATGGGCTTCAGAACGAGAAGCGCATCGTCTCGGTCGATGACAAGGTGCGCTTCATCGAGTTGCTGGTTGGCGCGGGCTTTCGCGAAATCGAAGCGACGAGTTTTGTAAGCCCCAAGTGGGTTCCGCAGCTTGCCGACGCTGAGGAAGTGCTGGCCCGCGTGCCGCGCTCCGCGAACACCGTGTACAGCGCGCTGGTTCCTAACGAGAAGGGCCTTGAGCGCGCGCTTGCCTGCGGCGTCGGCAAGATTTCGGTGTTTACAGCGGCAAGCGAGGGATTCGCGCGGCACAACATCAACGCGACCATCGCCGATTCAATCGTGCGATTTAAGCCCGTGGTTGCGCGCGCGCATGCGGCGGGCGTTTCGGTGCGTGGCTATGTGAGTTGCGTGGTCGCGTGTCCGTATGACGGACTGATTGCGCCCGAGGCGGTGCGCGCGACTTGTGCGCAGCTGGCCGACATCGGTGTCGATGAGCTCGATCTCGGCGACACCATCGGCGTCGCGCATCCCGACGACATCGAACGGATGCTGCGGGCATGTACAACCGTGCGCCCGATTGGCGAACTCGTGTTGCACCTTCACGATACTCACGGCCGCGCCATTTCCTGCGCCGACCGCGCGCTTGCACTGGGCGTGCGGCGATTCGATGGATCGACCGGCGGAATCGGTGGATGTCCGTATGCGCCCGGCGCGTCGGGAAACATCGCGTCGGAAAAACTTGTGGCGTTGTGCGCAGCGCGCGGCTATCGCGCGTCGATTGACGAAGTGGCGCTCGGCGTGGCTGCGCGATTCATCGCGGGCGTGCTGGCGGGCGCATCGTCGGCTGGTTGAGTCGCGCGCGTCGAGCGGGTTTCGGCGGCGGCGCGTTGCGGGAGAAGCGCGATCGACCAGGCCGCCTTCGGATGTGCGGCGAGCGTGAAGAGATGACCGCGTTTGGTGAGCGCGTGCATGCGCACGGTGTTTCCCTCGACGACGACGCCGTGCGGGCGGCCAGGAAATCCAAACGCTCCCGTATTCACGATGTGTCGGCCGCGCACCAAGCGCACGAAGGCGCGGTGGCTATGTCCGACGATGACCGTGCTTGCTTGCGGAGCGAATTTTGCCGCCCAATCGGCGGCGAGCGCGGGGTAGCGCGCCCAGTATGAAAGCACCGACATCGCCAGGCGCGGGCTGAGTGCCATGTTGGCCGCAGTCGACACATGTGCGCCGCTGCCCATCATCCGCCACTCGGCGATCGATCCTTCGCGCGCGGCTAGAAATCGGGCGGCGTCTTCGGCGAGGTCCTTGGGCGCGGCGGCGAGCGAGGCTTCGAACGCGCTGCGCATCACGCTGGCAAACGGCGACCACGGCGCGACTGCAGGATGGAACGCATCGCCGTGGGTGACATACACCGCACCGTCGGCGAGGCTGATCGAGCGGACATCGCTGATGAATGGATCATGGTTGCCCGCGATCAGATCAAGCTTGATGCCTCGGGAAACGCAAATGTCGCGAAAGCGTGCGAGCTCAATTTCGGCGTCGGCCTGGTAGGCGGCATGATGGAGCTCGGCGATGTCGCCGTTCACGATCACCCGATCGAAATCGGAAAGCAGCGTCTCGAAAGCATCGGCGTGACCAGCACCACCCGGTCTGCCCAGGTGCAGATCGCTCAGAATCAGGGTGCGGGGAACGCGGGCGGGGCTCATGAACTTCTGCGTGGCGGGTCTGATCTTCAGGATGGAATCGGTCCGCATCAGGGCTTGCGGCCAATCGGCGAATCGTCTCATCGGCGCGCGGGCCTCGCGGCATAAGCGAGAGTTTGCTGGACTGGCGCCGATATCAGCGAAAGTCTGCGAGTGGCCAGACTGTGTGCATGGGATTCAGGCCTTCGGTTGATCTGGTTCCGGCATGCCCGGGCCAAAGGTGATGCGATTTTTGCCAGCGCGCTTGGATTCGAGGCAGAAGCCATCGGCGGCGCGATAGAGCGTGATCGGCTCAAGTCCGTGCCACGGAAAGGCAGCGAAGCCGGTCGACACCGAAATAGTCCCCGGGCCTTCCAGTCCGATATGCGAAAGATTGAGGTCCGAAACGGCGCGCTGAAAACGGCGGGCGATCATGGTCGCAGTCTCGCGGTCGAGTACGCCGCCGCGTCGGGGGCCTTCGGGGTCGGAGAAGAGCACAGCGAACTCATCGCCGCCAATGCGGAAGCAGCGGTCGCCGCGTCGGATGCAACTGTGAAGCAGCAACACGATTTCCTTGAGCACTTCATCGCCGATGTCGTGACCGTGCTCGTCGTTGTAGCGCTTGAAGTCGTCGATGTCGAAGAGCATCAGCCCGAAGTAGCGCCAGTCCTGTTGTGCGGACTTGATGCTGTCGTGGAGCAGACGGTCAAAGGCGCGACGGTTGCCTGCGCCAGTGAGTTCGTCGGACCAGGTGAGGCGTCGAAGTTCCTGGTGGTTCTCGTCGAGGTCGAGCCAAGCGCTGAGCCATGTTGCCCAGGCGAGCAGGCACTCCTCGTCGATTGAGCGCGAAAGCAGCACGCCGTAGGGGCGGCCATCGGTGCGACCAACGACGACTTGGCGAAGGCCGCGGCGATCAGTGTCGCTTGCGACATCCTCGCCCGGGCGCGATTCGGCGACAAAGCGAACATCGGCGCTACCAAGATGATGGCGAAGCACGCGCATCGCCGCGCCTTGCACATCGTGTCCAGTGGTCACGGCGCGGACAAGATCGAGGTCGCTCGGCGGCGCGTCGGCGGGTTGATCGTGGCTGCGCCGAGGCGCGACGGGCATTTGGAATGCGGGGCGGCCGGTGCTAGTGGTTGCGCGGGAGGAGAGCGACGGGTTCAGCGCCGGATTGAGCGCTGGATTGAGCGCTGGATTCAGCGATGGGGATGGCGAGGACGCTGCTGATGATGTTGCTGACGACGCTGATGCCGAAGAGGCGATCGATGCCGCGGCGGGCATCGGATGCGGCGCGTGCGATTCCTTTGGGTCGTGGCGAAAGTGTTCCTGCGCACGCTCGACAGCAGCGTCGAGAAGGACCTCTTTTTTGGGATGCGGGATCGAGGGGCGCACGGGTTGAGGCGCGTCGAGCATGTCGAGGTCTTCGAGCACGCGCAGCAATTCGTCTTCGCGCGGCGGAAGGCGAATGGAGTGCTCGAAACCTTCGCGGATGGCGGCGGCGGTGCTGTCTTCATCAGCCGCCGAAACGGCGAGCAGAAGCGGAACCGCAGGGTCGACGCGCTCGAAGGCGTTGATGAACGCCGCCGGGTCATAGAGCTCGCACTCGGGCGAAAGAATCACACCTGCGATCGGTTCAGTCGAGCGGGCCTTGTGACACTCGCCGACGGCGTCGAACGCCGAGGCGACTTCGATCACATAGGCAACCCGCCGCCGAAGCGCCGTCGCGAGCTCGCGCATCGCGTCACTGCTGGTGACAACAATCAGTCGCGCGCGGCGGGTACGGGTCGATGGCCGAGAGTCGCTCAAGGGCGATCTCCCAAACGATCTCCAGGGCGATCTCCAGGGCGATCTCCAGGGCGATCTCCAGGACGATGGCCGCCGAAGGGGCGTCCGCCCGGCTTCTCGGAGGACTTGTCGGTTGGCTTGATGGGGGCGTCTCCGTCAGGATCGCCATCTTCCCATCCGAGCAGCATGTCGAGCTCCTCAGCGGTGAGCGCGGTCGAATGGCGCTGTTCCACTTCGGTCGAAGGCAGGTCGTCATCGATTTCGATGACATCGGTCGTGAGCGGAGCAGGCTCGTCGGAGTGGTCAACAATGCGAAGTTGCGGCGCGCTGCGGTTGGTTCGGAGGGGCTCGCGTGCGCCACCACTCGGATCACGTGCGCCACCACTCGGATCACGTGCGCCACCACTCGGCTCGCGTGCGCCACCGCTCGGGGCCGCCGACTCGCCAGTGGACGCGCGCTGCACCTGCACGGCGAAGTCTCCCGCGATGACCCAAATCGCCACTCGAGGCAGACGCACGCGCACCGCGTGAAAGAGCGAATCAAGCTGGTCGATGCGTTCGTCGTCGGCGACGATCAGCGCCGTTCGTTCCGCGTTGCCTTGGCGATTGTCTTGCTCAAGCCGGATCAACTCCGCCATCGCCACCAGCGGATGCCCGATAAGTTGGCACGGGACCTCAGAGTCGCGGATGGCATCGAGCAGCGTGGGCGCAGCATCGCCTTCGGCCGAGATCAAGACGACGGCCCGGGTATGTTGACGCAGCGCGTCGACCGGTTTTGGTGCAGGCAAAGCCAAGTGTGCGCACGCTCCTCGATTCAAATCTAACACGAGATTCGCAGAGTTCCTCTCAGACCACAGAAGTGCGGATCAATACTGCCGATCGCGGGCGTCGATCGGCGAGCGTGGCGCAAGGTTGCTTGGCGATCGGCGGTCAACTTGCTATCCTCCCCGACCCGTCGCCCACCGCTCGTGGTGGGCACACCCTCCGAACCGATTTCCGGGCGGAGGCATCCACGACCGCTCCGCATGAACTCCCTTGTGGGTTCTGCGGCGCCAGAAATCAGGACTTCGCATGACCCAGTTCCAGACGCAGGCCCCATCATTCCGCCTCAAGGAAGGCGTCGCCGGTCGTCTCTATGTTGACTACCGCGCCACCGACGACCTCCGTCGCCTGATGACTCCCAACGGAAAAATCTACTCGCGCAAGCGCACCAGCCTCACTGCCCAGCAGCAGGCTCGCGTCGCCCAGGCGATCAAGCGCGCGCGCTTCATGGCGCTGCTGCCGTATACCTCTGCGACCATGTAACAGATGGTGATAGATGGTGATTGACGGTGATGCACGGGCGCATCGGACATGAAACGGCGTGAACCGCCGTGAACCAATCGCGGCAGAACGCTGCTGCGGAACATATGAAACTCCACGACGGACGCGAAAGCGTCCGTCGTTGCTTTTGGGGTTTCTTGTGCGGTTTCGATAGCCTTCAAGCACTCTCGCGGTCGGCGCGTTGAGTTGCGCACGCGATCACCTCACGCAATCACTGCGCGTGATTACTTCAGGCGCGGCGTCAGCCGAACCCACCACCACAGCGTGCGCAGCTTGCGAATGCCTGGATCCGTTGGTGCGATCGTGCGGGCTCGCTTGATCCACTCCCACGACGCGGCGAAGCGGCGGCGGGTGAGCGCGATGAGCGCGAGGTTGTGAAGGGCGGCGATGGAATCGGGCTCGAGCCGGAGCAGGCGGCGCGAGAGTGCGCGCCCGCGCCCGAGATTGCCGCGTTCGAGGGCGATGCGGGCGGCGAGGCGCAGGATCTCCGCGTCGTTGGAGTGTGAACGCAGGACATCGGTGCCGAACCGCGCGAGCAGATATTTTTCAGCGTCGTGCGCGAGTCCGACCGCAAGGAGCGCGCCGAGAAACTCCACCGTGTCGATTCGGTCCGCAACGCGATCAAACAGAAGACCGCGGATTTCTGGTTCGGTGGGCTTGTCGGCCCTTTTCTCCGCCGTCTTCTCCGCCACCTTCTCGGCCACCTTCTCAAGGTGCTTGCTCAGAATTCCGCGGGCATCATCGGTAAACCCGCGTGAAAGCCCGACCAGCGCTGCTTCCACGGCGAGCTCGGGCATGTCGGGGGAAATGCGGCTTGCGACCTCGATGTGACGAACCGCTCGGACGAGGTCGCCTCGGCGGCGCATCGATCGGGCAAGCAAGAGGTGCAGACGCCCGTTGGAAGGGTCGACGCGCGCAAGTTGCTCGAGCACCTGGACCGCTTCGTGATTTCGGCCACAAGCGAGGTGAATGCGGGCGGCCTCGAGAGCAATCGCCGGGTTGAGGCCGCAACGCTTGAATTCCTCGGCCAGCAACGGCGCGGTTTCAACCTGACGCCCCGAGATCAGCATGACGCGCGCCAATTCAGTGCGGGCGCCGCTGAGTGTGGGTCCTTCGGAGATCGCGCGGCGGAAACAATGCTCGGCGCGCTTGAGGTCGCCGCGGGCCAGCAGGCTGCGCGCAATTTCGAGATGCGCCGTCGCGGGGCGCTTGATGGCGTCGAGCGCCATGTAGTACGCCGTCTCCGCCTCATCATGGCGACCGGCCTGCGCGAGCGAACGGATGAGAAGCGACGCGGCCGTTTCGCAAGTTGGGTCGAGGCGCAGCGCGGCCTCGAGCGCGAGCACGGCATCGGCGTAGCGATTGAGTTTCGAAAGCAGCACGCCTTGCGCGAGGCGAGGATCGCGCGCGTTGGGCAGGAGGGCCGCCGATTGGCGGTACTGCTGCAGCGCTTCGTCGTGGCGGCCGATGGCCTCGAGAGTCCAGCCGAACTGCAACATCCAGTCACCGCGCGAAGGATTGATGGTGACCGCGGCGCGCAATTCGCGTTCAGCGTCCTTGAGCCTGCCCTGACGGAGCATCTCTCGAGCGCGATTCGCGTGTTGTTCGCCTTTGCTCATCTCAGCCATTGGTGGTCCTGTCTCGCACGAAGATATGCGCTTTCGTCGGCAAGTTGAGGGGGAAAAGCGGAGGATTCCCGAGTGCGGCCATACCTTTGGGGCGAGGTTGGGTTCACGCAGGACCGGGATCCTAGGTAACGGTCCTCATATTTCGCGCTTGCGTTCGGTTCTTGCTTCGATGATCCTCGGCGTATCTTGCGACAAATCTCGCGACAAATCTCGTGACCAACGCCACGCTCGCCATTCTTCTTTCGCTCACGCACGCGCAAGCCCCGTCGCCAGGGCAGAGCGCCGTGGTGTTGAATCCAACATCTGTGGCGGTCGATGAATGCGCGCAGATCGAGTCGCGGGTCACCGATCTCGCCGGCCGATGGCTCGCGAGCCTTCCTGTACAGGCGCGCATGAAGGCGGTCGCAGAATTGCTGGGCGACGAGGTGGGCGCAGTGCGTTTGGCGGCGGTGATTGAGATTGAACGCATGTTGCGCGACGGGGTTCGGCCCGACAACGCGCTCACCGAGCGCGCCGCCGAAATGCTCGGCGACAGCGACCCGCGGGTGCGGATGCGCGCTGGCCGGCTTGTCATCGACATGGGATTGACCTTTGCGAGCGATGGTTTATCGGCGCGGCTTGAGCGTGAACGCGACGACGGAGTCATCGACGGGTGGCTCGATGCGCTGCTGCTCGCGCCAACCGCATCGGCGTTTTCGCCGGCCAGCGCGCGCATCGAGGACGCCGTTCACGGCGAGCGTGCCGCGCGGCTGCTCTGCGAACTGGTGCGGCTGGGATCCGCGCCGATCGACTGGGAAACGCGGCTCGCGCCGGCGCTGCGCATCGTGGCCGACAACCGCCCGACCCCGTCGATTGCGCTGCTGGTTGCGCAACTCGGCAACGAAGAGGACATCGCGCGTGCGGCTCGACTGCTGGAATCATCCGATGCCGCCGTCCGTCGCGGCGCGGCTGAAGGTTTCCTGCGCGCCGGCGACAGCGCGCGCGTGCTCACTCGCGCGAGCGACCCGGCCATCGCCGCCATCGTCATCGCCGCGATCGCCAACGAACGCCCCACACCGGCTGGCTTTCGCGAACTGGTTGACTTTCCCATCTCCGGCGAGTTGCGCGAGCAGTTGCACGAGCGCATCGCGGAGGTCGCTGCCAAACTCTCCGCCGCCGAACTGTTCGCCGCCGACGAGCTTCTCGCCACCGCTCGCTCCATCGACGCGCGCGTGCGCCTGCGCATCCTCGAGGCGGGCGCCCGTCGTTTCACTGGTGGTGAAGACGCAGCATCGGCGGCGGTGATTGCGCGGCTCGCCAGCGAGTTGATCGCCGTCGGGCGCCGAGGCGATGCGGTCACGCGCCTCGAGGGCGCGCACCCTCAGCCCGGAACCACGCTTGCCGACGCGCTCTTTCTTGCGCGCCTCAGCGCCGGTCGATTTGACGACGCCGCGCGCCAAGATCCGCTGCCCTCGCGTTGGGTCGCCGCCGCCGAAACCCTCGCCCGCACCGGCGACGAATCTGCGCGCGCGTTGGTCGACGAGATGACGCTGCGATTGGGCGCGCGTCTCTCCGACGATGAACGCCGCCGCCTCGCCAGCGTCGAGGCCGTCCTCGCCAGCGCACCAGCGCGCGCGAACGATCGCTAGCGCTATATTCTTGACTTCCCCGCTAGGAGCGCTGCAGCACTATGAAGTCGAATGCCACCATCGTGAAGTCGTCCGCGAAATCGTCCATGAAGTCGTCCGCCAAATCGGCCATGAAGTCGTCCGCAAAAACCTCGACCAGCGACCTTCGTCGCGAGACCGACTCGATGGGCGAGATGTTCGTGCCCGCCACGGCGCTCTACGGCGCGACCACTCAACGGGCAGTGCTCAACTTTCCCGTGTCGTTTCGCCCCGTGCCTCAGGCGCAGATCGAAGCGCACATCATTCTCAAGAAGTGCTGCGCCGAGGCCAATGCTCAACTCGGCGAACTCGCCGCCGACAAGGCCGCGCATGTGGTCGGCGCCTGCGACCAACTGCTGGCCGAGTTCGCCAATCCTGCGCCTTTCGGCATGCCGCATCCGCTCATGCAGCATTTTCCGATCGATGTCTTTCAGACCGGCTCGGGCACTTCGACCAACATGAATGTGAACGAGGTCGTTGCCAATGTCGCCAGTCAGCGCGCAGGCAAGGCGATCGGCTCAAAGGATCCCGTTCATCCCAACGATCACGCCAACTACGGCCAAAGTTCCAACGACACTTTCCCCTCGTCGATGCAAATCGCGGGCGCACTGCGCATTGCTCAGCGGCTTGTTCCTGCGCTCGAGCGACTTGCTGCGGCGCTCGACGCGAAGGCCAAGGCCTGGGACAAGGTCGTCAAGATCGGCCGCACTCACCTCATGGATGCCACGCCGATTCGAGTCGGTCAGGAGTTCAGCGGTTACGCGGCCGCCGCGCACTATTCGATCGATCGCGCTAAGGAGGCCTGCGCCGCGCTTGCGCTCAACATGCCCATCGGCGGCACCGCGGTTGGCACCGGCATCAACGCTCATGTGAAGTTCGGCCGCGTGGTTTGCGCGCGGCTCACCAAGGAAACTGGCGTGAAGTTCGCCGAGGCCGCCAATCACTTCGAGGCGCAGTCGACGCGCGATTGCGTGGTCGATGCGCACGCGCGGCTCAAGACCATCGCCGTGAGCCTGACCAAAATCGCCAACGACATCCGCTGGCTCGGTTCCGGTCCGCGCTGCGGCCTCTTCGAACTCTCGCTCCCCGCAACCCAGCCCGGCTCATCGATCATGCCCGGCAAGGTCAATCCCGTTATTTGCGAGAGCGTGATGATGGTTGCTTGCCAAGTCGTAGGCAACGACGCGGCGATCACGATGGGTGGACTCGGCGGCATCGGCTCGCTGTTGGAGCTCAATGTTGCAATGCCCATGATGGCCGAGCGGCTCATCGAGTCGATCGACCTCCTGGCCAACGCCAGCCAGATGTTCTGCGACAAGTGCCTCGACGATCTGCAACTCAACGAGGCCCAAGCCACCGGCACCGTCGAGAAGAGCCTGATGATGTGCACCTCGCTTGCGCCCGTGATCGGCTACGACGCCGCAGCCAAGGTGGCGAAGGAAGCGTTCAAGACTGGCGAGACGGTGCGCGAATACGCACTACGCAACAAACTGGTAGAGCCCAAGCAGCTCGCGAAACTGCTCGACGCGACTTCGATGACCAAGCCCGGCGGCAAAGGCCCCGGCGGCGGCTAACCACGCCCGCCCACCCCAGCCCGCACCACGCATCCCAGCACCAAAGCATCCCAGCCCGCGCCCATCATCCCAGCACCCAAACATCCCAGCACCAAAGCAAGCCGCCGCAGCGGCGCGCGCTCAAACCACGTCGCCGCCGCAGCGGCGCGCGCTCAAGCAGGCCTCAGTACACCTCCAGCATGCACCGATGCGTCGGTCGCACGCTGCGCTTGATTTCTGGCGCCGTCCACTCGGATACGGGCTTGGCGGCGAGTTCGTCAGCGACTTTGGTGTAGCCCTCGATCGCGTGGCGCGCCAACATCTCAAACACGCCGACTTGCATGCCCGCGAGCCCGCAGATGTACACCAGCGTCCTCGGTGAGTGCAGCAGGTTCATCACACCCGTGTTATGGCTGATCTGGCGGTCGATGAAATGGTGGACATACTCGCCGCGTCCGACGACGGCCTCGCGTTCCGCCCGCATTTCCCGAGAGATAACCGGGTGATAGTGAAAGTTGGCGTGCTTGGCCGCGAGCTCGCGCAGACGGTCGTCGTAGAGCAGATCGGTCGTGTACGGCGCGCCCAACACCAGATGGATCTGGCTGGTGCACCGCTTCCAACCGTCGGCGGCGGGGGAACCTGCGGGTGGACCGTCGAGCAGCTCCATGAGAAACCCGCGGAAGGGCGCGACGCCGGTTCCGGTCGCTAGAAAAAGGTAGTCGTGCTGCGAAGGGTCCGCCGGCAGCAGGAAACGCTTGCCGTTTGGCCCCGAGACATCGATCGCGTCGCCGGCCTTGCGATCGCAAAGCCAGTTGGAGCAGGTGCCGAGGAACAGCGAGTGGTCGTGCGCGTCGTCGGTCGGTCGTTGCGGCTCGCGCTCGGCGATCAGGCGCTTGGGCGTGGTGGCGATGATGCGGCCGAAACCGTCCTCGCCCCAACTCGGGCTCGCCAGCGAATAGAGGCGGACTTTGTGCGGCTTTCCGTG
>Ga0114978_10002984_pt1 | contig 13912 bp, 6 predicted proteins | sample S_140212_EF_Meta_FD_87027 | JGI IMG/M metagenome (GOLD analysis project Ga0114978, IMG submission 87027) | Freshwater microbial communities from Lake Simoncouche, Canada to study carbon cycling - S_140212_EF_MetaG | ecosystem: Environmental > Aquatic > Freshwater > Lake | place: Lake...
AAAGAAGCAAAAGGGGGGGATTATGCATAAAAGAAGAAGCCAAATGGGAGGCTTCTGCATAAAAGAAGAAGCCAAATGGGGGACTTCTGCATAATTACTATGTAATTTATAGAATCATAGATATTTTACAACCGTCACAAATGTATATTACAAATATAAATTTTTACAGCTAAACAAATAATAATATTTTCAGATAAAACAATATAAAATAGAGTTTGATAATCTATTTTATATGCAAGCATATACAATTTTAGGAGAACGCAATACAGGAACACATTTTCTAGAATATGCTATTAAATTTAATTTCGATTTAAAATATGAAAAAGGAACCAAACATTTTTTCGGACATTCTGATGAAGCAGATTTCCCACCAGAAACCAAGGATCATACTATCTATTTTTGTATGGTGAGAGATCCCATTGAATGGGTCGATAGTCTTTTTAAAAGACTTCATCATATCCCTCCTGAAAATAAGGTATCGATAGATGCTTTCATAAAGAATGAATGGTATAGTATTTATGAAGAAGGAGAACGGAATAATCAAGAGATTATGGAAGATCGAAATATGATAACAGAGGAACGATATTCGAATATTTTCGAAATGCGTAAAGGGAAACACGATTTTTTCCTATCAAACATCCAAGAAAAAACGAAACACTTCTATTTGATTCAATATGAAGATCTTCGTAATAACTATGAGACCGTTTTAAATGATATCGCTACAAAATTTAAATTAACTAGAAAATCGGATACTTGGATACCTGTTCCAAAAATCAAGGGCACTTTTACAGCACTCTATGTTAAAAAACCGATTCTATTATCTGAAGAAAGTCAAGAATATATTAAGAAACATGTGGATCTAGAACAAGAACATAGATTTGGGTATCTACTTGATATCTAGTCAAAAGATAGTTCACAATATTCGCAATATGAAATCGATTTACTATGATCTGGCGTAATATCAATAGTATCCTTTATGACATTATGACGACAGTTTTGTTTTAAATATTCTATAATATAATTAAGTATAAGGTGATACTCAAAATCTTGATCAGTTATAGATAATTTTTCTAATGATTCCTTTGCTTTTGTCATAAAGAGAATATGTTGTGGGATATCCATCGCCGGTTGTGGATATAAATAATGAAAAAAATTATTTATATCTTTTTTACTTATGTTATATCAAATCAATACCCCTACGATCTCCCTGTATTTAACAATACATCGCCAGCAAACTCTGATTCTGTTTCTCCTCATTTTTAATCAATACATCCACCTCTTTACTTGTAATCGTCATTGGAAATTTCACTGGAAGTGCGATATCCTTTGCGAAAATATTCTCTTCCGGCTTAATCAATCGGAACAGGTTCAACTTCGTATGAACAATTTCCAAACAACGCTTCATATTACGCACTCCATCTTCCCCATTTGTAAGATGAGGTGTCGAGACAATATAACGAATCGTTTCATCCGGAATCACAATATCCGTCGGCTTGAAATTCACCTGTTCCCTGATTTTCGGAAGCATATATTGCTTAGCAATCACTAATTTCTCCTTGACATCATACCCCTTGGTCTGAATACGATACATACGGTCGCGTAAGATCGGGTTCACCTTCGATTCATCATTATAAGAGAAGATAAAGAGACATTTACTAAGATCGAAATCCACCTCCGAGAAATACTTATCATGGAACTGCGAATTTTGCGTTGTATCTGTCAAATGAGTAAGAATACCAACAATTTCTTCACCCTTAGGAGTTTCGCTTAACTTATCGAGTTCGTCAAAGAAGAATACGGGGTTCATTGTTTTACAATCAATAAGAGACTGAACGATTTTACCCCAAGTAGAACCCTCGTATGTATATGAATGTCCTTCTAGATAACTAGCATCACCACTTCCTCCTAGAGGAATGAAGATAAACTCACGACCGAAAATTTTCGAGATACCATCCTTGACCAAAGTCGTCTTTCCTGTTCCTGGAGGACCCTTAATCGCGATTGCCGATCCAAGCGAATCAGGATTTGCAATCCATTGACCAACCATCTGTAAAATCTGCATCTTTGCATCATCCAGTCCATAGACACAATCGTCTAGAATTTTACGAGCATTCGACATAAAGTCATGACATTTCTCTAGACCATCATCCATACTTACTGAAAGAGAAGTATATTTACAAAAGGGAATACGCATGAAATTATCAATCCAATTTTTAATCTTATAATACTCTGAATCGCATGTATCCATCATATTCAAGAGATTTAGTTTTTGGAGTGCCTGTGCTTTCAGTTTAGCAGGTATCTGTGATTCCAAAAGGGAAATACGATAGGGCTTATCAATACCCATATGAATATTTACATCCTTTAATTCTCGCATAATACGCTGCTGTTCAGCATTTGACATCTTCTTCTTAAAATAGGACATTTCGTTCGGCTTCTTCTGTTCTTTATTCAAAAGCTTCTTATATTTCTTAGTATTCTTGATACGAGCGGTTTTTACGAGCTCCTTAATATCGGTAGAACATTCATTAATACGCTTCTTTAAAATCTTGCTCTGCGGATTCTTCAATAGTTTTTTATTCAAATCTTTCTTTAAATCAAGAAGTTCCATATATTCCATCTCTACATCGCGAGTATCATTTTCATCAGAATCATCTTCTTCTTTTTGTTTCTTTTCCTTCTTCCTCTTTTCTTTCTTCTTTAAGGCTTTTGTATCAGATTTTGTAAGAATTGGTTGTTCGACCTTCTCGAATTTTTCTTTCATAAAGGTCTCTTCGTCGTCGGTATCACATTCTTCATCTTCATCATCCTCATCCTCATCCTCTTGTCCAAAATAGTTAGCATATTCATCTTCAGGAGTCATCGATAGAATAATATTGATCTTTCCATCATCTTCCTCTTCTATGGTTTCTTCAGAATGATCAGAAGATTCTTTGGATGAATCCGAAGTAGAAGATTCCGATTTATTCTTTTTCGTCTTCTTCTTATCTTTTTTACTCTTCTTATCCTTCTTCTTATCCTTTTTATTCTTCTTGTCTTTTTTATTCTTCTTCTTATCCTTCGACTTTACCTTTTTTTCATCTTCCTCATCCTCCTCTTCTTCGTCCTCATCTTCTTCCATTTCCTTTATTTTTTTTGATATATGTTTAGAAGGAAACATTGCAGCTAAAAGTTTCTGGAATTCTTTGCTATTTACTTCTTCCTCTTCATCCTCCTCTTCTTCGTCATCATCGTCTTCGTCCTCCTCTGATGATTCCACCTTTTTATTTTTCTTATGGTTCTTCTTTTTAGGTTTCACTTCTTCCTCAGAGGTTTCTGTTTCTTCTTCTGATTCTTCTTCATAATCCGAATCTGAATCCGAATCCGAATTAGATGATTCATATTCATAATCCGAATCATCGGAGGAAGAAGAATCAGATTCAACCTTCTTCTTAAGTCTGTTTTCAATCTTGCGTGCCATTTTATAGTATAACTGAGATATGTTTATATCTTTTCAAAAAGAGATATTTATTCGAATCAATTTTATTTTCGAAATGGAAAAAATTGATTGAGAAACAAATTAAAGGTAAAAGGATATAAATATTTTGTTTTATAATTATATAGTGATTAACATGTCTCGAAATCAAAACACCACTACTTCAGATAAACCGGCATCTCGTATTATCGGGATCCAGTTTAGTATGTTATCACCCGATGAAATTCGTCGAAATTCTGTAGTAGAAATTAAAAGCCGTAATACTTATGAGAATAATAATAAGCCCTCTCCAGAAGGCCTATTTGATCCTCGTATGGGTGTCTTAGAACCGGGATTGATTTGTCCTACAGATGGATTTACTTATATTGATACGCCGGGTTATTTTGGTCATATAGAGTTAGCCTGTCCTGTCTTCTTTATTACCCATATAAAAGATATTCTAAAAATTCTTCGATCTATCTGTTTTAAATGTAGTAAACTGCTTTTAAATAAAAATCAGCATAAGCATATTCTTGAGTGGCCCGCTGAAAAGCGATGGAAATATGTCTCATCATTAGCAGCTAAAATAAATCGCTGCGGTGAATGCACTGAAGATGGTTGTGGTTGTAAGCAGCCAACGAAAATGAAGCTCGAGGGTTTCGAAAAGATCTATGCTATCTGGGAAAATATTGCAACAGAAGCAGAAGATGGTACAAAGGAAATGAAGAAAATCAATATGCGAATGACCCCCGAGATCGTATTGAAACTATTCAAGCGTATTTCCGATGAGGATATTACATTTATGGGGTTCAGTCCGGTTTGGGCAAGACCTGAATGGATGATCTGTCAAGCACTCCCTGTTCCACCACCAGCTGTCCGACCCTCAGTAAAACATGATGCCCAGCAGAGATCCGAAGATGATTTGACACATATCTATAGTAATATAATCAAAACCAATAAGGATCTTTATGACAAACTCCAGAAAACCGATACGAATGCTGCTGTGATCGATGGTCTTTCTAGTATCTTACAGTACTTAGTCGCGATGATTGCAAATAATAAGATCAAAGGTGCGGTTCCTATGGCACAGAGGTCGGGTCGTCCTTTACAATGTATTATGGGTCGGCTGAATTCGAAGAATGGGCGTATTCGTGGTAACTTGATGGGAAAACGCGTAGATTTCAGTGCGCGTTCTGTGATTACTGGTGATCCGAATATTTCGATTTTCGAATTAGGTGTTCCTCTGAAAGTAGCTAAGAATATTACGAAACCGATTACTGTAAACGATCGCAATCGTAGTTTCTTGATGAAACTCATTCTGAATGGTCCAGATGTACATCCAGGAGCGAAGATCTTAGAGAGGAAAAATGGCGAATCGATTTCTCTCCGATATGTAGATATTGGATCGATTCGCTTGGAAAATGGTGATACGGTTCATCGTCATATGATGGATGGAGATGTCGTCCTTTTTAATAGACAGCCTTCCCTTCATAGAATGTCTATGATGGGTCATATCGTAAAGGTGATGAAACAAGGTGACACTTTTCGTATGAATGTTTGTAACACCAAACCTTACAATGCGGACTTTGATGGGGATAAATTTTGTTCCCAACAGGCAACTGCTTACTAAGTTGTAGATAATACTTAGTAGGAAAAACAGTGTAATATCTACTAACAACTGCATTTAGCATGAATGTAAATTGTTAATATAATTGTCTAGTCATTTAAATAAAATTGAATAGAAAATTATCTCGCAAATAATTAATATATAAATGATATTATCACAAGAAGATAGTGATAAAGTTATTGGCGAAATTTATAAAATTACGAATATAGTAACAAACAAAATATATATTGGTCAAACAAGAAGTCATCGTTTAAATCATAAAAAGTATAGACCGTTTGGATATATAAGTAGATTTAAAGATCATATCCATGAAGCAAATTCAAATAAGAAAAACCAAAGTAGATATTTGAATGCCGCTTTATTGAAATATGGCATTGAGAGTTTTACATGTGAATTATTATTATCTTGTAATATTGCTGAACTAGATGAAAAAGAAAAGCATTATATACTAGAAAATAATAGTAAATATCCAAATGGCTATAATTTAACAAATGGTGGAAAAGGGTTCGTAGATATAGAAGGAAAATATATTTGCGAATTACCTATTCATCGAGAAAAAAAGGATCGAAATACCAAACATAGTGAGTATACTAAAAATTTGATTTCTGAAGGGTTGAAAAATGCATTAAATAATGATAATCATCGTATAAATATGATGAAAACAGCTCAGAATCAACATTTAACTAGAAAGTGTGAGAGGTTTAAGACAGTAAAAATCGATGAGACAAATATTGACCAATACATATACATTATAAAAAGTGATAAGTATGGAACTTATATTCGTATTAAAATAGATAAAGTCAAAACAACTTTTGTAGGAAAATTTGAAACAGTTGATATATTAATTGAAAGAGCGAGAAATTTTATATTAGATTTAATTAAATGGCAACGCGTCCAAATTGCGGGAAACCCCTTAGAGCCTTCATTACCACTTACGGATGGAAACATTTGTTAGGAACTCGGTTAATAGCCGAACCCAATGGTAAAAATATGAAGGATTGGGCAATCCGCAGCCAAGTTCCTAACCTCGTTATGGTAGAGTATGGAAAAGGTTCAGAGAGTAGATGTTCGCGGGTATCAAATGATGGTCTAGCCAACCGGATGATGCTCAAGGTGTATTCCGTCCCCTTTGGAAACATAGGGGGGTTCATGGAAATGAATATGCATATGCCCCAAAATATTTTAGCGGAGACTGAGTTGCGTCACCTCGCAGCGATACCCTACCAAATTATCAGTCCAACAGGTAATTCCCCTATTATTGGTATCTATCAAGACAATATGCTTGGTTCCTACCGTTTTACAAGACCCAATATCAAGTTAGGAGCAAGAGATGCGATGAACCTCTTAATGATGTTCCCGAATGTCGATGTAAAATCCCTTTATGACAATCGCAAAACACTTACATCATTTGATGTTCTTAGCCAAATCATGCCACCCATTACATTAAAATATGAAACCAAACTTTTCGAAGAAGGTGAAGATAAAAGTACATCGAATAATGTGATGGAAATTCGTAATGGGCAATATATGCGCGGACAAATGGAAAAAGGCGTATTAGGATCTGGCACAAAGGGTATTCTTCATCGTATTTTCAATGACTATGGAAATATGGAATGCGCCCGATTTATCGATAATCTCCAGAATGTTGTCACAGAGTATATGAAATCAAGTGCATTTAGTGTCGGTATTAGCGATTTAGTTGCAAATAAGAAGACCCAAGAACAGATTATTCGCATTATTCACGATAAGAAATCGGAAGTCCAGATGGTTGTAGATAAGGTCCATCTAGGTATTTTCGAAAATGATACTTCGAATACGAATATGGTCCAGTTCGAAACTACAGTAAATAATATATTAAATCAAGCAACCGCAGAATCGGGTAAGGAGGGACGCAAATCCCTAAGTAAGGATAATCGTTTCGTAATGATTGTTAATTCAGGATCGAAGGGATCGCTCTTGAATATTAGTCAGATGATTTCTTGTTTAGGACAACAAAATATAGATGCTAAGCGAATTCCATATGGATTCGATAGCCGTACTTTACCCCATTTTAATAAATTCGACGATTCACCGGAAGCTCGTGGATTTATCGAGAATTCCTATATTTCGGGATTATCCGCTACAGACCTCTTCTTCCATGCTATGGGAGGTCGTATTGGTTTGATTGATACGGCCTGTAAAACGTCCCAAACCGGATATATCCAGCGAAGATTAATCAAGGGTCTCGAAGACTTGAAGGTCGAATATGATATGACAGTCCGAAATAATCGCGGGAAAATCGTCCAGTTTGCTTATGGAGATGATGGTTTTGATTCCACAAAAGTCGAAAATCAGGCGATTCCTATAGTAGGAATGTCGATTGAGGATGTCTATATGCATTATGATATTATAGGTATCAATGATACTGCTCATGCATCTATACAGTCGATATATTCAAAAGGCACCGCAAATCGTATGAAGAAACAAAGTGAAGATACAATGATCAAGACGAAAAACTATATTGAAATGATGCTAGAGGCTCGCGAGACTGTCATAAAGAATATATTTAAATATAAGAATGATAAAATGGTCCGTGTTCCAGTTGCGTTCCAGTATATTATTACCAATATCCAACATCAATTAGGATTGAATAGCCGTTCAATTACAGATATTACACCATTGGAAGCATTCCTATTGATCGAGAATACTTTTGATAAACTCAAGAAAATCCATTTCGCTCCTCCTACACCCCTTTTCAAGATTCTCTATTATTATTATTTATCTCCTCGCGATCTTCTAGTAAACAAACGATTTCATCGTAAGGGATTGGAGCTTCTCTTAGAAACAATCGTTTTGAAATATAAACAGGCGCTCGTTCACCCAGGAGAGATGGTGGGGGTGATTGCAGGGCAATCTATTGGTGAACCTACAACTCAATTGACTCTCAATTCCGTTACCTATGAGACAGAAATTGTAGTCCGAAATCATCGCAATGAGATTAAAAAGGTTCAAATTGGTGACTTTGTCACAGAACATATAGAGAAATCTTTAAAGAAGGAATATATGGCAAATCAGGATACAACTTATGCCGAATTGAACCCCGATGAAGAATATTACGAGATTCCATCGGCAAACGAATCAGGAGAAACAGTATGGACACGAATTGAAGCTGTCACACAGCATCCTGTGATTAATGCCGATGGAACAGATACTATGTTAAAGATTACTACCGAAGGATGTCGCGAGGTCATTGTCACAAAGGCGAAATCGGTACTTCAACTAGTGGATGGAAAGATTGTCGAAGTCAATGGCGAGGATATTAAAATCGGGGATTTCTTACCAGCGAGTAAGAAACCACTTGAATATCAGGAGGTTCATATATTAGATCTTCGCAATATCTTAGACCCAGCCAAATATTTATATGGAAGCGAATATCATAAGGCGGCATCTTTTATGACAGAAACCAGATGGTGGACAAAACACGCCGGTAAGGATTTCATAGTACCTCATAGTCGCAGTGATTCTTTCGTAGAATTAACAAAGGCAAATAAGAGTTTCGATCCTGAATGTGTCTATATGAAACTAGTCAATATGTGCGATTATAATGTCCCAGCGGAAATTCCTCTCGATTACGATTTCGGGTATTTAGTAGGCGCCTATTGTGCAGAGGGATGTATGACAGCGCATCAGATTTCTATTGCAAATAACGATCTAGACTATTTAAAACCTATCGAGAGACTCTGTCAAAAATGGAATATTACTACGAAAATATATTGTGATAAAGATAAGAATCATGTTGGATGGACAAGCCAGAATCTCCGAATTTATAATACAGTTCTATGTCGTATCTTAGAAAACCTTTGTGGAAAATTAAGCCATCATAAATTTGTCTCTGAAAAAATCATATTTTCCAATAAGAATTGTATCTTAGGATTTCTAGATGCCTATATTGCCGGTGATGGATGTATCCATAAAAGCTCTACTGGAACACATCGTATATGCGATATTTCTATAACATCTGTATCAAAAACCATGCTTGCCGATGTAATGATCATGTTGAAGAACTTAGGAGTAGTTTCAACTATGCATATGCCTAAGAAAATTGAGAAAAATAATCGTGGATCTCAAAATATCAAACAACATTATACATTATCCATAAGAAACCAACAGAGTCAGAAACTCGGGGCTATGCTTCATCTCCCAATAAAATCCAAACAAGATCGTATTGATATTCTATTAAAGCAGACCTTCAAATATGAATATGATGCATCCTTTATGACAGTCCCTAATAAAGTTGGCGGTGAAATCGTATTCGAAGATCGCGAAAAACGCTTTTCAGATATACTGTTTGATCGCGTTGTAAAAATAGAGGATGTTCCCAATACTACAAAATATGCATACGATTTAACTGTTGCAGAAACACGAAATTTCGACTGCATAAATGGTCTTTGTTTAAGGGATACATTCCATCTTGCGGGTGTATCTACAAAATCTAATGTGACTCGTGGTGTGCCACGCATTGAAGAAATATTGAGACTCACCGATAACCCAAAAAGACCAGCCTTAACGATTCATTTGAAATCGATCGATGAAACGGATAAGGATCGTGCATCTGCTTATGCTACTATGATCGAGCATACGAAATTGATCGATGTAGTCGATTCTGTCCAAATCTGTTTCGATCCGAATGACGACTCCACATTTATCAAGGAGGATAAGCATTTGATCGACCAGTTCTATGAATTCGAGCGTATTGTCAAGGAATGTTCAGAAGGACAAGATATTATAGAAACCCCAAAATCAAAATGGATGATCCGCTTAGCTATCAATGCTACCTCTCTTCTAGATAAGAATATTACCATGGACGATATTCATTTTGCAATTACGGCGAATTATCCCGAAATCACATGTATTTATTCCGATTATAACGATTCGAATTTGGTTTTCCGTATTCGTATTAATCAAGAATCCTTTAAGAAAAAGAAGGGATCCGTTTCGTCTCTTGACCAAAGTGACGAGATCTATCTCTTAAAGAATCTTCAAGATAGTATATTGAATCATATTGTTTTGCGTGGAGTACATGGACTTAAAAATATCTTACCAAGAAAAATCCAAAATATGGTGATAAAAGAAGAAGGCAAGTTTGTCACAAAGGATACTTGGGTATTAGATACAACCGGAACTAATTTGATGGATATCTTAGCTCTCGATTTTATAGATAGTAAACGCACTTATTCGAATGATATGAATGAGGTGTTTAATATATTAGGAATCGAAGCCGCTCGTCAGATTATCTTTAATGAATTTAATGAAGTCATGGAATTCTCCGATGTTTATATTAATTATCATCATCTAAGTCTTCTTTGTGACCGTATGACAATGACCAAAGATATGGTAGCGATTTTCCGATCGGGGCTTCATAAAGATGATATTGGACCGATTGCAAAGGCGACTTTCGAAGTACATACCGAAATATTGCTAGATGCAGCTCGACATGCGGATTTCGATGATATGCGCGGTGTTTCTGCGAATGTAATGTGTGGTCAGACAGGATATTATGGAACGGGTGCTTTTAATATTCTCTTAGATATGCATGAAATTGGGAAATTAGAGGCAAGTGATATGAAAGTAAAGAAGGACGACGAAATAGAGGAACTCTTTGGACTCTCAGAAGAAACGGCGGATACTTGTTCGAAGCAGAATATCATGATTCAGAATCATATTTCAGCGATTCATCAAGAAAATATTGGGTTTTGCGAGGACACATATGATATGGGATTCTAATAACAGCAATGGACGCTAGACAATAGTATATTTTTGATATATAATATTTTTTATATATCAAATGACTCTTATTTCAAATCGCGAAAATAATCCTCGATATGAATATAATTTGCCTCTTTTTCATTAGGTATAGAAATACGTAATTCCGGAGTAACAATATTATATTGTGGTAGATAATTTCCAGCAGAATCCGTTTCTGTAGAAGCACGGATAAAATAAAAGCTACTAACCTTTTCTGGGGTATATAGACGAATCCAATTCTCCAATCCTTCGAAACTCTTTAATTTCACCGCAGAAAAAAGGACAATCGGAAGTTTCAGAGAATTTGCACAGATCCATACATCAAGGTTTGTCATAAAGTATCCTTCACTTATTATACAATCTTGTATCGTATAATGATTCGCGCGAATTTTATCGACAAACTCCTTTTTACCTTGTTTCTTAAGAATCGTAAGAATTTTATTAGAGAAGCCTAATTTCATATAATAATTATATTGTTCTAATAAATGTGATTTTATATTTTCTACGGTTAATTGCCGGCCATAGACCTTTTTATAAATATATAAAATCGGATAAAAACTACATTTGGGCGATTTATGTAGAACTATTTCTTTAGCTGTCTTCGGTAAAATCTGTTTCCAAATACTCGTCGATATATTTCCAATAATATCGCGTTTTTCTTGAATACATTCTATTTCCATTTCATCTATATTATTGTCATCGTTATCACCCGTCGATTCCAAGAATTCGGATTGTATTTGCGCAGATATTTCACTCATATATTTCTGTGTTTTGATTGGATTTGCAATTTCATATGTTATTTTAGAGTTATCGACAGTATAATACGGTTCTAAATTTTTAAAATAATCCGCAGTTAAAAGCGACTCTAATATAATAATTTCATTCTCATCTAATTGATAATCTATATCGGAAATATTCAGATATGTTTTTGGAAAAAGAATAAATTGCTGGATTCGTTTATAACGGATCAATTCATCCGCAATTCTATTAAAATAAAGTGAATTATTAGGAACATTCGATACTAAATGATTTTCAGGTAATATAAGTTGATATTCGGCATTGTCCTGAAGAACACAATATTCTAATTCCTTATGTGTTTCTTGTTTTCCAGATAAAGAAAAACATGTAACAATATCTTTTAAATTCATTAGAACATCATCTTCGAAAATGCGAAAATCGATATATCCTTTACATATTTTTTTAATATTTTCTACCACTTTCGATAATTTTTCTTTATAAAGAATTCGCGGGTTCTCTAACAATTCCAAAATTTCCATTTTCAATTGTTTATTACTTATCTGATTGAATAAAATACGAACAGTTGTACGAAATGTCTTATAAAACTGTGTTTCTAGAGATATTCGCTGTATTGTATTGACTCTCTTTTTATCCTCTTTTTTTGAAGTAGACATCACTTTATCAGCGATAATATAATTCTCATCTCGAAGGGATGGAATTCCATCGTCCACTAGATCGTATTCTGGTTCTACAAGCATTATAAATTGATTTGTCTCTGTTAACAAACCAATCATCATTTCATCCTCTATGATTTTATACACCGGTTTACATAGTATTTCACCGTTTGTTTTCTTTGAAACTTCGAAAAGGTGATCGCGCGTTTTTTCATAAGTATTCCATAGAGAAGGTTCATCCATATAGATCGTAACAATATCCGGAATTCTTGCAGAAGGGGCACAAGGAATATATAGATTCGATATTTTATGACCAGAAATCATAAAAGCAATCATTTTACCCTGATAATTAATGACTTGTTTATTGATAGTAAATCCATATTTTAATAATATAAATTTAATATCATGTGCTGGTTTATTACGCTTAAAAGTATAAATAGCAGGAAGACTTGCTTGTGGAGAACAATATTTCTGAATACTATTTCGAATGATAGTTAAAATATGATGAACCGATTTTACGATTGGATTTGCCTCAATAAATGTATGGGTTATCTTAATTTCATTATAAACGGTATATTCCACAAAATATACGGGTTCATAAAAGGTATCGTGTTGAATAAGGATGAATGTCTCTTTTTTTCTATCATAAAGAGTAGATGAATATGCATTTGTAGGACAAAGTAGCTCGATATCATCTGTCATATCAACTTCTCGAATCTTTAGAATAGCTAGATTATATCCATTGATAAAAAGTAGGGGATTCGGAATACAGACCATATCCCAAAGATAGGTATGATCAATCGTAGATTCAGGATCTAACATATATCGAATAAAATTCTCATAAGCGGCAATCGTATCATAGAAAAAATCCTCTTGAGCCTGGATCGAAAGATCGATCGTTTTCATAAAGGTAGATCCTTCGTATTTACGGTAGTCGATCGTATCTAAATCATATTCTTTCGGTTTGAAAATTGCAGGTAGAGATCCATTATGATACATCAGAAAATAATCGATGGTAACCGCTTTTGAAATAATAGCACACATTTCATCAATACTAGGAATGATCTGTAGTCTCTGTGTTCTTGTATATAATTCTGCTAAACAGGCAACAAACGATCGTTTTTGACTATTTTCAACGCCAAATCGGAGAAGGGTTTTAGATCCTTGTTTAATAAATTTCGTATTATTTGGATCGATAGATTTCGAGTTATCTGTTTGAAGAAATGATTCGACACTTAATGGTAAAAATCCCATTCTCTCTGGTGGAATCGGATATCGACGAATTTCATAAATATAATCTTTTTTCTTTTCTTTTTTGGATAGTTGAAGAGTTTTTGATTCCTCTTCGTCTGAATCGCTTATATCTACTATTCCTTCCTCGTCAGAATCACTATCCTCATCTGATGTACGCTCGGGTTTCTTTATAGGTTTTTCTTTTTTTGATGGACCATCTGCTGATAATCCACATTGTTTCCGTTTTTCTTCTAATTGCGCCCATTCTTTTTTAAAACAGCAGGGAATACAATGACCATCTGGATGAGAACTAGCATCTAAAAAACCGGGATTATTTTCAACATATTTCCCATTTTTCTGATGTTGAATATGGTGATTAAATTCGTAAATATAATGACCCTT
>Ga0114978_10002986_pt1 | contig 13905 bp, 14 predicted proteins | sample S_140212_EF_Meta_FD_87027 | JGI IMG/M metagenome (GOLD analysis project Ga0114978, IMG submission 87027) | Freshwater microbial communities from Lake Simoncouche, Canada to study carbon cycling - S_140212_EF_MetaG | ecosystem: Environmental > Aquatic > Freshwater > Lake | place: Lake...
TAAATCGACAAAAAAATACCCCCGGATACTAGATCCGGGGGCGGAGGGAGGGAAAAGGGCAAATTAAGTGGCTGCTTGCGCAACCGAAACACACGAAAATACTGGGTTTCCAGCACAATCGTCAGTTTATCTTTGAGATCCGTTTCCAAACCTCTCTGATAATTTAAACTAACCCCAATTTGTGAAGATGCAAATCAAGAAGTGAAAAAAAACAGAAAAAGATAAATTTTTTAGAGGGCTCACAGATTGGAAGCCGAACACATTCGGTGCGTCCCTTGTGGAGTACATTTCGTATGATCGAGCAAGAAACATGAGTGTATTTACAATGAATTCAAGTGTTTTTTGGCGTAATTTCATAGTGATTGCTGCTTTTACAGCCGCGCTTCAGCCTGCAATTTGCGCAGCTGAATTTGATCCACCTCCCGAGACTGTGGCCCGAACTGGGCCGATCATTATTGGACCTCCGCCGCTGACCATTGATCCACCCGCGCTGGATTTTGGTTTCATTGCGCCTGGGGAACCAAAGACGGGCATATTTACGCTGAAGAACCCTACAAGCACGCCGATGACCATTGTTGCTCTTCAACCAACATGTACGTGCACTTCAACCACCGATCTCGCAGGGAGGGTCATTGGCCCTGGTCAATCTATTCAGTTTGACGCCAGTTTGGCCGCCGCAATGGCCACTGGTCCGCGCAAGTCCACGGTGAAAGTGATTGTTGAAGGCTTCAGCCAACCCGTTGAGGTGGATGTTCGCGCTGAAGTTGTAGTCGCGTTGCGTGCCGTTCCGCCCGCTATCAATGTGTTGCCCAACGTGCCAGTGTCGGGGCGCGTGGTCATTGAAAGCGTTGATCGCAAACCCTTTCGCATTCTTTCAGTGGACAACAATGCGCCAACTTTTATTGGATTTGAGCCCACGAAGGATGGGGTGAAAAACACCTATCTCTTGCGCTATGACTTGACGCAATATGTGCGTGATGCGTTGCCAGCGTGGTGCTTGATTCAAACGGATCGAACGGATTCGCCGGTGTTGGCATTGAAAGTTCGAAATGAGAAAATGAATATTGTGCCAGTGGTTCGCATGAAGGAATACAACTTGAACCTGGGAGTGATTCCAGTAAACGGTTTCAAAGATTTCACGTTTGACATGGTTGATTGGACGGAACCAGTGATCAGCGTGTCCAGTTTGTCGGATTTATTTTCGGTGCAAATGTTGGCGCAAGAAAGATCGGGCAAAGACATTCAGGTTCGTTGTCGTGTGAGTCCAAAGCCGTACGCCACTGGACTTGTGCAATTCATGTTGGAGTTAAAGACCGGTGTGCAAAGTCAAAAGTTGTGGGCCTATGGCATGATTCAGGAACCCGCGGCTATGCCAGGGAAATCCCAGGCAATTGCGCCAATTGTTCCATCTGCGGCGCCACCCTTGGTTGCACAACCGGGCAAGTAATTTTGTTGTGGATTGCGTTCTCATGCTTTGAGAATTTTTTGAATCAGCGCATATTTTTTGCAGCGTGGTTACTCTCTCATTTGTGAGCATGATTCAAACTCACATGATTCAAACTCAAAGGAACATCAATGGGAATACTTGAAGGCAAACGTGGACTGATCGTTGGAATCGCAAATGATCGCTCAATTGCATCGGGCATCACTGAAAGTATTTTGGCCCAAGGTGGTCAATGTTTGTTCACACACTTGCCTGGCGAAAAAATGGAGCGACGCATTCGCATGTCGTTGGAAGAATTGGGCGTGAAAGATCCGTGGGTCATGCCGATGGATGCTGGCAGCGACGAGCAAATGGACCAAGTGTTTGCCAAGATTCAAAGCGAGTTTGGCCAGTTGGATTTTCTGGTGCATTCCATTGCGTACGCCAACAAGGACTGGTTGAAAGTGGGCGCTTTCGCGGCGACTCCGCGCGAGGTATTCACGCAAGCTATGGATTTATCGGCGTACACCTATCAAGCCATGGCGCACCGCGCGGCGCCCATGATGACCAATGGCGGATCCATGATTGCATTGAGTTATTACGGTGCGGAAAAAGCCGTGCCCGGCTACAACGTCATGGGCGTGGCCAAGGCCGCGCTTGAAGCCACAAATCGATATTTGGCAATGGAACTTGGCGAGAAAAACATTCGCTGCAATGTGATTTCAGCTGGTCCGGTCAAGACTCTCAGCGCAATGGCGGTGGGTGGTTTCAGTCAAATTATTGATTGGGTGGAGCAGAAGGCGCCGCTGAAGCGCAACATTACAAGCAAGGATGTTGGTGATACCGCGGCATGGTTGCTGTCAGGCATGTCCAATGGTGTGACGGGCCAGACCCTGTATGTGGATAGCGGCTACTCCATCATGGGACTGTGAGTCGAATAACTTGAATGGCGTTTTTGGTAGAAGCGACTTATTTCAAGTCAAAGCAAATACATCAACTCCAAAAACACATACGGCCCCGTCTTTGGGACGAGGCCGTATGGAAACATTCAGTTATGTAACTTAGTCGGTGCTCTGATCGCCCAAGATGGAGATCATGTCCGATTGCTTGCCTTGAAGTTCATCCTTCAAAGATGACAAACCAGAAGCTGCACCACCAGCCATTACTACTGCGGTGATTCCGTACTCAACAGCGGCTGTGCCGCGCTCATCAGCGATAAAATTCAAGATCCAATTCTTCATTTTTATATCCTTCAAAACAAAATGTCTCTTCAAATTGCATACGAAGGCAACACGCCTCATAAGGAAGAGTGAAATAAAATTATCTTGAATTTGGATTTATGCAAGTTGGATTTCGGAAATTTTTCAATTTTTAAATCTAAAAACAGCCTGATTGAGGCGCCGATTCCGATAAATTGGCATGAATTCTAAACATTTGGAACAACATTAAATCTGTGCACTTTCAACGAATTTTCGTGGCAGTTTAAAAACACATACGGCCCCGTCTTTTGGACGAGGCCGTATGGAAACATTCAGTTTTGTAACTTACTCGCCGTCCTGATCGCCCAAGATGGAGATCATGTCGGATTGCTTGGATTGAAGTTCATCCTTCAAAGATGACAAACCAGTGGCTGCGCCACCCGCCATTACAACAGCGGTAATTCCGTACTCAACAGCAGCAGTGCCACGTTCATCAGCGATGAAATTCATGATCCAATTTTTCATTTTATTCTTTCGTAAATTTTTAAACAACACATTGCCCCTAACACCTTGTTAAGGACGGGAGATTAGTATCTGATTTCAACTAGGAGTCAAGGGAATATCTCATAAATATCTAAATTTGAGAATTAAAGTGCAATTTTTTAATAAAAACGATCATTTTATCGGAAAATTTGGTCTTGACTTGGCTGCAATTTCAATGTTTCGTTGGACTTCACTTTCTGGAAGTACGCGGCTCCAAAGTACTTTTGCGGCTGTTTCGTCCCCTGCAATGGCCTTTACTAGGGCCAAATTTGCCACATATTCGGCGTCGTCTGGATCCGCCGCGTAGGCGGCATTAAAGTCCAGGGTTGCGGCTGGAAGATCGGCCGCCAACAGGTGGCACATGCCTCGATTGTTGATCAGGATTGGCTGGTTTGGAAATCTCTCAAGTCCTCGGTTGAGCCACTTGATTGCCTCCGCATTGCGGCCATCAATGAGCAAGACCTCCGCACCCTCTGTGTAGGTGCCTAGATAATTTGGAAATTCTTGCAGCATTCGATCCAAGATATAGCCCGCCCTTGCCGTGTCCCCTTTGGCGGCAAGAACCCGTGCTGTAAGTTGAAGGGTTTCCGGAGATGCGGGCTTCATGGACCCGCCTTCAAACCAATCAGGTTCAGAAGGTGTTTGGGGTGTTGTCTCGCAACCCGTTGAGCCAAGAAGAATCATGGCGGCGAAAAGTATGCCTGTACCAAGTTTCAGACGCATTGAATTTGCAATCATGGGTTTCCTCCTGATGACTTTCCATCTCCGGCATCATTTAAAATTTTTCCACCCGATTCCTTCATGGGTGATTTTCGAATGTTTTCACGGATCAGCACCGCATCGATCGTGTTGACGCCAGAGCCGCCAGTTGATTCGTCGCCAATCTTGACGCGAGTCAAGTCAATGCCAGCCTCCACAAGAGTTGCTCGGACCTGCTCAATTCTTGCCGCATGCAAAGCCTCACTTGACGTTCCGCGCGGCAAGGAAATGCGACCTCCATCTTCGCGCATGGCTTCAGCCAGAATTGCCACGTCGCGTTTGCCTAGATTTGAAAGTGTCGCTGAATCAGGTTTGAAATGCATTTCGTACAGGGTGCGTTGCTTGATCACGCCCAGACGAGTTTGGTCGTTGAAAGGCTCGCGCACATATTCCTTGTCAGCTGCAAGCTGCACATCATCTTTCAGAACGACACTGTCTGTTTGTTTTGGTGGGGGCTTGCTGCACCCTGGAAGCAAAAGCGTAACTGCGACTAGAAGATTCAGGAGAAGAAGGGCATGCAAGCGTTTCGCCAACCAGGGCAATGAATTGGAACGGTTCAAGACTTGGCTTGCGTTTTTGTGTTGTTTATTTCTCATAGGTTTTCTTTCCGTTTCAGGGAGTCTGTGATTTTGGTGGTATTCAATCAGCTGTTGATTTTTGAAGCGCTTCGACCATCATCAGAACAATTGGTCCAAAGATGAGCAAGATGGTGGCTGGCAGCATCATGGCTGCCAATGGAATGAGCATTTTCACGGAGGCCTGATGGGCGCGCTCTTCAAGCCCTTGAATTTCTTCGTGTCGAAGTGAGTCGCAAAGAACCTGAATCATCTGCGACATTCCGGTGCCGAATCGTTCTGTTTGTTCAAGTAGTGAACCCAATGAGCGGAATTGTGTGACCCCGGTTCTTTCCGTGGCTGCCATAAGTGACTGTCCCCATCGAACACCAAAGCCAACTTCAAGATCAATCCAACGCATTTCTTGAGCAAGAGCATCGCTGGCGCTTTCGAGAGTATTTGAAACGGTCTCCCACGCAGTTGGAAGACTCATGCCTCCTTGAACGGAAATTTGTAGCAGATCAAGCATGACCGGAAATTCTGAAATAATTTCAATGCGCCTTTTTGCAATGCGCCATTCCAGCCAAGATCGTGGAAGCCACCACCCAATGATGGCGCCCATGCAGCCCGCAAGAAAAATTGCCATGGGTGATGAGTTAAAATTGATTGCCAACCCGAAGCAACTGAATGTGGCAAGAACTAAAATCAGAGCGTGAATGGCAAAAAATTTCAATTGCGAGTTTGGCGTAACAAATCCCGCGGAGGTCAATGTGTGTCGCAATGATTTTGGCAGAAGGGCGATTAGTCCCCGTTGCTGATCCGTGAATGCCCAAGGATCGATTGACTCGAGAGCGGTGGATGCGGCGGGGATGTTGGTCGTGCTCGCCCACTTGCGCTGAGCTCGCGCGCGAGCGACCAAGCCGAATCCCACCACGGCCAGCAGGGTTGCGCCACCAGTGATGAACGGATGAATGATCACGAAGGTTTCCATTCGCCCAGGGATTCGATGCGACTAAATCGCTGGATCATGACTAGGCCAAGGACAAGAAGAACAATGGAGAAACCCAGAATGGTGTTGCCCGTTTTTCGATCAAGTAGAAATTCGCGATAGCCATCGATCAGTGTGCACATTAATGGAACCACAATGATTGGAAGCAAGACAAACACGGTGGCGGCGGCGCGGCTATACGCAACAATGGTCTTGGCTCTGCGGCGAACTCGGTTTAAATCAATCAAGGAGCGGGCAAGGCGATCGGTGGTGTCCGCCAAGTTGCCGCCGGCGGAGACTTGAATGATCAACGCGAGACCAAACGCACGAAGGGATGCCAGTGGGGATTGCAGTAGGACTCGGCGCACAGCAAGCACCAATTCCTCACCCATGCCTTCGCGTTGAACGATTTGACGAAAGGCCGACTGTGTTTCGCCACGGCTCTCCAACGCCAAAATATGAAGCATGCCCGACATTGGAATTCCAGCGCGTAGCGAACGACTCGCTCCGCCAATTGCCTCGATGGCGTATTGCTCTTCTTGTTGAGTTTGCTTTTGTTGAATACGGCTGCGAACCATGACATTGGCGCCGTACCAAACCGCGAACACCGCAAATGCCAAGCTTGGATTGCGCCCAATTTGCCATGTGATTGCAGCCAAGATAATCCCGCCAATCAGAGGAACATTTGAATTCAATTTCTTGCCCTTGACCGTTTCAGGAATTTCTTGTGAGCCAGGTAGGACACGTTGTCGTTTGGGCCACATGAAAAACATCCAAGCCATCATCAAGACGGTCGCGGTTAGAAATGGCACCAATAGTGACTGCAACACGATTACTTTTTATCCTTGGCGGACAGTGGACCAGCGGTAAAAATGGATGGGTCGAGCGAAAGCCCGCGAGTTTGGAGACGTTCAAGAAAGTTTGGCTTTTGCCCACTGGCGAAAAACCGCCCATTGAGTTGGCCTTCTCGCATGCCTTCAAGGCGGAAATGATGGAGCACAGTGACGCGAATTCCATTTTCGTCGCTGCCACAAAGTTCCACCACTTCGTTCACAACTCGTCGACCATCGGGTAACCGAGCCAAATGCACAACCATGTCAATGGCGGAAGCGATGTATTCACGCAGCACACGAATTGGCATGTCGAAGCCGCCCATTGAAAGCATGGACTCAAGTCGCGAAAGCGTGTCCTTGGCGCTGTTGGCATGCAGCGTGGTCATGGAACCTTCGTGTCCAGTGTTCATGGCCTGCATCATGTCAAAGGCTTCAGCGCCGCGGCATTCACCCACAATGATGCGATCCGGCCGCATTCGCAGCGCGTTGCGAAGAAGTTCCCTGGCTTCAATGGCACCCACGCCTTCCACATTTGCGGCGCGGGTTTCTAGACGAACAACATGACCACCTTCAAGCCTAAGTTCAGCCGCATCTTCAATGGTGATGACTCGTTCATTGGTGTCAATGGCAGCCGATGCCGCATTGAGCATGGTTGTTTTTCCTACACCAGTTCCACCAGAGAAAATAATATTCAGCCGGCCAGCGACCGCCGCGCGTAGCAAGGCCGCAGTCGCATCGGGCAGTGTTTGAAGTTGAATGAGTCCATCCAAACCAAGCGCCTTTTTTGGAAAGCGTCGAATACTGAGTTGGGCGCCGTCCACCGCAAGAGGCGCAATGATGGCGTTAATGCGGGAACCATCGGCAAGACGCGCATCCACCATGGGACTACGTTCGTCAATGCGCCGCCCAGCGTTGCGAACGATGCGTTGAATGACATGTAGCAAATGCGCGGCGTCCCTGAACTGCGCGTTGCATTGCTGCAAAAGACCATTTCGCTCAATGAAGACTCGATCTGGACTGACAACAAGAATATCCGTGATGGTTTCATCAGCCAGCAGGGGTTCAAGAGGACCAAGCCCGAACATGTCATCAAGCACTCCTTGCACAAGCCACTCTTGATTTTGTTTGGAATGAGTCGACCCCAACTGTTCCAACAAATGCACCACGCGACTTGTGCACTGGGCAACAAGTTGGTCGCGGTCCATGCGATCGGCAGCGGCGAAGTCAAACTTACTGACAAGTCGTGTGTGCAAATCCCGCCGAAGTGTGGCAAGGGCTGGATCATTCACCGGACTGCCGGCTTCAACATTCTTCACGGCGCCGTGGTCTCAATGATTGGAGTTGTCGGTGGCGCGTCAACTGAGGCGCTCGTGGTGGTGGAGGTGGTTGTTGTCGCTGGTGATGGAGCGGCTTTGATTGTCTCAGGAAAAACTTCGCCAGCAGGAGTGGCGGGGAAAACATCTGAAGCTGAGACACGTGAGTCGTCTGGTCTTCGTAAAGCGCCAGGACCACGGAGTCCTTCAAGACCAAGAACCTTTAAACGAGCCAACGGCTTTCCAGCTTTGGTTGCTCCAGTCAGCGAACCTTCCATGAAAAGTTCCCAATCGTTTGGAGTTTCATGAAGTTCGCCAGGCATTGGACGCACAGTTCCATTGTCAAGTGGTTCGACAAGTTCCGCGGTGACCATCACCACTAATTCAGTCTGATCTTCTTCATATCGAACGCTTCGAAAGAGCACTCCAAGCACTGGAATATCGCCAAGAATTGGAACTTTAGAAACGCGTCCCTGTTCTTTGGAGCGAAGTAGACCAGCCATGGCGAATGATTGTCCGCTTCCAAGTTCCACGGTTGTGCTTGACCTGCGCGTGATGACGCTTGGAATGGTGAAACCGTTTTGTCGAAGCGAACCAATCTCGCTGAGCTCGCTGACTTCAGGAGCCACTTCCAAACGGATGCGTCCTTGACCAAGCACTTCAGGGCGGAAGTTCAATCGCACGCCGAATTCTTTGTACTCAATGGTGACCGCGCTGCTGGCGCCGGAATTTTGTACCACGGGAATTGGGAACGAACCACCCACTAAAAAAGTTGCGCGCTCTCCGCTGATGGCCACCAAGTTTGGTTCGGCCAGCAATCGCACATATTTATTTTCGGAAAGAGCCTGAATATAAAATTCTAAATCGGATCCTGGAACTCCTCCAAACAAAGTAACGGCACTTGAAACTGGGTTCTTATCAAATCCAAAGTTTGCTTGATTGATGCTACTTCCTGTGGTGGTTGTATTTCCATTGGTTGTCGCGCCTGTCGTCGCTCCTCCGCCCGGCGAAATTGAAACTGGTTGGAATGGAGATGATCCGCCTGGAGCTTGGTAGCCGCCGAAAAATGAATTACCACCAGACACGGCGCCAAAGGCCAGTTCGCGCAACGCAGATCGGCTGGCCTCGGCGATTCGCACGCGCAATTGCACTTGCTGCACGCCCGCAATGCGCGAGAGATCAACCCACTTCATTCCACTGCCGGTCATAAAGTTTCGGATGAGTGTGGCAGTTGTGAGATCCGGCATTGTGCCGTGCAGCGCCAATGTTCCATCCACTTCTTCAATTTGAATGTCGACACTGAAGATGCGGCACAGTTTGGATTCCAACTGCTTTGCCTGCTTTGCAAGCGGGGATGAATAGATTGGTGGCGCAGCATCTTTTGACTGTTTTGTGCCTTTCGCATTTGGAGTTGCCTGATCAGCTGAGCCAACTCCAAGCAACGACTTGGTCGTAGCCACTGCAAAATTATTTGGATCATTGAACTTGTCAGCATCCGATCGCAAAGTAATTCCAATGGTGCCGCGCACGCTGGCAAGTTCAACTTGTGCGGCTTGCTCTGGCGTCACCGCAAGAGTGACAGAGAGTCTGCGTTGATTGACGCGACGTTCGTTTGCGGTTGTTTCATTTGGTTTAATTCCGACCGCCTCATCATTGACGGCAAGAACACGAATGCGTTCCAGCACAGTCCGCGTGATTGTTTCTTTTGGCGCATTGCCAGCCGCAGGCATTTCCATAGTTGCAAGCAGGTCCACCAACGCGCCGGGATACAGAACCACGCCTGGTGACGTATCGTGCAGAACCACAGTAATTGCTCTGAAACCAGCTGGAAGTTGGCTGGCAATCATGGCGCCAGATCCCTGCTGGATCAAATCTTCCTCTCGAAACATTTGTCCCTTCTGCATTGGCACAACTAACGTGCGACCCACCAAGGCAGAGCGTGAAGAAATTCCGTTTTTAACATTGCCTTTGGCAGGTACAGCAGCTAGGTCTTCCGCAATGATTTGAGTTCCAGCGGCGAGATCCCTTGAGGTCACAATCATTTCGCTTTGACCTGAACCTTTACCGGCGGAAAATAAATTCTGCATCATGATTGACAGCAATGCAGCAACCACGGCCATAACCAATCCAATAGAGATGATTCTTGATGTTTTCAATGTGTTAATTTCAATTTGACAATTCAAAAATTGCGCTTCAGATCAATATATCGACGAAAATTGCCGATAAAGCGACGCTAATTTTGAATATTTTTCAATTCGCAATGTCCACAGAACGAGTCATCTTGTGGGTCAGGGATCAGGTTCTTTCACCATGCTCGCCCTGCCCGTTAAACTGGCGGGAAGCGGCATAAAACCACTTAATCCAAGTAGTTGAACCTCCGAATATGGAGTTTCAATCTTGACCACAATGGGTGTTCCAAATACTGCATTGGCAGGGTCTTGTGGATTTAGGGTAATTGTGGACCCCGTAATTCCGATATCAGAAAGGGCCGAATTGACGGTGTTTTCCACCTCGGCACTTGTTGAGCCAGAAAGCGCTGCCACGCGCGCTCCGATACTTGCGACATGATCAAGTTGGATTATTTTTAGAACTGCCCAGCCATATTCAAACCCTGAAAAAAGCAAAGTTACAAAAAGGGGTAGAACCAAAGCCATTTCTATGGTTTCCGCGCCACGGTTTCCTAGGTTCCAGAGTCGTTTTTTCTTCATATCACTCCTCCAAATCGTGACCAATACCAACAGGCTCCAATGGTTCCTACCAGTATTGCTGGAGCATAGGGAAACCATCCTTTGATTCTAGGGGCTGGCTCCGCATAAATCTCTTCAGAATCATGATTTATGACTTTTCCTTGCTTTAAGCGTTTCAGGCCAAATTGCGCCATAACCATCTGATGAAAGATGGCGTGAGGGATGTTTTTCAAGCTACCTTGAGAGATTAGGATAATTATTGAAGCAAAAAAGCCTGAAATGGTGACTGCCAACATCAAAACTGCAGATCGTTCAAATCCAAGCCATGAACCCAAGGCCATCATTAATTTAACGTCACCACCGCCTCCACCAATCATAATGTAAGCCATCATAAAAATGCCCCCAGCCACGGCGCATCCCTGTAATGATTCAATAATGCCAGCCGTGCCTTCGGTGATGCCGCTGTAAAGCAAGCCTGTTACGAGCAGGGGCAAAGTGAGCCAGTTTGGAATGGTCATATTGCGCAAATCCGTAAGGGTGGCGATGGTTGCGGCAAGAATCACCAAGACCCAGATCCAAGGCGCCATGGTATGAACCGTGAGTCCCTTGGACCCAAGGTACATAAAGGCTAAATTGGTCTGAAATGGTTCAAACATTCATCGAATCCTTTGAATGAGTACTGCAATTAGGTACGATCATGGAACATAGCGACTGTTTGTTAAAAATATCATGAATACTTCGGATTACAAGTAATTTTATGAATATAAATAGCGATCACAGGAGATTGAATTGTCGTGGAGCCGCCGCAATTTGGGTGGTTTTGGCTATTCCTTCTCTTTTGATGTTGGCATGGTTTGGCTTAGAAATGGGACTTGCCACTCAGTCTGTTCGTCATGCGAAGGCAGCATCGGATTCAATAGCGTTGGCAGCGGCCGCTCGGTATCGAGATGGTGGTGAAGCGGTTCGCACAGACGCTCAAGCTGCCGCCGCGAGCAATCGGGGACCAAATGGTCCTATTGTGGTGGTCATTAGCAATGGTCCGGCGGGTGGTGGTGATGTGGAATTTGGTCATTGGGACGATGCTGAGCGTGTATTTACACTTGATGAAGAAGGCGGACCCGCAGTTCGTGTGACCGTTCGGTTTGCCTCGGATCATCCAAATGGAGCACCGAGTTTGCTCCTTGGCAGTTTTTATGGAACTACAACAATGTCGTTTCAGCGTTCGAGCGTTGCTGTGTATAGCCCTCCGCGTCACACCACATCATTGCTTGTCACCGACGTGTTGCAGAGCGTTTTGAATTTAAGTGATTCAGCGCGCTTGATTTCTAAAGGCGGAGTCTCAGTTCAATCAAGCAACTCCGCGGCATGTCAAGTTGTCGGTGGGGCAAAAATGCAGCTGACCGTATTGCGTTTGCCGGGAACATTGGAAGCGCAAAGCAAGTCCGCAGTTGATGGCGTCTTTGAAGAAGGAGCCGTCATTGCGGCCGATCCATTTGCTTCAATTTCGCTTCCACCTCGCATTGGACATGGTGATCTATTTGATGACATCGAGCATGACAATATCGGAGTGACACATGTTGAAGCGGGCGCACATGGAGCGCTGACGGCCTCGGGTGGGACTGTGATTCTTGATCCAGGTCTGCATCAATTCAATAGTGGAATTTTTCTAAGTGGTAATGCAACGCTTCAATTGGATGAAGCCACGATTCAATTGCCCAGTAGTGCGACCCTGCAAGTGGGTGGAAGCAGTGTGGTCAGTGGCACGCCCTCAACTTCGATCACCGATTGGTCCGGATATTGGATTCTTCAGCGTAATGCGGCGTCGCCGTGGACTATTGGCGATTCAGCAACAGTGTCTTTGTTGGGGCATTGCTATGCGCCGGGAACAACTCTTCAAGTGCAAGACAGCGCGCACGTGCTGATGGGTACGGCGGTCCTGGGTTCATTGATTGAACAAGGCGCCGTGATTTTTGAATTGAATGATGTGATCGATGAACTCACAACAACTCCCGTGCCTGGTCGTGCGCGCTTGGTTCGTTGATGGATTGTGTGACCAAATCCTGAGTGTCGTGAGGCAATTTATTTGCGCAGCTGTTTCGATCAAAATTGCCAAGGGCGATCGGTGGCGAGATCGGCGGCGGGCACAAGATTTTCCCGAACGGCTTGTGCGAAATCAATCAAGCCTGCGCCTGTGAGCGCGCAGATGTGTATCTGGCTGTCGGAATTTGTTGAAGCAATATCAGACATGGAACGCACTTGAAGAATGTTGTGATGTTCAATGGCGGGCCACGTTTGATTGGGCGCGGCCAAAGCGATGACAAGATCCGCGTTGAGAATTTCTTGTTGCGCTCTCAGGATGGCGGCTTGATCAATGTCGCTTTGGAATGATGATGAATTTGTATCACTCAGTTTTTTTCCACGCAATATATTTTTAGGCAAACTCTTATCTGTAAATCCAGGCGCGTCCACCACTCGGCACACAAGTCCGGCAAGCTCAATGTTGGCGCTGACAAAGTCGCGCGTGGTGCCTGCGATAGGGGAGGTAACCGCGGCGGTTCGACCGAGTAATGCGTTGAATAGCGTGCTTTTGCCAGCGTTTGGCGCGCCTGCAATCACCACGGTAGGTGGATCAATCAAGCGGCACAGTCGCTTGCTTCGTGGCATATCAGAGGTTGTGGGCGCTCCGAATTTTTGCCAGCGCTGTGGCTGAGCAAGCAACAGCGCAATAGCGTCCGCACTGGCCGCGCGCGCGAGCGTATGCAACATGCGAGCTTCGACATCGCTTGTTGCCTCCTTAAAAACTTCCGTCGGCGTGAGTTCGGTGTGGGATACAAAAGAAATTCCAGCGTCGCCGATGGCGCGCACCAGGCGTTGCCGTAGGCGAGGTCCGCCATGCGGCGTGACAATGATTGTGTTTTCCGTCACGCGAAGCACAAGCGCCTCATCAAGATTGCAAATGCGCCGCAAACTTGCGCGGCCAATTTCTGGAAGCGTGATTGAAAGTGTTTTGCAAAGCCGCTCTGGTTGCGCGCGCATGTGCAATACACCAACGGCGCCGGATGCCGCGGTGGTAAGCCAACATGCAAAATCTTGATCCAAATTCATTCCTCGTGTGCGTCCACCGAGGCGTCGCTTTCATGCGAATCTTCTTCGATGGATTTTTCCGCGGCCACGCGAATGCCAATCAGCACAAGATCGGCCACATGTCGATCGACCAAATCGTCGTCGGCAAAGAGCACATCGGCGTCGCCGCCCGTGACCACAACCATGGGAAAAGCCTTGTAATGCTCGGCATAACGCTCCACCAAACGGTGCATGGCGCCGCGCAATCCTTCATACACGCCAAGCAACATGGCGGCCGCGGTGTTGCGCCCAAATGGTTCTTTGGGATCTGGCTGCGCGAAGGCGACGCGCGGGAGCGCCGCTGTATTTTCATGCAGTGATTTTAATTGCAGCGTTGCGCCCGGAATAATTGCGCCGCCGTGATACACGCCTTCGCCATCGACAAAATCCACGGTCATGGCGGTGCCAGCATCCACCACAACAACAGCTTGCTTCAGGGAGTCATATGCCGCCGCTGCAGCAAGCAGACGATCTTGTCCAGGA
>Ga0114978_10002989_pt1 | contig 13894 bp, 5 predicted proteins | sample S_140212_EF_Meta_FD_87027 | JGI IMG/M metagenome (GOLD analysis project Ga0114978, IMG submission 87027) | Freshwater microbial communities from Lake Simoncouche, Canada to study carbon cycling - S_140212_EF_MetaG | ecosystem: Environmental > Aquatic > Freshwater > Lake | place: Lake...
AGTATAAATTTTGTATTGACTCAAACACTAACTAACAACGAGACTGCTAGAATAGGTGTACAATTTGGAACAAGTGTAGAAACTAATAAATTTGCAAATGAAATTCTAGTAGGTGCTCCATTTGAGTTAAGTGCAGAAAATTATGAAGGTGCAGTGCATAGATATACAAATGGTGGCGAAAAATATGGCACTATCATTGGTACAGAAGATTGCAATATAACTACTCCAAGAACCGTATTGTTAAACGGATTTAAAGCTGTACTTCCTGCAGGTGATGCTGCTATAGTAGCAGCTAGCATTAACTTTCTAGCAATAACTAACATCTATGCATCTGCTTTGAATGGTAAGTTAATAATATCATTAATTGATATAAATTTAAGTGTTGCCGGAAACAAACTTTCATTGACTGTGTTAAACAGTAATACGTTGAGTGAGATGGGTGTAACATTGTATACGCCCACACAGAAGATATATTGTCCGCACTTGGCTGGTAGAACTCAATTTGGTTCTATGATAAAACTCAACAACTCGTCCGGGTCTATTGTAATTAGTGCCCCAGCTGGCACACGTTTTTCAGGTACTACATTTGACTTTACAGATGATGAATTAGATAATGATACCGTATTTGACAATAATGCAACACAATGGGTTGATACATTTACTAATGCTGGTGCAGTTTATATGTTTGATTACGTGGCTGCATATAATGAGGACTTGAATACTCCGGGCAAATTTGTCTATGCACAAAATATTAACGCACAAGATTTAGACTATGGTTCACAACCATATTATGGAACAGCATTAGATTTTAACGATAACACAGTAGTAGTTGGTACACCAAACTTCAATTTAGGAACTGATTATATTGGGCAAGTAGTGGTATACAATAGTGCAATATCTGAACCAGATTGGGCAGTATTTAGAAGTTCGTCTGAAATAGTAGATATCAATGGGGTATTTAACATCCAATTGTTTAGTGCTTCTACTAATAACACAGTACAAAACTTAGATTATATTGATCCATTGCAAGGTAAATTGTTAGGTGCAGTTGCAGAAAATATTGATGTAGTTTCAAACGCTGATCCTGCTTCTTATAACAGTGTATCATATACGCAAGGTGGGTTAATTTGGGGCGCAGATAAAATTGGGCAGTTATGGTTTAATACTAGTAATTCTCGCTTTATGAACTATCACCAGAATGATATAACCTATAATAGTCAATATTGGGGTAGACTATTTCCGGGTAGCAATGTTGCTGTTTATTCATGGATAGTAAGTAATGTTCCTCCTAGTTTATATCAAGGTCCGGGTACTCCGTATAGTATTGATAACTATACAACTAGTGGAGTGATTAACGCTGAAGGCTTAATAACATCCGTATATTATTTCTGGGCAAGAAACACAAATATTATATTTGAAAAATTAGGCAAGACCTTAGCTGATTCTACGTTAGAATTTTATATAACCCAGCCTGCGTCATCTGGCATTAGTTTCTTTGCGCCATTATTGTCAAACGTGTTTGGTTTATATAATTGCTTTGAGTATATAAATGCAAAAGATACGGTGTTGCATATTGGATATGCTACTGGATCAAATGACGATGTAGCACATTCTCAGTATAGTCTTATACGTGCAAATTATGCAGATGATTTCTTATCAGGTTTTCCTGGTTCTGGTGCAGCATATCAAAATCATGCATCAGTAGGAATAACAGAACCAATTGGTTTATATAACAGAATGCTAGACAGCATGTGCGGTGTCGATAACGCGGGTGGGGTTGTGCCTGATCCGTTATTACCAAAAGCAGTACAAACTGGTGTATTAGCAAGACCTAGACAAGGTTTCTTCTATGATAGATTTGGTGCATTAAAAAATTATTTACAATATGCTAATATTATATTGTCACAATTCCCTATTACTGAATTGAGAAATGCTACATTTTTGTCTGAGACAGGTGAATTTTTCAACACTACAGATTATTGGAATTATGTAAACTGGTGGGCACCTGGCTATAGTAATAATACTAAATCTGCATTGCAAGTGCCAATATACGCTGACTTATCAACATTAAGTGTTGCATCAGGAACTATTGTTACAGTAGCATTAAATGGCAACGGTAATAGTGAGACTTATATTTTAAGCAATGAGGGAGTTTGGGTTAGAATTGGACTTTCAAACGGTACTATTGAATTTAAATCTACCTTGTGGGATTATGCTGAAGGTAGATTGGGGTTTGGTGATAGTTTCTTTGATACTACACCATATGATTCATATCCATCAACTGAAACTCGTTATATAATTCGTGCGTTAAATGAACAAATTTATACTAATGAATTATTGATTTTCAGAAATAAAAGTTTGATTTTGTTGTTTGAATACATTCAAAGTGAAACAATTGAAAGTCAAAATTACTTGACCTGGTTAAACAAAACATCATTCTTAGATGTATCACATACTATACGTGAATTAGTACCGTTACAAGTTTTTCGCACTGACAACCAACTGTTCTTAGAAGGGTATTTGGATGAAGTAAAACCATATCATGTGGTAATTAAAGAATTTATTTTCAAATATACTAGAACTGATATATTTGAAGGGGATATTACTGACTTTGATTTACCTGCACAATATCAGTCTGATATACAACAATTTATAACGCCTGCGTTAGTATATTCATCAGCCGATGGAGATAATGAATATTTATACACTGACCCAATATGGCAAACTAATGCGTATAGTCAATGGTTTAATAATTATGGATTGAATATTTCTGGTCAAAATAATTATCCAATAGCTTTATTAGAATCTTACATGAATTTGAATTCAACTATATTATATGTTTCTAATATAAATGGTTTCCCGGTAACTGGTGTAATAACGATTGGTGAAGAAAAAATAAGTTATGTAGGTAGAAATATAGCAACTAATCAATTAACTGGAATTTCACGCGGAGTAGATAGCACAACCATTACTATACACTTACCCGGAGAAAAAATTTACACTGACTTACCTGCTGTATTAGTACTTTATGCAGGAAAAGCATATACAAATCCTCCAAAAATTACAGTATACATTGATTTATCATTGTATCCGCCACCAAGAGTAGAAGCACAGTTTGTCCCAATAATGAGTTTAGGAAGTGTTATCGGAGTCAATGTCATCAATCCGGGAGAAGGATATGCAGTTCTTCCTGAAATTAATATTGAGCCATCATTTACTGTTTCTGTTGATAGTTCTAATGTAAGTAGTATGTTCAATACTATTCAAATAAATACTTTGGCATTGCAGACGGGAGATTTGATAGTATACACTATTCCTGCAGGGTCTTCAGGAATTCAAGGTCTAATACCTAATCAAAAATATTATATAAACTTGTTAGAAATAGCACCTGTTCCAATCTTTGCTCTTTACAATACATATCAAGCAGCATTAGCAGATCACGGCAGAATTGAATTGGTTGATTCTGGTTCAGGAATTCAAAATTTTAGTCTTGGTGCAATTGCTAGCTGCGTACCAAGTTCAACTCCTACAAGAGAAAATATCATATCAATTAAATTTGATAGAACTACTTATAACTCTCAAATTATTCCTTGGGCTTCAGGTAACTTCTATGGAGCATCATATGCAGGAGACTTGAATACTAGTAATCAAATATCATCAGCATCATCATCATCTATTTTATTAAGTAGTACACAACCCCCAATAAATTCTGTTTCAGCTAGTGTAACGGGTTCAAGTTTTGAAATTGTAGATGCAGAAAATCAACAAACATTGACTTGGTCATCTAGAACTAGAGCTACTGTTCAAACTTATGGTTCTGGATATTCTACTACTGCTTATCAAAATGCAATAAGAATTATTCCTAGTGAAGGTGGAGCACCGGTAGCAGGTAGCATTGGTTCTACAATTGGTTTCTATATAGGAATGCCAGTTAAATTTATAGGCTCTGTTACAGGAACTACCCTAGTTGATGAAACCATCTATTATGTAAAATCACTAGTACAGTTACCAACTGCAACTAGTACATCTTCTTCTGTTCTTAGTATAGGATACAATTATGTAATTACTGTATTAGGAACAACTGATTGGAATAGCGTAGCTGATACAATAAGCATAACTTATGCAGTGGGAGATGTTATTATATCAAAATCTACAGCCGGTGGCACCGGTACTGCGACACTATTAGAAGATACTGGGTTTACAATTTCTGCTTCAATTGATGTAAACGGTAATCCAGGCGCAGTTTTTGCACAAAATACAGCAACCATATCACTAGCCGGACTAACATTGTATGTTGGTGAACTCACTAACGTAGCAGTAATGACTTTAAATTACAGTGGAATAAGATCAGTTACTAATACAGCAGTAACTACTAATTTAGTTACTGTACAATTATCCCCTACAGGACTAAACGGTACAACTGGCTTCTACGTTGGACTTCCTGTATTCTTGGTAGGAGATGTGTTTGGTGGAGTTATAGAAAACGAAATTTATTATGTAATAACTGTAATTGATAATAAAACATTCACTATGTCAACTAATAGTGATCCAACACTATTTTATATTTCTGCAACTTCTTCTGCTAATAATTCTATTACGTGTGAGAGTACACTAGATTTGAGGGTAAATGAACCAATCATATTCACCGGAGGTGTGTTTGGTGGGATAGTTGCTGGACAATTATACTATATAAGAGAATTGTTTGGTGGAAATACAACATTCTCTATTTCTCTTAGTATAAATGGCTCGGCTGTTTCTCTATCAAATTATTCAATTCCATTAGTTGATTCTACTTGCGTATTGACAAGTCAAGCAGATGCATTACAGTTAACTACCGAGACAGGATCAATGACTCTTAATGTTGGATTACCTGTCAGTCCAGGTCAAATCAACGGCCAAGCATTAACCTTTTATGTTTCAGGTGGTCCATATGTTGGTGTATCAGGGACTGTTTCTAACTTATTAACCAGAGAAATTACTTCAACTTTAATATCAGTAAATAGAATTTGTTTATCAGCAGCAAGTGGTGGTATTACTAATATCTATGATGATATGAATTTTAATGTTGCTAGTAACATAGGTGGACTAACAACAGCAGGTGGGCCATATACTATTGTAGACAATGGTGTTACTTTAGTTACAGTAACTAATACTAATGCAACAGGGAATTGGTTGACTTTGCCCGTAGCTTCTAACCCCAACACAACTGCTATCTTGTATGTTGGTATGCCAATAGTATTCACCGGTACATCATTGGGTGGAATATCATTGAATACAGTATACTATGTTTTTAGTATTGATGGTAGTCCACCAGTTGACACCGGTAGATTTAAAATTGCATCTGCAATTGATAGCATTTCCGCAGTCACTGTTACTACCAGTACTGGAACAATGACCGGTACTGGAGAAACTTATATTACAGTAAGCAATAGCTTATCAACTCAACTTGGACCGGTGATATTGACACAAGTAGTAGGTACTACACCAACATTTAATGTAAGTTATACTTTAGGTGGTTACATCACAGTTCCTGAAATTTTAGGAAGTGGATATGCAGTTAATAATATTATAACTATTTTAGGTACAAATGTTGGTGGAACAACTACAACAAATGATTTGTCATATCAAGTATTGACTATAAATTCAACCGGCGGAGTCTTAACCGGAATAGTTACAGGAACTCCTGCAGGAGATAATCAACAATACTATGTTAAAGTTTATTCTGAAAATCAAATTGAGTTATACTCAAATCCTGAACTAACAGCGGCAGTTACTGGTCAAAACTTCCCGTTCATTGGAATAACATCAACAACTGTGACAGGTGTAACTGCATCAACCAACCAAATAACTGTAGCAAGTTCAAATGATTTTAATATCAATGATGCAGTAGAATTTACAGCAATAATTAATGCTACTTCTATTGAAATCGGACAAACTTATCAGATATTAACACTAGGTACAAGCAATTTTACCTTAGCCGGTGCAGTAACTAATACTGTAGGTCAAGTATTTGTTGCTACTCAAACTTCTTCAGGTACCGGAACAGTTATATCAACTGTGTTTGGTGGATTAACGGCAGGGTATACCTACTATGTTAAAAGCAAACCAACAATAACTACTGTGACTATTTCTGAAACAATAGGCGGTTCAGTATTTGATATATTGGCTAATGCATCCGGAACAATGAATATGGCTAAATCAGGTGATTATGCGTTATTACCTGAACCGTTTTTCTTCAATCCAAGTATTGTAAAATTCAATAAACAATTGTATCAATGTGTTATCAGTAACAACGATTTAGAATTTGTATTTGGTAAGTGGGAGGTATTAAGCTCCGGTGACAATAGATTAAATGCCCTAGATAGAATCATTGGTTACTACCAACCCACAGTTAATATGCCTGGGGTAGACTTAACTCAATTGGTTTCGGGAATAACATATCCAAATAGTACTTATATGGGTAATGCATTTGCACCGGCCGACGAGTTTGCCCTTGGTACTATTTTAATAGATCAACCATTCTATCCAGTCGGCATTGATTTAAAAGCTATTGTTTGGAACGGATTAACTTATTTGACCGGATCAGATACTTCAACTTATACTGCTATAAATGCAAGTACAACCGGAGACGACTGGGAGATAAACAAAATATCTGCGTATCCAATCGGCATCTCAAACATGTTGTATGCCGGTGGAAAATACTTAATCACAACAAATAATCAAGCTACTCCTATTTTATTAAGTATTGATGGGTTTAATTGGTCAGCTAAAACAGTCCCAACAACATCATTAAATTCAGTGACATATCATAGTGGGATGTTTGTTGCGGTGGGAGATAACATTGTTACATCAACTGATGGAACAACTTGGACTGAGCGGTTTGCGTTTACTACCGGGTTAACTAATGTATTAAATGATGTAACTTATGTTGTCTCCGCTGGATATACTGGTTACATAGCAGTAGGGTTTAGTCAACAAGTAATAAGTAGTATTGCTACTAACTTTGGAATAATTTATAAAAGTTCAGATGGTATAACATGGACACAAGTTCCGTTTTACGATACTTCGTTTGGATTTAACAGTGTAGCATACAACGAACAAGAAATTGTAGCAGTCGGAAACAATGGTATAATTTATACAAGTATTTCTGATATCAACATTTGGTTCGTCCAATCTTCGGGCGTGGCAGATGATTTAAATCATATCATATGGGACGCTATTAGCGAGTTATTTGTTGTAGTAGGTGAAAACGGAGCTGTTCTCACATCTGATATATTTGGTATAACTTGGGAAATACAAACATCAAGTGTTACTGATGATTTACTAAGCGTTGTTGTTAATACTTCAGCCGGTGAATATGTGGCAGTTGGTTTAAACAATACAATAATTTCTAGTCCGGATGCAGAAACATGGTCATTAACAAATACTTTTAATCTATTACCCAGTGTATATGATGTGCAAGGTGATGCGTTTACTAATGGATATGGCCCAGAAGAATTAGTAGCCGGGATAGTATCCGACACAATATCAATGATAGTCAGAACTCGTCCAGGAACAAACTGGGATGAAACTATATATCAAAATGTAGGATATAATGTAGTATCAACTGAGATTTTCCCTACTTCAGGAGCACAAACTGAATATAGTTTTGCTAATTTAGTACAAACCCCTGCACAGTTGAGTGTTTTTGTTATTACATACTCAACTGAATTGAGTAATACCATTTACGACGGTATTGATTTTACAATTGATTGGATTAATAAAGTAGTAATATTAAATGATCCTTTGTCTTATTTTGTGTCTGAGGGAATATCTGATAGTTTAAGAATTGACGTATATGAAGTGGGCAACGGTTATCAATTAGTAAAAACAGATACCAAAAATTCTCCTATAAGAACTAATAGTGTTACGGGATTTAATGAAATATATGTAGATGCAAGTTATAGAGCAGATATATCTCAGGGGTCAGGTTTAATTAGACCAGCTACTCCACCTGAAACAGTTATAGCTACATCAACTAATTCATCAGTAGATAGTATCACTTGTGATAATGTTACTGAGTTTGTATTAAATGGTCCAATATATTTTCAGGGGACAGTGTTTGGAGGGGTGGTAGTAGATATTATTTACTATGTTAAAACTATAAGTTTAGTTACAAATCAAATAACTATTTCACTTACTGCGCCAAATGGTATAGCAGGTCCTACTTTTCAGTTGAGTACTGCATCAGGGTCAATGCAAGTGAAAATTCAATATGAATATGGGGCTACATGGACTTTACCATTAACAATTTACAATGGTACTAACTTGGTGTTAGGCACAACAAAAACAATAACACGCACTAAGGCAAGTAACAATGCAATTACATGTCTCACTACTACCGGCTTAGCAACAAATGATCAAATAGTGTTTAGCGATACTATGTTTGGAGGTATCATTGTCCCGCATAGAATTTATTATGTTAAAACAATTATAAATAGTACTGAATTTACTATTTCAACTAGTCTCGGTGGATCAGTTGTTGTTTTAACCGATAGCATCGGCGGTGCAAGTTTTATAAGTAAAGATTATGCTATTGGTATTATAAGTAACAGTACTTTTGCTAAACTTGTTTTTGCAGGAAAATATGATCCAGCAAATCCTACAATATTAACCTCATATGATGCATCCGTTGATTATTTGAATTTTACATTGTTTGGAGAAACATTACCAATACAATATGGTTATACATTACCACAAACTCAATTATTCACTGGCAATGGTTCAACAGTCTCATTCGTATTGACTAACTATATAGGTGACAACAATCCACTAAATGCTATAGTTGAAATTGATGGTATAAGACAAACAAGTTCAGCTTATACTATCAGTACTGATACTAATACAATAGTATTTGATGTTGCTCCTAGTAATGGGGCAGTTATTGCTGTAACTTCATATAACTTAACTGAACGTCAATATTTAAGCAGCCAATATGATATTACCGGAGTGACTGTAGCAAATATTGTAGCTATAACCATAGTTACTGTGGACGGTGATCCTGTAGTAAGAGTTACTGCTGGTATAGATACAAACTTAACACAAAATGCAATAGTTCGTATTGACGATATACTTGGTTCTACACAGTTGAATAACAATACTTATTATGCTAACATAATAACAACTAGAATAATTGATTTATATACTGCTCCGTATGATTCTACTCCGGGTGCTCAAAATTATCCAGTACCATTTTGTTCAACATATATATCTGGTGGTTTTGTTTGGTTAAATCAATTGTTTACGGTAGCAGATACTATAGCAACTGCTACAAGTTCAACTGGAAATAAAATTACAGTTGATAGTACTACTAATTTAACTCCCGGAACTCCTGTTTATTTCACGTTAGATGATTCACCTGCTGGAACTGATATTCTAGGTGGGATTGAAGAAAAAACTGAATACTTTGTATTAGCTGTACAACCTGACACATTATCATTTACTATTTCTGAAAATAGATATCCAAATGAATCTGAATTTGTATTATCAAATGATTCCGGAGCAATTAATGTTTCACTATTCCAACAAGTAAATGTGGATAGATTGTGGGTAACTGTTAACGGTTACCGTGTACCTTCAAAAAACTTGAAATTAAATCCATACAATAAGTTGAGTATATTAACTACTATTGTATCTGGGGATGAAGTTATTATTACAAGTATGATGCCAACAGCAACTCCAAATGAGCAAGTATATTTGTTGAATGTGTCACTGCAAGGTAATTCTACGGTATTCAGATCCAATGTAGAGACTAGAACATGGTTAACAGAACCATTGCAAAATACTGATCAGGTTATTTATCTGAACGATTTGTCAAGAGTAACTGACAATATAGTACAAAATGTTATATGTCCAGTTCAAGTTAACGGGACATATGATATTGGGTTAACTGCTAATAAGAACGCAATTAGTCTTGTTATTGTTTACAACAATACTACTTCAACCTTAGTCAATCCTGCAAATTACAATATAGTTATCATTGATACTGCACCAATATTACAGATTTCTGCTCAAGTTTCTGTGGGGAATGAATTGACCATTACTTCAGTTGAAGGCCGTCTAATTTATATTAACGGCGAACAGATTGGGTTTGGTGAATGTGATTTAGCAGCTAATACATTATCTCAATTAACAAGAGGTGTAAATGGTACGGGAGTACAGGTTTACAATCCAACCTTTACAGAAGTATTTGGTATAATGCCCACAAATAAAATGTCAAGTGTATTGTATGACACTGTTTGGAATCCAATACCCGGAATCTATAACTACACTGAGGGTGACCCGTTACAGATTGCATATACAGCTGGTGCAGAATTCTTAAGAACGGATATAAATTAAAGATAAATAAATATATGAACGAAAAAACGGATGAAAACAAACAAAATCAGACTGAAAAGCCTGAAGCAAAACCCAATGAACACGGTGGGTTTTACTTTTCTTCCAGTATTAAAATAACAGATCCTGATACTAAAGAAGTATTAGTCCAGATGCGAGGCGATAATTAATGTCAGTAATAACACTATCATATAAAATAGAAGGATTTTTGAAAATCTACGACCCCAATGACGGGGAAATATTTGTAGACAAGAAAAATGCTATAAATTACGAAACTATGTCAGAAGCTATTGCTGACACGTTAAGCAGTCGCGGGTACGGTGAAATATATCAAATGGCGTTTGGAAACGGCGGAGCAAGTGTATCAGATACTGGAGTTATTACTTATTTACCACCAAATGTTACTGGGCAGAATGCTGCACTTTACAATCAAACATATGCAAAAATTGTAGACGATACTAGTGTTTTTAACTTGGATCCTACACGCAACAAGATGACCGTAACCCATACAACCGGTAAATATTATACTGATATTTTGGTACAATGTTTGCTAGATTACGGGGAACCGGCGGGTCAAGCAGCATTTGATAATAGCACACAAACAGATAGTTCTTATATATTTGATGAATTGGGACTGCTTGCTAATTATGGTACAACTAATACAGGGTCAGTTATCACAAGATTATTAACCCACGTGATTTTTCACCCAGTTCAAAAGAGTTTAAATAGACAGATTCAGATTGATTACACTGTTAGAATTCAAAGTCTGACAAACTTAGTAACAACTTAAGATATATAACAGATATCGGAAAGATTTTAAAATGGCATATACAATTGTAAAAAGTAATGGTCAAGTACTGACAACTATTGCTGATGGTACTATCAACACTAGCAGTACTTCCCTAGCATTACCTGGTAGAAATTATGCTGGATACGGCGCATACTTAGATACAAACTTTGTTCATCAATTGGAAAATTTTGCTAATGCAAATCCTCCTACTAACTCATTGACAGGTCAATTGTGGTATGATACTAATAATCAACTATTAAAACTTTGCCCATCAGATGGTGCTGCTGCTAGTAGCTGGTTATCGCTAACTTCAACTTCTAGTGGTGGAACAACAACCTTTGGAGCAGTAACAGTTACTGGAAATATATTAGCAAACAATATCACAGCAAATAATGCTTTGGTAGGTGATACTATTACAGTTCGGCTAGCTACAGTAACTGCAAATGCAACTATTGCAAATGCAAATATTACTACCGGTAATATTGGAACATTGAATACCGCAGTTATTACAACTGGTGGTAACACTATCGGAGGTACAATAACCGGTACCTGGATTATTAATGGTTCGGGAACTGCAAATACAGTAGCAGGAACTAGTGTATATGTTAATTCTGGTAACATCGTAATCAATAATGCCGGTAATACTATTGGTATTAGAACTGATAGGTATATGTACGCTAATGGTTCCCCTATCAGTTTTGCAGGTACTTATAATAATGGTAATGTTTTTGATTACTTGACCGGATCAAATGCAGTTAGTCAATTTACCGGAGTTATTGCCCCTAGTAGCGTAACTACTGGAAACATAACAACTGGCGGAAACTCTACTGCTGGTGCGATTACAGGTAACTGGACATTAACAGCTGGTTCTAGACTCAATGCAACATATGCTGACTTGGCAGAACGATTTGAAGCTGATGCATATTATGATGCAGGAACCGTTGTTGAATTGGGCGGAGATAAAGAAATCACCAGTGTAAAATACGAATTGAGTGAAGATATATTTGGTGTCATTTCTAATTCTGCTGCTTATTTAATGAATTCAGGTGCCGGTGATGATACTACACATCCTCCTGTTGCTATGACAGGACGTGTTCAAGTCAAAGTTACTGGTATAGTTAAGAAAGGCAATCGTTTAGTTAGCGCAGGTAATGGAATAGCCCGTGCAGCTACTGTAGGCGAAGCAACCGCGTTTAACGTAATTGGTCGTGCATTGACTAATAAACTTGACAATAGTGTTGGTACTGTGCTAGCAACTGTAACTGTATCAAAATAAGGATTTGTAATGACATACGCACAATATGGTACTATACAAGCTACTGATTATAATACATTGGTAGGTGGAGACCCTACTACAACTTCTGGCACTTTAAATGCAGTCTGGAATATTGGAGGAAGTTCTGCCGGGTATGGACAGCCGTTTGCATTGGGTAATGTAAATGTTGGTGCAGTAGTTCAAGCCACTGAGTGGGCGTCTTTAGTAAATCGTACTGCTAACGCTGCATTGCATCAAGGAACTGCAATAACATCAGTAACTGCACCGGCGGCAGGTAACGTAATTGCGGCGTTAACCGCAATTCCAACAAACTTAACAACAATCTATAATAGTAGATTGAATGCAACATCTCAGGGTGCAACTATATCAAATGCTGCGGTTTATGCAAGTACATGGTCTACTGCGTTAACGTTTGTACATGTTATAGACTTTCCAGATGGCAATGCTGCAAGATACTTTTTTAATTCGGGTGGGCAATTAAAAGTAACATGCTCACATGCTAATACTACCGCAGGCATTAATTTGTTGTTTAATGGCTTGGCAAGTAATATTGGTACGGTTGCTATGAGCGCACAAACATCAGGATCCATATCGATTGCAGGATCATCATTCAACGGTATCACAAAGGTAGGTGGTGGCGGAACCGCTCCCACGATAAGCACAAACAGCGGTTATTATTCAATGACTACTTCAAATGTAACCGTATTTACTCAATTGGCTTCAGGTAGCCCGGCAGGTTATTTAAACACATTCATTCGTGTTATTGCTAAATCTAACGGTACACAAGGAGCTTATGGTGATGCAGGTAGCCTAATTACGTTATACACAATTTGGGATGAAGTTCCAGACGGGCTTACTGTTGGTACTGGTTCAACAACTACTGTTACCGTGGTCAATCCCGAAACAACTTATATTGCTAATACTTGGGGCACAATATCAGTTACTGGATCTGTCAGCGGCTCATAATTTTTAATCTTGAAGGGATATCTATATAAATACTCTTAGGAGTACACATGGATACACTGTCATTAATTACTGAAGCTAAAGCCCGCTTCAATCATAACTCAGCTAAAGCATATCTAAAAGACAAGTACGATAGTAAGTTTATCGTGGCTGACCAATCCGGGCTTTGGAAAGCTAATTTAGAAACTATTAATTTTTTAAATTCATCATCAGATACGTGGGTAATATTAATTGATACTTTTAATAACCCAGTCAAGGTTAATAGAATTAACCTGCTAGAAAAACTTACTGACATATATAAAAATGTTATGGAAGAATGGTATACTGAATGGGTTGAATTAGAGAAGAAAAGATGAATAGAGGAGCACTACTTTTCGCATTCAACAACCCAAAATACAATTATTATAAAATGGCAGTAGCTACTGCTAAACGTATCAATCACTTTTTGGGACTCCCTGTTACATTGGTAACAGATAGTGAATCATTACCGG
>Ga0114978_10002991_pt1 | contig 13891 bp, 14 predicted proteins | sample S_140212_EF_Meta_FD_87027 | JGI IMG/M metagenome (GOLD analysis project Ga0114978, IMG submission 87027) | Freshwater microbial communities from Lake Simoncouche, Canada to study carbon cycling - S_140212_EF_MetaG | ecosystem: Environmental > Aquatic > Freshwater > Lake | place: Lake...
ATTCAACACCGTGAAATGGTGTGGCGCGATTTATCTCATTTTTATTGGCGCTCGAACACTTTTGCGCCGACCAGCAGCAATGACTGCCACGCTCACCACCATGCCGCCTCGTAAAGCTTTTGTTCAAGGTTTTGTGGTGAACACGCTGAACCCAAAGGTGGCACTGTTCTTTTTGTCGTTCTTGCCACAGTTCATTGACCCCGATAAGGGCTCGGCTTGGTTCCAAGCCTTGGTGCTCGGTCTTGTGTTCGTTGCTATTGGTTGTGTGACCGATAGTGCATATGCGCTGACTGCGAGTTCATTGCGCACTGTGTTGTTGCGCGGTCGCGCATTGCCTTTTGTGCAGCGCTGGGTTGCGGGCAGTGTGTTTATTCTTCTCGGTCTTGTTGCAGGTACAGCTTCGGTTGGTAGTAGTAAGTAAAAGTTACTTTGCGGCAAATTCTTTAAAAGCGGCAAAGGCACGCGGGCCATACACGGTTGCTGGGCCACCGTTCATTGAAATAGTGACGCCCAATGTTTCTGCAACTTCGGCTTCGGTGGCTCCATTGCGTGCTGCACCTTTGGCATGTGCAGCAATGCAGCCGTCGCAGCGAACAGAAACAGCAATGGCGAGCGCAATGAGTTCTTTTGTTTTGGCATCGAGTGCTCCGGGCTTGAAAGCAGCCGCGTGCATTTCACCGAACCCTTTATAAACATCGGGAATTGCATTGCGTAGATCTTTGGTGAGTGGCGCAAGTGCACTTTGCACGTCTTTTCCGTACGAGTGACTTTCGCCATTGCCATGGTCATGTTGCTCGCTGTTGTTCATGTTCTTAGTCTGCCTCACCTAGGGTTACCTGTATGGCACCTCTTGTTATAAATGCACTTGCTACGTGCGTGATGGTCGGCGTTATTTGGTTCGTACAGTTGGTGCATTACCCACTGCTTGCAACTATTGGCATCGACCGTGCGTCAGAAATTGCTGTAGAACACCAACGTCGAACAGGTTGGGTAGTGGGGCTACCAATGGCTGGCGAAGGAGTAACAACCTTGTGGTTACTTTTTGACTTGCCGAACGGTGTGAACTCTGCGTTGCCTTTCGTAGGCGGCTTCCTTTTAGCGATTGCACTAGGAAGCACCATCTTTCTCTCGGTGCCACTGCACGAGAAAATGGCATTGGCACCAACAGCAGATATTGGGCACAAACTGGTGCGCACCAATTGGCCCCGCACTATTGCGTGGACACTGCGCGGTGTGCTGTTGGCAATCATGTTGTTGCAGGCAACATGACGCGCACGTATCGAGCCGAGTGCCCCGTGCCGGTGAAGCGTGCGGTCATGTTGCAGAAATGGGAGAACCTCGTTTACCTGCATTGGGCATATGAGCCAGAACAGGTGCAGTCGTTTTTGCCTGAAGGCTTGCTGGTCGACACATTTGCGGGGAATGCATATGTAGGTCTGATTCCATTCCAAATGCGAGGCATTGGAGTACCGCATCTTCCTGCGGTGCCATATTTAGGAACTTTTCCTGAAGTGAATGTGCGCACTTATGTCATACGTAATGGCATTCCTGGTGTGTGGTTTTTCTCTCTCGACATCAACCGCCTGTTACCTACCGTGGTAGCGCGCACCACCTATTCGCTCCCGTATTGCTTTGGCAAAGTGAGTCATGGTGTTGAACAAGTGGGTAACACATCAATTGTTGAAACACATGTGCAGAGGCGATGGCCGCGTGGTTTAGAAGCATCTTCAGAAATGCGCATTGAAGTGGGCAGCGAAATTTCAGTGCCGAGTGACTTTGAACATTTTCTCTCTGCGCGATGGGGGTTGTATTCCGAGACGCTGCGCAAAAAAATTCGCTATGCCCCTGTATCGCATGAACCGTGGCCGCTGCACAGTGCAAAAGTGCTACACCTTAACGATTCCTTGGTGCAAGCCGCTGGTCTGCCCGCACCGCAGGGTGAGGTTCATGCACTTTTTTCGCCCGGGGTCAGCGTCCGTGTCGGTTTACCAACAACAAAATTCGTAAGGTAGAGAAATGTCTTCTTCCACCGCTATCACTTCTGTTGTCTTCGATTTTGGTGGCGTCATCATCACAACCATCACAGAAAAAATTCAGCGCATCGCCGACTCGCTCGGTTGCCCAATGCCGCAATTGCATTCCATCATGATGGGGCCACAACATGAGTCGGGAGACCATCCATGGCACCGCATGGAACGTGGTGAAGTTGCACGTGACGACCTTCAGGAGCTCATTGCACCCATCGCTGCCGCCGAAGGAGTGCATTTTCAAGGCAATGAATTTGAGGTGCTTTTGCTCAATAGCACTTACAACATCAATCACTATGTGCTTGAACATATTGCTGGTCTCAAAGAACGCGGTTACAAAACGGGCCTCTTAACCAATGGCATGCGCGAGTTCCACCCGCATCTGGTGACCATTGTTCCTGAGGAATTGTTCGACGTGTATATCGACTCTGCCCTGGTAGGTATGCGTAAACCTGAGCCCCGTATTTTTGAACTCACCTTGCAAGAGTTGGGGGTGGCAGACCCACGCGAAGTGGTATTCCTTGACGACTTCATGGGCAATATTGAAGGTGCTCGTGCAGCAGGCATGCAGGTTATTCATGTGGGCGACCCACGTGTAGCCCTCGACGAACTTGAAGCCATGCTGAATGCCTGATTTTTTAAGCTAGAGGGTGGCGCAAGGCAAAAAGTCGTGGCACCATATCAGCATGACAATTTCAGCTGGAAGCAAAATCCCCGACGTAACAATTCACCTGCTTGGTGCCGATGGCATGCCACAGCCAGTGAGCTCACTTGAAGCTCTTGGCAAAGGCAAAGTAGTTCTCTTCGCAGTTCCTGGTGCATTCACACCTGGTTGCTCGAAAGTGCACCTTCCTGGTTTCGTTCAACGCTTCAATGAACTCAAAGCCAAAGGTGTGGAGTCGGTTGCGTGCATCAGCGTGAATGACCCTTGGGTAATGGATGCATGGAAGCAAAGCCAAAGTGCCGATGGCATCACCATGCTTGCCGATGGAACCGGTGCATTCACTGCAGCAATGGGCTTGGAACTAGACGGTTCTGGTTTTGGTCTTGGTTCACGTTCACAGCGTTATGCAGCCATTATTAACAATGGTGTGATTGAGCGTCTTGATGTTGAAGAGGGCGCCGGAATTTCCGTGTCGTCTTGCGACATGATTATTACTCACTTGTAAAAAACTATTTCGTTAAATTGGCCACCACGTGGGTGCCGTGTTGAACTTCAATGCGTGCCTCTGTGGTGGCCAATTTTTGTATGTCGCGTGAGTCGTGCGATACCAAAATGACTGGACCAGTGAATTGCGAAAATACTTCCGCCAGCAGACCAAGGGTCGCCGCACGTGCGCTGGCATCTAATGCTGTTGTTGGTTCATCAAGTAATAAAATTTTGGGTTGCGTAACCAATGTACGCGCTAGGGCTACACGTTGTTGTTGCCCACCACTCAATTCATGTGGACGCTTTTTTGCAAATGTGTGAATATCGAGCTTCTCCATGGTGCGAGTAGCGAGGCTCAATGCTTCATCTTTGCGCACACCGCGGGCACGAAGACCAAAAATAATGTTTTGGCTAACGCTGAGGTGAGGAAAGAGGGCCCCATTTTGGAACAGCATTCCTACGTGCCGGTCTTCGGGTTGCAGAAAAGTGTCACCATCGCAGATTTGCCTATCAAGTTCAATACGACCAGAAGAAATGTTGAGTAAGCCTGCAATCAGAAGAAGAGCTGTTGTTTTCCCGGAACCGTTAGAACCAGTAATAGCGAGAACTTCTCGAGAGGCAACAGATATATCGGCGTGCAGCGTGAACTGTGCTCGGGCAAAAGTGCATTGCATGTTGAGAGTCATGCGGCACCTCGTTGAAAAGCGGTCATCCAGCGTTGGCGCAATGAAATGAGAACAACAAAAGAAATAGCCATCATCAAAAATGACAAACTTACGGCAGCATCGTTGCCGCTTTCTAAGGAACTGTAAATTGCCAAAGGCAGCGTTTGTGTAGAACCTGGGCTATTGCCTGCAAAGGTAATGGTTGCGCCAAATTCCCCAAGCGCACGAGCCCAAGTGAGCACAATGCCCGCAACAAGCGAAGGCCACAGAATGGGAATATTGACCGTGAGCAAAGTGCGCCATGGGCCAGCTCCCAAGGTTCGTGATGCCCAAGTAGTAGATGCATCAACTTGAGCAAATGCTGATTCCATGACCACAATAAAAAACGGAGCAGCTACAAAAAATTGTGCCAACACAGTTGCGTTCTGAGTAAAGGCAATGCGGTAACCAAACCAATCTTCGAGAGTTGAACCAATAAGACCGCGACGGCCGAAGGCATAAATGAGAGCAACTCCTCCAACAACAGGAGGTAAAACCATTGGTAAAACACACAGGGTGCGCAAAACATTTTTCAGTGGAAACGTGCGATGAGCAAACATCCATGCCAGTGGTAAACCGGCAACAATTGCCAGCATTGTGGTAATCAGCGAGGTGCGTAGCGAAAGCCACAGCGCTTCTTGTGACGATGCCTCAAAAATGGTGCCAAAGAACTGCGACCATGGAACCCGCACAACAATGGCAAGTAGTGGCAGTGAAATAAAAATCACGCATGCCACGGCGAGTGCGGTTAAACCACGGGGTGCGCTTAATTGCGAACGTCTCTTTGTCATGGGCTTAAAAACCCAAAATCCTTCAGTATTTTTTGACCGTCACCCATTATGAAATCAATGAATGTCTGTGCCGCTTTTTGTGCGGCTGTAGAAAGTTTGTTGAGAGAGGCAATGGGATAGTTGTTGACAACGTTAATGTTTGCATCAATAGGCACGGCATCAAGTTTTGATGCGCTAGCCAAAGCATCGCTAGCGTAAACAATTCCGGCATCTGCTTCACCGCTGGCAACTTTCTGAGTGACGCCACTGACACTTGTTTCCCAGCTGCGAGGCTGCACAGCTACGTTTGCGCGCTCAAGTATTTGAGCGGCATATTTCCCACACGGTTGTGCAGCATCGCACAGAACAGTTCGTATTTTCTGTGAAGCAAGGTCGCTTACACTTTTAATGTTGAGCGGGTTTCCTTTTTCAACAACAAGTGCAAGTGTGTTGGTAGCGATAGTGGTAACAGAGTCTTTGTTGACATTGCCGTTTTCCACAAGGTCATTCATTTGCTTGTCGTCGGCAAAGACAACCACATCTGCTGGGGCACCCTGCTTTATTTGTTCAACCAATGTGGCACTTCCCGCAAAGTTCAGAACAATATGAATATTGGGTTCTGCACTTTCAAAGGCCGCCGCAATAGAGGTCATCGCGGTGGTCAGCGAGGCGGCGACGTAGACGTCGATATTTACTTTGCTATTGCTGCGGCCACAAGCAGACAATGTGAATAGAAGGCCCGTGGCAATACCGATAGATATGGTGCGAAGTAATCGAGAGGCGGACATCATCCCTTCAGGCTATTAGTTCATTTTGAACTATCTGATAGTTCGATACGTGATATAAACATGTATGGAATCCGTACAGAACCTCCAGTTGTCGCTTATTGAAGCAACATGTCTTGCTCTTATTGCCCAAGGGGCAACACATGGTTACGACATCGCGAAGAGGTTTCACCCTGACGGCGACATTGGTGAGGTCTTCACCCAAACAAACCCTGTGGTGTACCGCGCATTGAAGTCGCTTGAAGCTGCACAGATGGTGAAGAGCACCGATGCGCTAGGTGTGCGTAAGCAACTGAAGTTTGCACTGTCGGTGACAGAAGAAGGTAACCGCGTTTTGCGGGGTTGGCTAAATGCACCAGCAGTACATATTCGCGATTTACGCACCGAGTTTTTAGTGAAATTACATCTGCGAGAACTAGCGGGTATGAAGCAAAGAAAATTCATCTCTTTACAACGAGATGCTTTAGACCATGTGCTCTCGCATTTGCTTGCTAACCCATCACGAAGTGCAGTGGCCATTTGGCGGCGAGAACAAGCACGAGCCGTTGCGCGATTTCTCGATGAACTTGCAGGTGAAGAAGCTCCTTCCACAAACAACGCAGATCGTGAAGACACTTTGCAGCTCAGTGCCCGAAATCAACTTCGGGCAAAGGTGATTTCAGTGAAACATGGGGGAGTTCTTTCCACGGTGAAATTAGAGCTCGACCCAGGCCAAACCATGACGGCAACCATTACACGCGAAGCCACCAATGCCCTGGCCTTGGCACCGGGTACGGAAGTGCTGGGCTTATGTAAAGCCACAGATGTACTGGTTGCCCGCTCCCTCACCTAATAAATATAAAAATTTGCCGACTATTGAGAATATTTCAATGATGCGCTAAGTTTTGGTTGAAATTCTTTCACCGTGAATTTCCACTGATATTTCTTGGAGGAAATATATGTTGGCTCATCGAATTAAGGCCACTATTGGGGCAATTACAGCAGTTGGACTCTTGGGCCTCTTTGCCCTGCCGAGTGAGGTGCATGCTGCCATCACTGTGACGGTTACCGACGCATCGGGCACCGCAGTGGGTGGCGCTTTTGTTGCTGTTCTCAATAGTGACGGAGATGCTGTTGACAGTGCGATTACCGCTAAAGACGGCACAGTGTCGGTGAATGAAGCTGGTGGAGCTGGTCTTGTTGTCGCAGCCCCCGGATTCGTAACAAAAACTGCATCGAGCGCTGCAGCACAAACAGTTGCACTTACTGCATCAACAAAGTCGAAGTTGTCTTACGCGAATGCATTTGGAGCGCAGGTGCGCACCATTGCAGCCGACGGAGAAAGCGGTGTTTATTACGCAACCTCCGATGCGCAACCCACCGTTTGGCGCACGAGTGACTATGCAGGTTCGTGGTCTCCAGTTCCCACAACTGCCGACTCGGAAGTTGCAAGTGCAACTGCTGCTGGCGCAATGCCACAAACAGAAGCTGCTGGTGAAATATTCACTTCAGGAGTAAAAGGTGAAGTTGCCGTACAAGTAGGTCAAAACCTCTACTACTCGCGCACTTATGGAAATACCTGGACGACAATTGCGAACTACAACACGGTTAACGGCCAGAACAAAAAGCACCACTGGGTACATGGTGGTGCTAATGCAGAATATTCCTACATTGTTGTTGTAACCGATTCGGGAATGTACATCGCAGTGATGCCCGACAGTTCAAGTGACGCAGCTCCTAGCTTCGTTAACGTCACTTCAACAATTAGTCGATACACCGCTGCCGACCGTGTCGCATTTGCGGTGGGAAGCACTGGTGACATTTTTATGGCGACGGTGAATGGAAGCGGTACGCGAATTTCTCAAATCACACCTGCTGCAACTGCTGCGGCTCTCGCTGCGACTGCTGGTACTTCGCTTGGAACTTTCAGTTCACCACACACCATGGCAACAACGGGAACTGGTTTGGTCAAACTCAGCACCCTGGGTACAGCAACACCTCAAGCATTGGTAACTCACTTGGTCGACGGTTCAACAGTGTCAGTAACTGTTGGAGCGTTGGTGTCGGGTGCATGGACCATGTCTTCAGGTGTTGAAGGTGCAACTCAAGCAAACAACCTCACATTGACTGGGATGAGCGCTCTTTCGGGCAACTGCGGTCAAAACGGCAATACACCTCTTGTTGCCTCCATCGCGCCAGAAGCCCCATCGGGTTCCGATGTATTGAATGGTTTCGAAGTGGTGGGCACCATTGGTCAGTGCATGTTTGTATTCAACGCCACAGGTTCAGGCAGTCTTGTGGGTGCAACTTTTGCAACGGGGAAAGTTGCTTTGCTGGAGATGGAAGGTGCAAACAACAACACTGGTTTTGTTTGGGATAGTGGCTTCAACTTCAGCTCCAACATGGTGTCGCTCTCTGGCGACGGACAATTCGGACTCCGAAAGTCTGCAGTCATTTCTGCAGCCACGTCGTATCGTCCGAGTTTTGGTGGTGCAGGTGGCACAACGGCCAGTCAGTACATCAATAGTCAAGCAACTGCAGGAACAGATGTTGCTTCAGGTGGAATTGCAGTGAGTGGAATGGTTGCTCCCAATGTCACCGATGTGGTGTATTCACCGAATAGTACCGATGGTTCACAATTGGTGCTCAGCATGACCGAAACCGGGGGTAGCCGTACATTACTTTCCACCGATGGAGGTACATCATTCAGCACCATTGGCGCAGGTGGTAGTCGCGCAATTGAGTGGTGGAATGGTGCAAATGGTTTGCAGCACATTGCTGCGGGCTTTAGCAATAACCCGAATGAGTTTTTACATGTGAAGTCTTTCAACACAAACTCAGGCACTGGCAAACTCGACATGGGTGATGAACTTGCTGCAACAGCTGTCGTACGGGATACAAAAGATGCAGCTGCGCGAAAAGAATTCAGCTTCCCTGGTGCGGCTAACCCGTCAGGGTCCACACTGACCCCAAGCAGTTTTGCTTCAGGCGGCAACCAGCACTTGCTTTCATCAATTGAAGGCATCGCAGGAAAAGATGCGATGTTGGTTGGTGTCAATAAGTGCAGTCAGAACCTTGGACCATCAGGATGTGAGTCAAGTGCAGGTTCTGTGGCGTTGGTAGGTATTAGTGCCAACAGTTCAACGGGAGCAGTCACACTCAGCAATGTTAAATACTTTGGTTCAGAAGTTGCTGCAGCCGGAGCAACGACGGCAGGCACTGGAACATACGCAGGTGATGTGAAGGCAATTCAATATTGCCCAACTGGTTCCGCAACAAAAGTTGCCGATACTGCATTTATCTCAGTTGGTGGTAAGGGTATTTTCAAAATCACTGCGGTGAGCACAGCGCCGTCACATGCAGCAACAGGAACAACAACGGGTACCTACAAAGACCTGAAAGTTGACTGCGATACTGGTGTCATTGCAGTAGCTGGCTCTGACGGTTTGTACTTCTCGGTTGATGGTGCAGCTAAGTTCATAAAAATAACGACAACCGTGGCTCCGGCTGGTGGTCAACCGCAACCACCTCAGCAAGGCGGTGGCGATGCACCAACTGCAGTAGCTCTGCAAGCCGATGGCACCACTGGTGAAGTAACCATGATCGTTGCTTCGGGCAATGGAGACATTAAGTCTGTAGAAACGAGTTTCGCTGCTCTCGGAGTAAGTGCTGCCGATACAAAAGCTGGAACCGCTGCAACTCCAACTGCGGCCATTACTCCTGCTTCTGATTCATTGAATGAATTGAATAGTTCAGTAAATGGCAAAAATACGGGTGCAGTTCTTGACTTGGAAATTCCTAATACGGCCGCCGACAAAGTAACGGCAGCAGGCGTTCGCACACTAAGTGTGCGCAAGTTTGCAACCGCATCGAAGTTGTCCGCTGGTACAGGTGGCGGTGCTTTCAAGGCGTCATTGCGCACCACAACTACTTCCTCGGGAAGTGGCGCAGGCACGCCTGGAGTTGGTGGAACAACCCCAGGTGCAAATACTCCTGGAGTTGTAGTACCAAAAGTGGTGTCGGTGAAGAAAGGCAAAACAGTTTCTGTAACTTCTGCACTGAAGACACTTGGCACCACCGTGGTTGCTAAATCAAAAATTGTGGCCACAGTGAGCACGGCATCGAAGAAAATCTGTTCTTTGTCAAAAACGAATGTGGTGAAAGGCATAAAGGCTGGCAAGTGTTCGTTGACGGTGAAGATCACTCCACCTGCAACGAAGAAAGTAAAAAAGCCAAAAACCACTACAAAGAAGATCTCAATTACTATTGCATAGCTAGTGCCGCGCGTGCTTCGCCCTCAGGGTTGCGGTACGCGCGGCCAATGGCATCAATCACAATGCGACGAAGTACACCTTCAGGTATTTCCGCTTTGCCAGTGAGTTCTGGAGTAATGGGTGTCATGCGTTGGTAACCCACAGTGAAGGGGTCAACGCCATAGGTAACAGGCACGGTGAACGGAATTGCACTGCGCCCAACGGGAACATCGCCGTACCACAACTCCATGTCGCCTTTGAAGCGCCCAGTGGCAGTGAACGTTGCACGTACATCTATTTCACCTACAGGAAGTTCAACACTTGCTGAAACGATGGTGGTGAGAGCGCCAAGAAAGTTATAGGCGTAATGCAGGCGTCGACCTTTGAGGTACAGGGCGTAACCACCAGCGTGACCACCGTGGCACACCAATATGCCGTCGCAATTACCAACAGCTGGAACATCGAGCGCGGCAGTAATTTGGAACGAACGATTCTTGAGGTTTGGCGCAGTGGATTCTGGCAAAGGCGAAATGCCGGGCAGGTATACGTATCTATCGCGTAAGAAGCGACGGTCGCCGTAGCGCGCTGGTTGATTGTTCAACGGCAGCACTTGGTTCGCCTCCGCTTCGGTCCACCACAAATCTTGAAGTTCTTTTAACTTGTCGGGAAACTGTGAAGCAACATCGTTACATTCAGAGAAGTCATTGGCAATGTTATAGAGCTCCCAAATATCGTCATCAAACGACGGGTTCACGTTGCCACTTTCGTAGTTCATCATGCCTGGCGGATGAAAGACCACTGCTTTCCAGCCATCGTGATACAACGCACGCGAGCCAAGCATTTCGTAATACTGCGTGATGTGTTTGCTTGGCTCTGCTGAGCTTTCCAACGTGTGGGCAAAACTCACACCATTGAACGGAGCCTGTGCAACACCATTAATTTGCTCGGGTGCCTCAATGCCAATGACTTCAAGCAACGTGGGGAGCACATCAACTATGTGCAAATACTGATGGCGCGTTTCGCCAACATTTTTTAAACGACTTGGCCATTGCACTATGAGCGGATCGCACACACCGCCTTCGTGTGTATCGCGCTTGAAGCGTTTGAGCGGCGTATTGCCAGCCCATGCCCAGCCCCATGGGTAGTGGTTGTTGGAATGCTCAGAACCAATGAGGTCAATGCGCTTTAAGTTCTCTGCCAAACTTTCAGGAACAAAGTTGTAGAAATACTTTTCGTTGAAACTGCCACCAGGTCCACCTTCAGCAGATGCACCGTTGTCGCTCATAATGAGTACGAGCGTGTTGTCGTATTCATCAATAGATTTAATGAAATCGAGCAGACGACCCACTTCAGAGTCGGTGTGAGTAAGAAAGCCGGCGAATGCTTCCATAAGACGTGTGTACAAGCGCCGCTCATCGTCGCTCAGTGAGCTCCACGCAGGTACCCATGTTGGGCGTTCCGAAAGAATGGTGCCGGCAGGCAATAACCCAGATGCCATTTGGCGAGCGAAAACTTCTTCACGCCAAGTGTCCCAACCTTGGTTGAACTTGTCGCGGTATGCGTCAATAAATTTTTTCGGAGCTTGGTGTGGAGCGTGACATGCCCCTGGCGCGTAGTACACAAAGAAAGGTTTTGTTGGTGAAAAAGCACGAAGATCTTTGATGTAACCAATTGCTTTGTCGGTGAGGTCTTCAGTGAGGTGGTAACCCTCTTGCGGAGTTTTGGGTGGGTCAACAATATGACTGTCATGAATAAGGTCGGGGTGGAACTGGTCGGTCTCGCCACTTAAAAAACCGTAGTAGCGCTCAAAGCCTTTGTTGAGAGGCCAATGTGTACGGGGACCACCCAAGTTGTTTTCATGTGCAGGGGCAAGATGCCATTTGCCTAAGCCATAAGTTGCATAACCATTACGTACAAGAATTTCTGGGAGGAAACCATTTTCTGCAGGAATGTTGGCGTCATAACCAGGGAAGCCCGATGCTGTTTCCACCACGCGTGCCATGCCACTTGCATGGTGGTTGCGCCCCGTCATTAAACATGCGCGAGTAGGTGAGCACAGTGCAGTGGTGTGGAAGTTCGCATAGCGCACACCGTGAGCGGCGAGCGCATCAAACGTAGGTGTTGCAATGTCCGAGCCGTAACAACCAAATTGTGCGTAGCCCACATCGTCAAGTAGCACCATCACAATGTTTGGTGCGCCTTGTGGAGGCTGAGGAAGATCGGGCCACGCCGATTCAGAGTCTTCGAATGTGCGACCAATACGACCAGTGAAGTTCTTTGCGAGCCCCATATACCCTCCTGCGCTGTTATGACAGTTTCACATATATTTGCACTGCTAGTGCAAATATATGTGGTCGCTTAGAGGCGAGGTCTAATTTGCTTGGGCAACAATGAACCCAATGCCAATGAATTGGGTGATGCCCGCAAGAACAGTAAATAAGTGCCAGATCTCGTGGTAACCAAAAATGTGTGGCACTAACCGAGGTCGTTGTAAATAAAAGAGAATTGCCCCAATGGTGTACAACACGCCACCAATGCCGAGCAATAACATCGCTGTCTGACCAGCGTCCCTTGTTGCAGCAGGAAATATAAAAACCCCTGCCCAACCGAGTGCGATATATAAGCCACCGGTAATGCGCCTCGCACCCCAGCCAAACTTAAAAACCATTCCAGTAATTGCTGCTACCCATACGAAACAAAGAAATGGGATTCCCCAAGAATGGGGCAGCGTGAGGAGGCAAAGGGGGGTGTAGGTGCCCGCAATGAGAATGAAGATCATGGAGTGATCGAGCTTCTGCATCATTTTTTGCACGTGAGGTGTGCGTGTGAAGAGGTGGTACGAGGCCGAGGTGGCGTACAACGCAAAAAGCGAGGCCACATATATAGAGGTAGCAACTCGGGCAATGGCGCTTTGTGCCGCGAGTATGAGCAATGTTCCAGCTGGTATGGCTACCAAAGCAGCGATGCCATGTATACGACCGCGCCAAAGCGGGCGCCACTTCCCGTTGTAGTGCTGAAAAATAGGCGGGCTATTTTTCGAAATCGGCATGTTTACAGTGTGTCAGTTCAAAGCACATTTGTCTCATTCATAGTGAAGAACTACGTAAGATTTAGGCATGCCTGACATCCTCTCGTCACTACCCGTTGAGTATCTCTTCACTATTCATGCAACAGTCGCTGCCCCTGTGCCTATTCCGGGTGGGCCAGCAGGCACGCGAGTAATTGTGAATGTAACGGGCGGCACATTTACTGGGCCCAAAGCTTCCGGCACAGTCACCATGGGTGGCGACTGGCTCACCATGCGAACAACGGGCACTGCCCACCTCGATGTGCGTGTGTTGCTCATTACCGACGATGGTGTTGCTATTCACATGGCCTACGAAGGAATCATGGGGCCAAGCGACGACGGTGTGCGCATTATTACTGCGCCGCTATTCCAAACTGGCGATGAACGCTATGCATGGCTTAATGACGTGCAAGCTGTTGCTATTGGTAAACCATCGAAAGATGCAGTCGACTACGACGTTTATCGCATTTTATAAACGTCGCTCGCGCGCTGCTGGCATCCAATTTGGTCCAGCAGTTTCGTCAATGCGCTGCACGAATCGTGAGCCAATGGGTTCAACGAGTTCAAGAAATTTGCGAGTGTTGTCTTCGCCAAACGTTTTCCACTGGCGAATGCAGAGTTCATTCGTTTGTTCCTCTAACTCTTGACGAAACGAAATACCTTTCGCATTAATTGCTCCATCAGAAACAAACCCACGTGCACTGAGGTTGTTCAAAGCCGCTTCAATAAGTGCATCGTTGGCACCTCTGCTGCGCGGAATCCATTCCTTTGGGTACCCCATCCACGCATCGTGCAATAGACCAGCTTCAATAGCATCTATTTCCTGGGTTACTAGGAGTGCCCAATGTGTATCGCCACGCCATTCACGTAGTGCGTTCACCGCTAACCAAGCCGACACAGTTGGGTTATTGGGGCGGGGCCATGCTTTGTGGGCAGCAAATAACACGCGACCTTCTTGTGGAAGTGCATCAACGGTGCGCCAGAGCTCAGTTGCGAGGTTGCCTAAGGGTTCACATATTTCCAGCGCTAATTCAAGAAGACCTTCGCGAACAGATTCGTTACGCGCATCAGAAATTTGCTCCCATGTGGCATGGGGAGAAGCGAGGTCGAGTGAGAAATGAATGAGATGTCGCGAAATGGAATAAAAAGCACTGTG
>Ga0114978_10002992_pt1 | contig 13891 bp, 15 predicted proteins | sample S_140212_EF_Meta_FD_87027 | JGI IMG/M metagenome (GOLD analysis project Ga0114978, IMG submission 87027) | Freshwater microbial communities from Lake Simoncouche, Canada to study carbon cycling - S_140212_EF_MetaG | ecosystem: Environmental > Aquatic > Freshwater > Lake | place: Lake...
AGCAGCAAGTTCGACTTGATCATTGGCAGCGACATTCTTTATGAGCGCGATGAGCGCGGCGACTTGGCCCATTACATCAACGAGCACATTGAAGACCACGCAGAGGTTTGGGTGGTCGACCCCAATCGAGGCAATCGATCACACTTCCATCGCAACATGGCAGCGCAAGGTTTCGCTCTTAGCGAAGAGCCTCTCGATATTTCTGCGACAGAAAACACAGCCGCCTACAAAGGCAGAATGCTCACCTATTCCCGCAATTAGTCATTGGCATCGGTGCTCTATTGGCACCGTCAATCTCAGAGCGCCCAGTCGTAATCAATGGTCAACGGCGCGTGGTCGCTAAAACGCGACTCTTTGTAAATGACTGCTTTTTGGGCCCCAGCTGCCAACGCCGCTGTGGCCAGTTGGTAATCCAATCGCCAGCCCACATTCTTGGCATAAGCTTGCCCACGATTGCTCCACCACGTGTAACACGCGTCTGTGGTGTCAGGATGCAATTGACGGTACACATCGATCAAGGGGCCTTCGGTGGTCATGTGCGTCATCCAAGCGCGCTCTTCAGGTAAGAAGCCGCTGTTCTTTTGGTTGCTTTTCCAGTTTTTCAAATCGGCTTGCTGATGCGCAATGTTCACATCGCTGCACACAATGAATTCACGTTTTGCGCCCATAGACTTCAAGTGTGGCCCCATGTGATCCAAAAATCGAAACTTGGCCTGCTGCCGCTCAGGGCCAGATGAGCCACTGGGAAAGTAAGTGCTGATCACCGACAGTTTGCGCTTGGGTGTGTCAAACCTCAGCTCCACAAACCTGCCTTCGGCATCAAACTCGTCAGAGCCCATGCCCACCACCACCTCACTGGGTTCGTGCTTGCTGTAAACGGCCACCCCCGAATAGCCTTTTTTCTCAGCAAAATGAAAATGGCCCTTTAAACCCGCCAAAGATTCAAATTTCCCAGCCACATCGGCCGCTTGTGCTTTAACCTCTTGCACACAAATACAATCTGGATTGTTTTGAGCAATCCAGGCCTCCACGCCTTTGGTGGCCGCCGAACGGATGCCGTTCAAGTTCAAGCTGGTTAATTTAAACAAGGAATTCCCCATGGTGACTGGACACACACCGCAAACTGACACAGCAGCCTTGGCGCAAGAGTTTGTTCAATTTTCCGTCGATGCAGGCGTGCTCAAGTTTGGCGAATTTAAAACCAAAGCGGGCCGCATGAGCCCTTATTTCTTCAACGCAGGCTTGTTTGACGATGGCGCCAAACTCGGAAAACTTGCTCAATTCTATGCAAAAGCATTGATCGCCAGCGGGATCGAATTTGACATGATTTTTGGACCCGCCTACAAAGGCATTCCTTTGGGTGCAGCCGTGTCAATTGAACTGGCTCGCTTGGGCAAAACCGTGCCATTTGCTTACAACCGCAAGGAAACCAAAGACCACGGCGAAGGCGGCACCTTGGTAGGCTCACCTCTCAAAGGTCGTGTATTGATTGTGGATGACGTGATGAGCGCTGGCACTGCAGCGCGCGAATCCATTGAACTGATTAAAAAGGCAGGCGCTGTACCCCACGCCATTGCCATTGCCTTGGACCGTCAAGAAATGGCCACCGAAGTGCAAACTGGCGGCTTAGTGAAAGATGTACCTCACAGCGCCGTGCAATACGTTCGAAACACATTAGGCATGGGTGTGTGCTGCATTGCTCAGCTGTCTGACTTGCTAGCTTATCTGTCCACCCAAACTGGCAACCAGATGGGCCAACACCTGACCAAGGTGCAAGCCTATCGCGATCGTTACGGCGTCTGAGTTAGCCCTGTAACTTCTTCAGCAAAAGCTCATTCACCTGCGCAGGGTTGGCCTTACCTTTGCTGGCTTTCATGATGGGGCCCACCAAGCCATTCAAGGCTTTGGTGTTGCCCGCTCTGAATTCTTCAACGTTCTTCGGATTGGCGGCCAACACTTCGTCAATGATGGCTTCCAATGCGCCGGAGTCGTTCATCTGCTTGAGGCCTTTGGCCTCAATGAGGGCGTCCACTTCACCGCCCTCAGTCCACAGCGCATCAAACACTTGCTTGGCGGCACTGTTGCTGATGGTGTTATCGGCAATTCGGCCTATCATGGCGGCCAGTTGCACTGCGCTGACCGGTGCGTGTTCAATACCCACTTCACCGGCATTCAAACGACGTGACACTTCACCCATCACCCAATTACTGACCAGCTTGGCTTGGCCACACGCCTTGGCTGCGGCTTCAAAGTAAGCGGCCATGGCTTTGCTTTGTGTCAGTGTCGTCGCGTCGTATTCAGGCAAGCCGTAATCAGTCACAAAACGCGCTGCCATGACCCGCGGCAACTCGGTCATCTCGGATTGCACACGCGCCACCCAATCTCGACCAATCACCAATGGCGGGAGATCGGGATCGGGGAAGTAACGGTAATCGGCCGCATCTTCTTTCGTTCGCATGGCGCGCGTTTCACCGGTGTCCGGATCGAAGAGCACTGTGGCTTGTTGAATGGTGTGGCCATCTTCAATTTGTTCAATTTGCCAACGCACTTCATAGTCGATGGCCTGCTGCATGAATTTGAAGCTGTTCAAGTTTTTAATTTCGCGGCGTATGCCCAACTCGGCACCGGGCTTGCGCACCGACACGTTGGCATCACATCTGAAGCTGCCCTCTTGCATGTTGCCGTCGCAAATACCAATCCAGGTCACAATTTTGTGCAGCTCTTTGGCATAGGCCACCGCCTCATCGCTAGAGCGAATATCAGGCTCGGTCACAATTTCCAAGAGGGGGGTGCCTGCACGGTTTAAGTCGATGCCGCTTTGGCCAATGAAGTCTTCGTGCAATGATTTGCCCGCGTCTTCTTCGAGGTGCGCACGCACCAAGCGAACTGTTTTTTTCTCGTCGCCCACAAAGAACGACACTTCGCCACCTTGCACTACGGGGATTTCAAACTGGCTGATTTGATAGCCTTTGGGCAGGTCGGGATAGAAGTAATTCTTGCGCGCAAAAATACTTGCTTCAGCGATGTGCGCGCCTACCGCCAAGCCCAATTCAATGGCGCGCTCTACGGCACCTTTGTTCATCACAGGCAGCGTGCCTGGCAATGCCAAATCCACAGCGCAGGCTTGCGTGTTGGGCTCTGCACCAAACGCGGTAGGTGCGCGGCTGAAAATTTTGCTTTGCGTCGAAAGCTGGGCGTGCGTTTCAAAGCCAATGACCACTTCGTAGCCTTGGACCAACAGAGATTTTTGTGTCTTGCTCATTTTGCGCCTCCTGGTTGACGGAGGTGGAAGTCAGTAGCTTGCTGCAAACGGTGTGCCGCATTGAGCAACTGCGCTTCTTTGAAATAATTGCCAATGAGCTGCAAGCCAACTGGCATGCCCTCTTCACCAAAACCTGCTGGCACGCTCATGCCGGGCAAGCCCGCCAAAGAAGCAGGCAAGGTGAAAATATCGGCCAAGTAATTGGCCACAGGATCATCGGTTTTCTCACCCAACTTCCAAGCCACAGTGGGTGCTACGGGGCCTGCAATGACATCGCAAACTTTGAAAGCTTGTTGGAAATCATCTGAAATCATACGGCGAATTTTTTGCGCTTGCAGGTAATACGCGTCGTAATAACCGTGCGACAAAACATAGGCGCCCGTCATGATGCGGCGCTTTACTTCTTCGCCAAACCCTTCAGCGCGCGAGCGCTTGTACATCGATACCAAGTCTGTGTAATCTTTGGTGCGATGGCCAAATTTCACGCCATCAAATCGGCTTAAGTTGCTAGAGGCTTCTGCAGGTGCAATGATGTAGTACACAGGAATAGAAAGTTCAGTGCGAGGCAAGCTGATGGGCACCAAGTGCGCGCCCAATTTTTCGTATTCTTTCAACGCAGCATCAACTGCTGCGCGCACACCAGAAGCCAAGCCTTCACCAAAAAATTCTTGAGGGATACCAATGCGCAAACCATCGATTGGTGCGTTCAAATTGAGCGCAAAGTTTTCTTCAGGCACATCGAGCGAAGTAGAGTCGCGGTCCAAATCTGGGCCGCACATGGCCGACAACATGAGCGCGCAATCTTCTGCGGTGCGCGCCATGGGGCCTGCTTGGTCCAAACTGGAAGCGTAGGCAATCATGCCGTAACGGGACGCACGGCCATAAGTTGGCTTGATGCCTGTAATGCCGCAAAAGCTGGCTGGCTGACGAATAGAGCCGCCGGTGTCGGTCCCTGTCGCAGCGGGCACCAAGCGCGCAGCCACTGCAGCCGAGCTGCCCCCCGAGGACCCGCCTGGTACACGAGAAGTGTCCCAAGGGTTGGTAACCGACTTGTAGGCTGAATTTTCATTGGCCGAGCCCATGGCGAATTCATCGCAATTGAGCTTGCCCACATTGACCATGCCAGCGCCGCCGGCCTGTACGCCCAACTTGCGCACCACCGTGGCATCAAAGGGGGAGCGATAGCCCGCCAACATCTTAGAGCCCGCGGTGGTGGGAAAGTCGGTGGTGACAAAAATGTCTTTGTGCGCCATGGGCACACCCGCCAGCGGACCAGCTGTACCTGCCGCCAGTTGAGCATCTGCTACTTTGGCTTGCGCCAGGGTAGCCCCTGGGTTGAAGCTTAAAAAAGCGCCGGAAGTGTCGGCCTGGCTGCGCGCCAAAAAGTGTTGGGCCACCTCTGTGGCGCTGACTTTTTTAGCGCGAAGTTCGGCAGCCAGAGCGGCGACGGTCATGTGATGTAAAACTGTCATGCTGGCCCCTTACTCAATCACTTTGGGAACCAAAAACAGGCCGCGCTCTACAGCTGGGGCGCTTTGTTGATTCGCTTCACGCTGGTTGGGCTCGCTGGCCAGATCATCGCGCAAACGCAGCGCCACCTCCTGAATGGTCGCAATGGGGTGTGGCAAGGGTTCTACGCCAGTGGTGTCCACTGCACGCATGGCTTCTACCATGGTGAAAAAGCCGTTGATTTGGTCCAACATGCGTTGGCCCTCCTCGGGCTGGAGTTCTAACCGGGCCAGGTTGGCAATTCGGTCGATGTCTAGAGCGGTTAAGGACATAAATGTCAATCTTTACAGGCGCTTGAAGGCCACAAATTTGAAGCCTCCATTCGCATTTTTTTTCAAGTGATAGGTTATTATCGTGTGTTCGCTGCTAGCTCTTCAAAAAAAGCCAGTTCAAGCCCACAATTTATACCCTTCAATGCCCCCAAACTGCAGGCTAGCAAGATGAAGCCCGCAGTTGACTAGGATTTGTTATGTTCAGCTCGTTTCGCCGTTATTTTTCTACCGATTTGGCCATTGATTTGGGTACCGCCAACACCCTGATTTTTGTGCGTGACAAGGGCATTGTTCTTGACGAGCCCTCTGTCGTGGCCATCCGCCACGAAGGCGGACCCCAAGGCAAAAAAGTCTTACAAGCCGTGGGTCACGAAGCCAAGTCGATGTTGGGCAAAGTACCAGGCAACATCGAAGCCATTCGCCCCATGAAAGATGGTGTGATTGCCGACTTCACGGTCACAGAGCAAATGCTCAAGCAGTTCATTCGCATGGTGCACCCCCGCAGCACCTTCCGGCCCAGCCCCCGCATCATCATTTGCGTACCCTGTGGCTCTACCCAAGTTGAGCGCCGCGCCATTCGAGAATCAGCCCTGGGCGCTGGCGCCTCCGAGGTGTACCTCATTGAAGAGCCCATGGCCGCGGCCATTGGCGCAGGTTTACCTGTCTCAGAAGCCTCTGGCTCCATGGTGGTCGACATTGGCGGCGGCACCACCGAGGTGGGCGTTATTTCTTTGGGCGGCATGGTCTACAAAGGCAGCGTGCGTGTGGGCGGTGACAAATTTGACGAAGCCATCATCAACTACATCCGCCGAAACTATGGCATGCTCATTGGCGAGCCCACCGCAGAAGCCATCAAGAAAAACATCGGCTCAGCCTTTCCTGGCAGCGAAGTGCGCGAAATGGAAGTCAAAGGCCGTAACCTGTCTGAAGGTGTGCCCCGCAGCTTCACCATCAGCAGCAATGAAATTCTGGAAGCGCTCACCGACCCCCTGAATAACATTGTGTCGGCCGTCAAAACAGCACTCGAGCAAACACCCCCTGAATTGGGTGCCGACATCTCCGACCGCGGCATGATGCTCACTGGTGGTGGCGCCTTGTTGCGCGACCTCGATCGTTTGCTGTCAGAAGAAACTGGCCTGCCCGTCTTGGTGGCCGAAGATCCCCTCACTTGCGTGGCACGCGGTTGCGGCATGGCCCTCGAACGCATGGATCGACTGGGCAGTATCTTCACCAGTGAATAACACTGGCGCAATGCATGGCGCTGGATTCTCATGACCGCTCACCCCCACCCTTTTTCAGGGTGGGCTTTGCGCCCCTGACCAAACTCATTTTTTTCTGCGCGCTCTCTTTGCTGCTTATTTTTGGTGACAAGCAACTGCAGTTCACACAGCCCTTGCGTGCCGGGCTGTCCACCCTGATTCTTCCGGTTCAATGGTTGGTGATGCAACCAGGTGAAGCTTTATTGGCCATTGGCACTTATTTTCAAAATTTGGATCAAGCCCAAAAAAATCTCAAGGATGCAGAACTTAAAGTGCTTCAACAATCTGTGCGTTCGCAGCAAGTTGAGCAGTTGCAAATTGAAAATCAAAATCTTCGCTTGCTCATGGACCTTCAAGCCAGCATCGCCGTTTCATTTCAGACGGCCGAAGTTTTGTTTGATGTTCCAGATCCCTACAACCAACGCATTGTGATCAATCGAGGTCTGCTCAAAAATGTGGCTCTGGGCTCTCCTGTCATCGATGCGGGGGGTGTGGTTGGACAAGTTACGCGCGTTTATCCATTGACCTCAGAAGTGACACTTCTGACCGACAAAGACCAAAGCATTCCTGTGCTCAATAGCCGAACAGGCGCGCGCAACATCACCAGTGGCGATGTCTTGGCAGGGTTGCCTATGATTGAGCTGAAATTTGTGCCCGCCAGTGCCGATGTGAAAGAGGGCGACTTGCTTACCACCAGTGGCATTGACGGCATCTATCCCGCAGGACTTCAAGTGGCGCGCATCAGTCACATTGAGAGGCGTGTTGATATTTCTTTTGCCAGAATTCATGCAAGCCCCTTGGCAGAACTCAAAGGTCGCCACGTCCTGGTCTTGCAGCCCACTTCCGCGTCGACAGTCAACAAAGGAAAAACGCCATGATCATGAGTCATCGCGAGGCCTTGTTGTTGCCAGTGAGCCCTTGGTTCATTAGCTTGAGTCTTTTAATGTCCGTGCTGCTCAGCATGCTGTTTGGTTTGTCCCAAGCCCTTTGGGCGCCGGATGTTTTGGCTGTCAGCATTTTCTTTTGGGGCATTCACCAGCCTCACCGCTTGGGCATGGCTACGGCATTCGCACTGGGCTTGTGGATGGATGTTCAGCACTCTTCTTTGTTGGGACAACACGCTCTGTCGTATGTTGTACTCAGTTATTTTGCGTTCAGCATGCACCGCCGCCTCCTTTGGTTTCCCATCAAAGAGCAGATGCTTCAAATTGCGCCCTTCTTCATTTTGGCCGAAGTCATTGGCCTGCTCATCCGTTTAAGCACTGGCGATAATTTTCCAGGTTGGTCCATGTTGCTTTCGCCTTTCATTGAAACTTTGTTGTGGCCTGTGGCCAATTTCATTTTGCTTGCGCCGCAACGAAGAGCTCACGACCCCGATGCCAATCGACCGATCTAAAGCATGGCCTTTCACCTGCCCTCGTTGAGAGAGTTACGCAACACCGAGTTTGAAATATTAAAATTTCAAACTCGTGTGCTGGTGTTGCAAGGCGTGGTCTTGGTTTGCTTTGCTTTATTGGGCATTCGCTTGTTTTACCTGCAAGTCATTCGGCATGAAGATTTGCACGCGCAGGCTGAAAATAACCGGACGGCTATCCTTCCCACGGTACCCAACCGAGGCACCATCCTAGATCGTAATGGCGTGGTTTTGGCCAACAACTACTCAGCTTACACGCTAGAAATTACGCCTTCCCGCGTGAAAGACTTGGAAGCCACCATCGACAGCCTGTCTGAAATCATTGAAATTCCACTGCGCGACAAAAGACGTTTTAAACGCATGCGCGAAGAGTCTAAAAATTTCGACTCACTGCCTATTCGTTCGCGACTGACCGATGAAGAAGTGGCTAAATTCACGGCTCAGCAATTTAGATTTCCAGGTGTTGAAATCAAAGCCCGATTGTTTCGCAATTACCCTTATGGCCATTTGGCCAGCCATGTGGTGGGTTACATCGGACGCATCAATCAAAAAGAAAAAGAAGAAATTGAAGAGAGTGATGACGAAGGCAATTACCGCGGTACGCAATACATTGGCAAGCTTGGCGTGGAACAACGTTATGAACGCGAACTTCACGGCATCACAGGTGTACAGGAAGTCGAAAAATCCGCTGGCGGTCGCGCCGTCAGACGACTGGCCAGTCGTCCTGCCACGCCGGGTCAAAACGTCGTGTTGTCAATCGACATCAAGTTGCAAAAGATGATCGAAGATCTGTACGGCGAGAGGCGAGGTGCGCTGGTTGCACTCGACCCCCGAACAGGCGAAATTTTGGCTTTCGTCAGCAAGCCCACGTTTGACCCCAATTTATTTGTCGACGGCATCGACAGCGAAAGCTGGAAGCTCTTGAGTGAGTCAATTGACAAGCCCCTTTTAAATCGTGCCATGCGGGGCACCTACCCACCTGGCTCAACCTACAAACCTTTCATGGCCATGGCGGCCCTAGAAACTGGCAAACGCAGTGCTGGCGAAGTCATCAATGATGCTGGTTCATGGACCTATGGTGGACACACTTTTAGAAGCCACGGAGATGCAGGCTTGGGGCCTGTCGACATGGTGAAGTCCATCGTGCTCTCTAGCAATGTTTACTACTACTCATTGGCCAACACCATGGGCGTAGACACCATTCATGACTTCATGAAGCCACTCGGATTTGGCCAAATCACAGGGGTCGATTTGCCAGGCGAGCTGCGCGGCACCTTGCCCAGCACAGAATGGAAAAAGAAAACGTATAAAAAGCCTGAGCAACAACGTTGGTATGGCGGTGAGACTATTTCTTTGGGAATTGGACAAGGGTACAACGCCTTCACCATGCTGCAGTTGGCAAGCGCCACCACCACCGTGGCCAATGGCGGTATTTACCGCAAGCCCCGTTTGGTCATGGCCACCCAAGACCCCATCCAGCTATTGGACCGTGCCGTCGCCGGTGAAGAGCCCATCAATTTAGGGTTCAAGCCAGAAAATGTGGCTGTGGTTCATCAAGGCTTAATTGGTGTCGCTAAAGAGGGTACAGCTGCACGGGTGTTTGCTGGCACACCTTATCAAAGTGCTGGAAAAACAGGCACGGCACAAGCCGTCACGATTGGGCAAAAAGATAAATACAACGCCAGCAAGTTAGAAGAGCATCAACGCGATCACGCCTTGTACATTGCATTTGCACCCGCAGAAAACCCCCAAATTGCGTTGGCCATCGTGGTCGAAAACGCAGGCTTTGGTGCTGCACAAGCCGCACCCATTGCACGGCGCATTTTTGACTATTGGTTATTAGGTGACTATCCCAGCTTGGAGGACATTGATGCGTCTCAAAAAGGTTTGGCTTCAACACCCATTGGTGTGCGCAGGCGCAAAGACAATGTTCAACTGATTTCGAGTGAAGGTGTTGTGGCTGGCGCAAAGAGCCGTTGATTCAAGTTAACCGATCATTGCGACTCAACTTCAATGCCCATCAAACTTGCGATTCGTCTACCTTTAACAATTTCTTTGACATCAGTTTTAGCAGCACGAAAACAATCAGGGTGCCTGTGATGTCAGCAATGAAAGAGGTCAGCGTGCCATCTATGAAGTTGGGGGTGATTTCATTCCAAAATAGAACCGCTTGATTGAGTGAACTGTTCAGGACCGCAAAGATCAAAACCACGACAACCAATTGCTTGGTGCTGATATGGCTCAAGTCATCGTTCATGGCAAATTTTTCGACGGCCAACTTTTTGGCTAAAAAAGGCGCAAGCCCACTCATCATTGCCAGTTGAAAGCCTGAAGAATAATCACCTGGAAATTTATAAACCACCGTTACGATCAAAGTAGCCGTTGCAATGCCTATTGCACCTAGCCAACCAGCGATCAGGACGAAAAATAATTTAAAGCCACTTGGAATATGAACTAAATCTGCACCTGGCAAAGATACCAATAAATCGGCTAAAACCTTGTTGAAGAGGTGGATTAAGAAATATCCAACCACCACCAAGATGAAAGTATTGAGTTTGCTTTGTAGGATTTTTTGGATCACAAATTGACTGCTTTAACGGCAGTGGAATTAATTTCAAATTATTGTATTTGAAATTAATGGCTCGTCATTTAATAGGTCAATCACTACCAAGCGTTTAAGTAGCGCCAGCTTGCACAATTGCTTTGGACAGCGTATTGACGTACTCATGCCCTAAAGAGGTGAGAACCAAGTACTTGGTTCTTTTATCACTGCCCTCTGAGCGCGCAGCCACATAACCCGAGGCTCTCAAACTTGCCAAGTGTTTATGAAGCGTTGCAGGGGAAGCAATTTGGTCGACTCCAATCATTTCCCTCACAGTGAGTGGTTTGCCAACATCCTCATGAAGTGCAATCTGATCGAGAATTAATTTTGACAACGCGGACATTGCTGGAAACTTTTCCAGCTTTAACAGTCCCTGCAATAAATTGAGAAAATTGGTGTAAGGATTCATAACTGCTGATCCAACTCAATACGTGTTCGAAGTGTAACAACTGTCTAGTGTAGTTGACAATCTTGAACTGTGCAGATTGCTGATACCGTGCTCAGTCTGGTTTCACTCTTTGGCTTGTTTAAAGCTTAGACCAAGGCGCACCATGCCACCTCACTGGCCAAGCCGCTTAAAAGCGGTGTGATGGGTTACCTGTCAATTGGTGCGGCTGGCGGGGATCGAACCCACGACCCTTGGCTTCGGAGGCCAATACTCTATCCACTGAGCTACAGCCGCGCCTGATTCATTGCTGAGAGTGGACGCTGATTATGGCATGCGCTCTCTTATTTCATGGATTTCCAAGGTCAGCCCAAAAGTCTCGGAGGTTATAATTGAAAGTTGATTCCGACCCACCGGATACAACAAGATTCATTGAGGACGCTATGAGCGACAACAGCCACGATCAAGCCCACGAAGACCACACTGGCCCGGTCAAAACTCCCAAGCAAATGTTGATGTTGAGCTTTGCCTCTTTTGTCATCCCAGTTTTCATCATCATTGGCCTGGTGTACTACGTCACCTCCGCCAACAAAACGGCCCCAGGGGGTGACACCGAGCGTGCTGTTGCAGAACGCATTCAAAAAGTAGGTACCGTTGAGATTCGCGATGCCAACCGGCCCATGAAGGCTGGCCAAGAAGTTTACAAGGCGCAATGTGCTGCCTGTCACGATGCAGGTCTCGCTGGTGCTCCCAAGTTTGCAGATGCAGGCGCATGGGCACCTCGGATCAAAACGGGTTACGAAGCTTTGCTCAATTCTGCACTTAAAGGCAAAAATGCCATGGGCGCACAAGGCGGCGGCGACTACAGTGACCTGGAAATTGGCCGTGCTGTCGTCTACTTAACCTCCGCATCTGGCGGTAAGTTCAAAGAACCTGAAGCGCCTGCTGCTGAGAAAAAGTAATTCAATCAGCACCGCCCCTTGAGTGTGGGCATTCCCTCTAAACCGCTTGATGCAAATCAGAGCGGTTTTTTATTGGCGGCGTTGGGACTGAGGGTATAGCCAAACCGCTTTGGCATGTCAGCGGAAATCAAGGACTCTAGCGGCCACAATGCCAACTCCAAGCCCTCTGCCGCTTTGGCTACATCCAGGGTATGCAACAAGCCAAAGCCCATGGCTGTTTGAAAATACACGCGCCCTACTTCGTCTGTGTAACAAATTTGAGTTTCAGTTTCTGAGCCGGTTTGAGCTGTCAGTTTGAAATCAGAAGACATTCGCCAAACAAAAGGGGTGGCTGCCAACTCCACATAAACACGTTGCGGCCCATTTTGAAAAAACCAGGCGCCCGTTGCATCTGCAGCGTAATTGCGGTGAATAAACTCAATCAATTTTTCATGCTGAAGCAAGGAACCTTTGGCACCCGGTACACCGCTTTGAAAGCTGCCACGAGCTTGTGCGGGGTCATCTCTCAAATACCAATGCCCCCGATCATCCAAGCCCAGCCAACCAAAACAGTTGGGCACATTGGGCCACTTGGCCATGGCTTGTTTGACAATATCGTCCATGCCAATGATCTTAATGGATGTGCTGCAATAACCAACAACCAACAGCCTGGGGCATGGCTTTCAAATGCCCAGGCCATGAACCACTTGCAAAGCCAACGTGACCACCAGCAGAGGGTTGCCAGAGTGTCACATGCGGACTGACTTTGTCTAAAGTTGGCAAACTGCAGGGTGGTATGAAGGGGTCGTTCTTGGCATTCAATGCCAATGCAGGCAGCGCGATGTTACCCATGTGCTGCAAAGCCGAAGCACGCAGCCAATAGTCGTCGGTGTTTTTAAAACCATGCAAGGGCGCTGTGAAGACATCGTCAAACGTATAAAGATCTTGTGCAGCCATGAGTTTGTTGGCATCAAAAAGACCAGGATACTGTTTGAGCTTGGCCATGGCTTTGGGCTTCATGCTGCGCAAAAACATGCGTGTGTAAACCTGCCGATTAAAGCCTTCGCCGATGGCATGGCCACTGGCCGTTAGGTCTAAAGGTGAACAAATTGAAGCCACTGCATTGACAATTTTTCCCGCTGACTGGCCATGCTCTCCTGCCCACCGCATCAAGGCATTGCCACCTAAAGAAACCCCTGCTGCCAAAAGCCCAGGCCGATGTTGTGCATCGATCATTTGTTTGAATTTGCGCAGCAAATGGTCGACCTCTTCATGGTCGCCTGAGTGATACGCACGCGGCGCCAAGTTCAAAGTACCACTGCAACCTCTGAAGTGAGGCACCGCAATGTCGCACCCATTTTGCAATCCCCAATTGGCAAAGGCTTGAGAGTAGTGGCTACTTGAGGAGCCTTCCAATCCATGAAACAAGACCAGCAAGGGTTTCGAATTCTGAAGCAGGTTGGCTTCGCAAAAGTCCACATCGACAAAGTCATCGTCCGGTGTGCTCCAACGCTCACGCCGCCAGTGAGGTGCTGTTGTCTCAAATCTGCGTGACCACTTTGCTGGCCAAATGGTTTGTAAATGGCCGCCGGGCAACCACAAAGGCGCTGAGTAGTCAGTCAATGAAGCACCGAGGGCGTAGACGAAACTTCTACAGGGGCGTTGGGCGTGCCCGGGCTGGCATGGTGAGCCACCATGCGCCAACCTTGCGGTGTCTTGTGATAAACATTGGTGGCCAGCACATAGGCGGTTTGTGGGCCATCAGCGCCCAGCACCTCTACACGCTCTACCAAATGATGCATGGCGCTGGCCAATGAGTCGACTTTGTGAACTTGGGTGGGGTGAGCTTGCACGGTGCCATTGGCAAACATGGCTTCAAAGGTGGCGCGTATGGCGCCAGAGCCAATTAATCGCGGGCCCCCAGGATGAACACACACAATTTCTTCTTCGTCTGCCCAACACGCCATCAAGCGCTCGATGTCACCCTGCCTGAGAGCGTCGTAAAACGCGGCCTCAATATCGTCCGGATTGCCACCCAATGTGGCGGCTTGAAGTTTGGCTTTGCGCATGATGTCCTTAGATACAAAAAACCCGGCGTGCGCCGGGTTTCAGAAAACTTGTCAGCGTGTTCACGCCCACATTTTATTTTTTAGTACGGAACTTGCGCAAGGCGGCCAGTTGCGCTGCAAACACAGCCAACTCACTTTGCGCACGCGCCATGTCGATTTCAGACTTGGCATTGCGAAG
>Ga0114978_10002993_pt1 | contig 13891 bp, 18 predicted proteins | sample S_140212_EF_Meta_FD_87027 | JGI IMG/M metagenome (GOLD analysis project Ga0114978, IMG submission 87027) | Freshwater microbial communities from Lake Simoncouche, Canada to study carbon cycling - S_140212_EF_MetaG | ecosystem: Environmental > Aquatic > Freshwater > Lake | place: Lake...
CGTCAGTTTTGGGTTTCAAGATAACGCAGCTTTTATACTAGAAGTGCCCGCAGATGTTGTAGAGACAATGATTGCAGAGGCTATTAATGTATAACAAAATTAATAGCTTAATTGTTGCGCTTTCTAACGACCCCTTCAATCCCATCCTCAGTCTTACTATCGCTACTGAGTACGAAAACATTGGGCAAACAGCATCGGCTGTATCTTTCTACCTACGCACAGCTGAGTACGGATACTACTCACACCCAGAGCATGTGTACGCTTCTTTGCTTAAATCAGCACACTGTTTCAGTAGCCAAAAAAACAGGGAAGCTACTGTTGTTAACCTATACCTTAAAGCGATTGCCTATATCCCTTCGCGACCAGAGGCGTGGTTTCTTTTGTCTCGCTGGTATGAACGCAATCAAAAATGGCAAGAGTCCTACAGCATGGCAGAAGTGGGGCTATCTTTTGGTCATCTGAAGAACGGCCCTCTCCCTGTGTGGGTCGACTATCCCGGTGAATACGGGTTGCGTTTTGAAAAGTCGGTAAGTGGTTGGTGGGTAGGGCGTAAAGATGAGGCTATTAACGAGTTTAGAAAGCTTCTTACAGAAGATATTGACTATGGGTATCGTTTGGCTATTCATAACAATCTTACTTCAATTGACGATACCCCAGAAAGTATTGATATTTTAGAGCCAGTGGTTACCAACTATCGTAAGTATTTTGGGTCTAAAGCCCCCCTTATTGTGGATATAGGAACACGTGATGGGGATGACGCTTTCTATCTTTATAAAGAACTTCAAGGAACTAAAGTTATTGCGGTAGATGCAAATCCTACATGCGTTCAACTTGTTAAAAATAAATATCCGTGGATTAACCTTTATGAGTGTGCAATTACTGACAAAGACGGTGAGACCACTTTTACACAAGTTAACTCTGACTCTATTGAGATTTTGGGAACCTCATCTATCTTTAGTAAAGAAACCTCTATAAATCCTCCTCCGGATTATTTTGAAGGAAAAACAAAAGAAATTATTGTTTCAACAAGTAGGGCAGATACCCTTTTAAACAAGACGGGTGACGTTGGGATTATTGATGTGGTAAAGGTAGATACAGAAGGGTATAGCTGGCAAGTACTTCAAGGCTTTGGGGATAGGCTCAAAGATGTAAAACTATTCCACCTAGAGACTGAGAGCATTCAACTTCACCCAGACCATGTAACTGGAGACAAGGTTGCTGAATTTATGCGCTCTAACGGGTTTGTGTTGGTGGACGTTTCCCATGAGTGGGGGGGCAAAATGGAAGACCAAATATGGGTAAACCCATTGTTGGCTACACGAAACAAGGAGTGTTTTAGCTAGTTTTACGGTTTTTAGTAAGGCATACTTTAATTACCGTATTTAAGGAGTATTATGGCAAGCTCATACAAAATTTTAGGTCAAGCTTTAGCTGCAGCATCTAACGCCTATACCACTTTATACACAACTTCAGGAGTCAGCGCAGTGGTATCTACCATTGTAGTTGCTAATCAAGGTTCAACTCCCGCAACATATAGCATCGCTATTGCGGGAACAGCAAATAGCCCAACATCTCCTGACGCTACTCTTATGGCTTCAAGCGTCCTTATTCAACCAAACACAACAACAACATATACAATTGGTGTAACACTTGAAGCAAGTAAATTTATTCGTGTATCTGCCTCTTCTACATCTGTAGGTTTTCAGGCTTACGGAAGCGAGCAGTAATATATGGCGATTCGTACCAATGGCGATACTGGGTACGTAGAAATTTCGCCATTAAATATCAATTCTCCAACATTTTCTACCAACAACTACACCGCTGTACTTGCTGATAAAGATAGATTTCTTCAACTTAATAACAGCACTACTGCAGGAACTTTTACTATTCCACTTAATTCATCTGTGCCATTTCCAATTGGTTCACAGCTAAACGTAGTTCAATCAAGTTCAGGACAGATTACTTTTACCCCAGCAACTGTTGGCGTAACAATTAACTCTGCAGGTGGCGCATTAAAACTTCGCGCTACTTGGTCGTCTGCAACTCTTGTAAAAATAAGCACCGATGCATGGGTGGCCTTTGGCGATTTGAGTTCTTAACATGAGAATCCTGGGGATTGTCGCATCCAGTATTCTTAAAAGGATTACGGACACATTTAATAGAACAACATCTGGGTCATTGGGAACTACCAGTAGTGGTGCCGTATGGGAAGCAATTCGTGGAACTTGGTTTTCTAACGGAACACAAGCGCAGTCTAATGGGACGGCCTCTGATTACCCTATTGCAGTTGTAAATCTTGGACAATTTAATGCTACTACCTCAGCGTCTGTCTCAAGTGGTACTGGGGTTGCATTTTGGGTAAGCGATGCAAACTCTTGGTGGTCATCTACTTCTTTTAATACTAGTACAGATACCCCTTACTCTTATTCTTATGCGTGTGGTACCTTTAGCAGTTTTACTTTTGGAGCTAGTTGGTTATGTAATGGTGTTGCCACGGCCTCTGGTGGAAGCTACAGTACTGCCTACATTGGTTCTTGTGGTGCTTTATTATCTTCAATATCTCCTGGTTGTTCTTACAACGTAGGAGACTTTTCTTGCTCAGGAAGTGTGGGAACCAGCACTGATTATTGCACCTCCAGCGGAGTAAACACTAGTTATAATTATTACTTGCGCCTCAGTAAATCCGTAGCGGGTACTGTTACCCCTAACGTTGTTTCAGATGTTTCTCTTGCATCACAGCCAGCAGCAATTAAAGTAATTACATCTGGAGATTTAATTACAGTTCAGGCATATTCTAACACCGCACTTACGGCACCTATGGGGAGCTCAATTAGCACTACGCAATCCTCTCCTACAAAGGGTGGAAAAGTAGGTATAATAAAGGCACCAACGTCATATGACCAACAATCAACAGTTGATGACTTTAGCGCAACGGGAGCATAATGAGTACGCCTTATGATAGACCTGCACGACCTTGGGATTTATTTAACAAAAATCTTGGAAGAGTGGAAACAGAAATTGCTGATGAACGCTTTTCTATATGTAAAACATGTGATTTTCTTTTGCCCACAGGGAATTGTTCTAAATGCGGGTGTTTTATGAGCAGTAAAGTAAAGTTACCAAACGCTTCATGTCCGGAGAATAAATGGGGACAAGTAGTTCTTTCATATAAAGATAAGGAAATAAAATGACCACAGAGCCACAAATCTCACCAGAAATGCTTCCTCAGCCACCCTATAAAGTTGCTTTTATCCTTGACGGGATAGTCCAAGATGTATTGCATTCTGATGCTCGTTTAGCCGCTTTACTTCTTAGTGAGCCAGTTATCTTAGATGTAACTGATTACTACGCTGAAAAAGAACCCGGATTTAACGTTGTTAGTTGGACCTACAACGAAACAGATAAGACTGTTTCTCTTAATTCTTTTAACAACCCAGAATAGATTAAGGAAAAACTTCAATGCGGGCATATACCCCTGGCGGTCGTTTTGATTCAGATTTTGAATTTGATTCTATCCGAGATGGCATTGACCAAGACCTAAAAAATCCTGTAGGAACTTACGCTCTTTGGTGGGTATATGACCCAACCACAAGTACCAAAGACCCCGTATATGACACGGGCTCTATTGACTACGGTAGGTCTTGGAGAGGCCCTTATAAGCTTCCAATTGTTCGTGCTATTTGGGGTCAAGGTGAGATACCTCAAAGTGAACGCGGTTTTTACAGCGCCGATAAATTACACCTTACTGTAAGCAGCAGAGACCTTGATGATATTGACCCTAATGTTCTTAATAATCCAGATTTAGAGAGTCGTGGACGTATTATCTGGAAGGGTCAGGTATACCGACCTTCATCAGTTCAACAACGAGGGATTATTAGTGAGCGCTATGCTTTAGTTGTAATTGATTGCCAGCAAGTGATGCCAGACGAGATGGTTAATGACCATCAGTTTCTTGATTATGCAACTAACGTTCCAGATACTTGGGAACAACCAAATCAAGTTTATATTCCTCCTAACCCCGTGCCTATTCCTCTACCAAGTACACTTAACTCTATTGACGGCGGAACCCCTTAATGCCCTTTAAATCACAACAACAACGTAAATGGATGTATGCTAATCATCCTCAAATGGCTAGACAATGGCAAGAGCACACCCCTTCAGGTGAGAAATTACCTGATAAAGTAAAGGCTAAGCCCTCTAAGGTAAAGGATAAGTAATATGTGCAAATCATGTGGATGCGGTTGTTCAAAGCCAGGCTGTAAAGGTGCCTGCAAGAAGACCACTAAGAAGATGTCTCCAAAGCAAAAGAAGCTTGATGTAGACAAAGACGGCAAGCTAGAAGGTTCTGATTTTGCGGCCCTTCGTTCAAAAAAGAAAAAGTAATGTGCGCAACTTGCGGCTGTATGAAGCCAAAAGACAAGCACGGGATGAAAACCCTACAAGCAGCAAACAAGAAGTTTGCTGCCAAGAAAGCTGCGCCTGCAAAAGCTCAAACAAAATCAATGAATAGAAAAAAGGGAATGTAATGGCTAAGTCATATGAAAAAGGCGAGTACACCGAGTCTAAGGATAAGAAGAAAGATGCCGCTATGACCAAAGGCATGAGCCCTGCTCAAAAGGCTAAGTTTGAAAAAGCTGACAAAGCTCACGCAGCTAAGAAGAAGCCTAAGACCATGGCAGAAGATAAAAAAATGGACGCCAAGATTATTAAAAAGATTAAAAAGAAGTAAAAGTAATAATTAGTTAGGGCCCCCTAAATTTAGGGGGCCCTTTATACTTTAAGAGAATCCATGCGGGATTCAAGCTTTACCCCTGCGAAATACCCTTGGAGTTTTGCCATGGCTGAAATTGATAAGCCCTCTGAAAAAGAGTTTGCTGAAGGTGCGTTTTCATCTGCTCCCAGTAAGCACACGCTCGCCCAAGGAGTCCTCGCAGCAGTTCTTTGGCGGTTACTGCGCAAATGAACATTGAAGATATCTCAAATAAAGCCTTGAAAGAGGCAGCTAAAAATCTTACTCCCCAGTTTCAAAAAGAAGCAATTAATTCTGGGTGGACATCTGACGTTGTTATGCAAATGACCGTTGAAGAACAAAATGGAGATTTGTACATAAACTATCCACAAGAAATTGCTCAAAAAGTAGATGAATTGGAATACGGCACACCTACATCTCCCCCTAACCCCGCTATTCGTAAATTTATAAGTAGCTATTCTGAGGGTACAGAAGACGTCTTTGAAAAAGTTTTTGAAGATATTTCAGTGGATTTGGGGGCATTTAATTGAGTTTTATTCTTGCCGAAGATGCCTCCCTTAAAAATTATATTTCAGGGCTAACCGTTTCTGATGAAAAAGCACCAGTACGCCCAGTAAAAGTATTTTTTGGCTATCCTGATGTTGAAATAACAGTGCAGACATATCCGTATATGACTATTGAACTTATTGACATTCGTATTGCTAAAGAACGTCAATCTACAGGACGTATATATGATTCTGATAACCGTGGAACAATTGCACCGGTTGCTGGTCGTATTTATGGGTATGATATGCCAGTCCCATATGACCTTGTATATCAAATATCTTCATATGCTCGTAATCCACGCCACGATAGAGCAATACTTTTTCAAATGCAAAACAAATTTCCAGCTCAATATGGAAGTCTTCAAGTACCTAATGCATTAGGTACAGAAGTGGCATATCGACATATTTTTCTCGACGGTTTCGTTAAACGAGACATGATTGAGGATGGTAGGCGTTTATTTAGAAATGCTTACACCGTAAGAGTTGTTAGCGAAATGACACCATTTCAAGTTAACAATGCACTATACAACGTACAAACTGTTGAAATTAATCGTGTCACAAACGCAATTCCAAATGTTCTAAAACCCGTTACACACCTAACTCAAGGAGATTAAATATGCCAGGATATCAACGCCCAGGAGTCTATATTCAGGAAACCCTGAATCCAATAGCTCCTATTGTAGGAGATAGTTCAACATCTATAGCAGCTTTTCTTGGGGCACATACCCGAGGACCTGTTACACCAACACTCGTTACTTCATGGAGCCAATATACAGATAAATTTGGTGGCTGGAATACGGGTAGTAATAATACGCTTTCACTTGCCGTATTTTTATATTTTGTTAACGGTGGAAACGCAGCTTACATTAAACGTGTTACTGCAGGTTCACCTGTAGCGGCTACCCGTACTTTAAGAGATAGAGCGGGAACACCGGTCGATACTCTTATAATTTCTGCAGCTAATGTTGGGGCTTGGGGTAATGATATTAACATTACGGTCCAAGATTCTCCCGGATTAACTGGTTACTTTGACGTTATTGTTAAATATGATGGAACTTCAGCAGCTAATGTAGTTGAGTCTTTCCCTAATATTACTATGGACGATACTGATAGCCGTTACGCGCCATCTGTAATCAACGCACAGTCAGCGTATATTGTAGTTCGTGACGCTAATTCGGCTACCACGGGTGCAAATTCAAACCCATCAAATGTTTCTAACCAAGCTCTCACAACAGGTGCTGATGGAACAACTCCAACAGCTGCAAATATTGCAGATTCGGTAACTGCATTTGATTTTGTTAATAATTCACTAATTATCAACGCCCCAGGTGTTACAGCCGCAGCTCCGGTAAACGTTCTTCTAGCATATGCTGGAACTAGAACAGATGCCTTTGTTGTAATTGACCCTATTAACGACACTGTTGCTAACCAGCTTACTCTTGCACAGACATATACAGCTACATCATACGGTGCGTGTTACTACCCACCAATTTCAATTAATGACCCAACAAACACAACACCGGGAACAGTTATTGCAGCTGCAAACCCTGGCGGTGCTGTTATTGGAAAATATGCGGCAACAGATAAATCACGAGGAGTATTTAAAGCTCCAGCGGGACTTTCTACTCGTATTTCTGGAGCTGTTGGTATACGAAACCTTACAAATTCAGAATTAGACGCATTAAACGCTAGCCCGGCACCCGTAAACGCTATTCGTTTTATAACAGGTTCTGGAATTGTTATTATGGGTGCTCGTACTCTAAAGCCGGGATATTCTGATATGTATGTTCCTGTTCGACGTACACTCATCTATTTAGAAAAAGCTCTTGTAGACCTTACAAATTTTGCGGTGTTTGAGCCAAACGATACAGTTTTGTACCGTCGAATTTCAGCAACACTTACAAGTTTCTTGACTAACTTCTGGTCACAGGGCGGTCTTCGTGGAACAACTCCAGACGGGGCTTTCTTTGTTCTGTGCGATAGTACTAATAATACTCTTGCTAGCGTAGAAGCGGGTCAAGTTAATATTCAGGTAGGCGTAGCACTACAGCGCCCAGCTGAGTTTATAGTTATCAATATCGGTCAGTTCGATGGCGGCACAACCGTCACTGTGGCGTAAGGAGCCCAAATATGGCAACAAATATCAGTCGCTTCTCATCCATTGCGACAGACCCGCTACGTAATTTTAAATTTTACGTAGAATTTTCAAAAATAACAACAGGAGATGGAACAACACAAAGAACAACTCCTGACGATATCGTTACTGTTAAGGGAGGGTTTACTAGCGTAACTGGTTTAGCTATTAGTACTCAGTCTATTCCTTATCGTGAAGGCGGTTACAATACAACCATTCACCAGATTCCTGGAATGACAACCTTCTCACCAGTAACACTTCAACGTGGAGCTCTAACAACTAACACACAAGGCCTTCGTTGGATGCGCAGATTATTTGCTGCTGCATCTGGTGAAGGTATTGCAATTGCATCTGGTCAAGAGTACCGTTGCGATGTGACAATCTATGTTTTAGACCATCCCGCTATTGTTCAAGACACAACTGATTTAGCAAGTATTGCTAAAATGAAGTTTAAAATCCGTAATGCTTGGATTACAACACTTCAATACTCAGACCTAAATGCTGGAGACCAAAATATCTTGTTTGAGCAGATGACACTTGTACATGAGGGTCTTTCTGCTGGTTTCGTAGGCGACGTAACAACCCCTGTAAACTAAACCTATATTAAGGAGCAATATTCGTGACAACACTCAGTTCTGACGCAAATTTAGTAAATGCTTTAGTTTCAGAAGCTTTCAAAGAAGAACCTTTAAAAGTGGAAACTGTTGCACCAGATAATAATGAGATTACTCTGCCCGGAGGGTATATAACTCCGGGCGGGGCCCTCTCTAAATATGCGGAGGTTAGGGAGCTCAATGGGGAAGACGAGGAAGCAATTTCTCGCTCCGGTTCTTTGGGAAAATCTTTATCAACTATTCTTCAACGTGGTTTAGTATCTATTGGTGGAGAGCCGGTAGATAAATACGCTTTAGATGAAATTTTAGCTGCGGATAGGGACGCAATTATGCTTGCTATCCGTAGAATTACTTTTGGAGATGAAGTTGAGTACAGAATAATCTGTAATTGTGGTGCTAATACCCTAACCACTATTAATTTAATAGAAGACGTTATTATAAAAGAACTTAACAATCCAATTCAAGATAGAACATGGACTTCCAACACAAAACTAGGAGAAGTTATTATATCTCTGCCCACGGGAGTTACTCAAAAGCTGTTAATTGAATCCACAGACAAAACAACTGCTGAGTTAAGCACTATCTTGTTATCTGGATGTATACAAAGTATTAACGGAAATGTCATAACTGGGTCGTCCTCAATTCTAAAACTGGGAATGAAAGACCGAGAAAATCTTATTCAAGAAATTATGGAAAAGAACCCGGGACCGCGCCTTGGGGAGGTGAAGAAGGCTTGTGAGGCATGTGGAGAAGACGTTGAAACTCCATTAAGTCTTGTTGCCCTCTTTCGCCTATAGCAATGAAGAGTATGAAGAACTACTGGACCAATACGAACTACTAACTCGCGCATTTACAGGTTGGACTTTAGCGGATATCCGCTCATTGTCTTTTAGGGAACGTAAAAATTGGCTTGCTAGAGCTCAAAGATTTATGAAGGGATAGCACATGGTTGACACCACCGGCGGCATACCCTCTGGGCAAAAAATGTCTAGTAATATTGATAAAAATATTACAAGACAAAAGGCTTTCAATAAAGAACTTGATGTAACACTTCAAAAAGCTAACGCAATCCTTAAAGCTTTTGGTATGCCTCAGATGAGTACAGGTGGAGGCTCTGGGGGTGCAGGAAATCTTACTACCTCTGGAGTATTCAGTGGCGGAACAGGAACTGCGGGAAAAATTGGAGCTTCAGTTCTCGGTGTTGCCGCTGGTGCAGCACAAGCACTCCCCGGTGTCCAAGAAGTTCTTGGAACGCAATTACTGACCTCTCAAGCACGTTTTTCTGGTGTAGGAAATCCTGTAGCCTTGGCACAATCTGCTATGCGCGGGGGACAAGCAACTAGCTCAACAGACGCTCTTGAGGCAATGCGTCTTGGTGGTCAAGGAGGATTGCTTGGAGCACTTCCAGGTTTTTCTGGAATTATGGGGGGCGTTAGCCAACTTTCTAATTTAACTGGAAGTCAAACATCTGCGATGAGAGCAGCCGTTGGACTTAATAGTGCACAAAGTGTTAATACTATGCGAATGTTTGGAATCAGTGTTCGAGGTTCAAATGGTGCAGCAAGACCAGCTAATGAGGTCTTTAAAGATATTTATAATTTTGCATCTAATCAAATTGGAAGAAAATTAACACCAGAAGAAGTTGCTATTGGGCTTCAACCTGGAAATGGTTTGGCAAACTTTTTAGACGCGGCATCTGCCGGTAACTCTGATTTACGAAACGCTTTGCAGATGGCTGCTCAACAGTACGCTAAAGGTGGGGATTTATCTAGGTCGTCAACAAATAAAACAGGGGCTACAACGGCTGCTCAAGGTGCGCAATCAAATCTTTTTGCATCAAAACTAGGGGTAGCAGATGCAGCAGCACCGGCTATGTCAAAGGGATACATAGAAGGAGCAGAACTACTTGGTAGATTTAATAGCAAGATGGAACAAGTTATTGAAACAAGTGATGCAGCAAGTGCTGCATTAAAACAGCTTTCTAAAATTGAAACTATTGCTGGTGACCGTATTGGTCAATCTCTACTAAGTGTTCTTGGGGTAATTGGTGCTTCTGGTCTTGTTGGGAGTGCACTTAGTGCCGGTAAAGGTCTTTTGGGAAGATTTGGTGCTGGTCTTGGGGCCCGCGCAGCTATAGCCGGAACTGCCGGTGCAGCAGGATTTTCTGGCGGTCCTTATGCAGCTGCTGGACTATTTGCCGCCGGGTTAATTGCACCTGAGGTTGTAAAAAAAGTAATTAGCGGATTAAATAAAGGAAGTACTGGTCTTGGGCAAGATGCAAGCATTTCCGGTTCTTCTACAGAAGTATCAAATGTAGTAGCGTCTGGTTCCGTTATAGGGGTTGCGCTGTCAAAGCAAGGAACTCCATATTCTTGGGGCGGTGGAAGTTTATCTGGTCCGACTGTAGGTATGGGTAGTGGTCGTGACACTGTTGGTTTTGATTGCTCATCATTTACCCGCTATGTAATGGGAAAAGTTGGAATCATTCTTCCGCGTCAAGCGGCTCAACAACAACAAGTGGGTCAACGCATAAATCCAAAAGATGCCCAACCAGGAGACTTGCTATTTTGGGGGATGCCAGCACACCACGTGGCTATTTATATGGGGAATGGAATGATGATTGAAGCTCCTCGCACGGGAGATGTTGTAAAACGTACTGGTGTAGATTTGGGCTCGGTCACAACTTGTTCACGTGTTTTAAGTAATAAAACAGGTACAACAGGTATCAATAATATTATGCAAGCTGCTGGTGGATATCAAGCTAGTGGAAACTACGGTATTGGGGTTGGCAGCGACGTAGTTAACCAAATAACTATAAATGAATTACGTGGAAGTTCTCCTAAAGAGGCAATGTCTGGTGGAACCTCTTCTAGTTCTGGCCTTGGTTTTGGAGATAGTACCTCACCATATGGCGGCTCTAATTCTTCAAATATCAACAAGCAATACCTTACGATTAACACTCAAAGTGGTAAACTTGAAAGTAGTAGTGACTCTTCCGGAACCATAATTAATTACGGAGGAGTTACCGTAGAAGTTAACGTACCTAAAGGAACACAATTTAGCCCACAAGAACTTAGTAGAGCTATTAAAGAAGAACTTAAAACACTTCCAATTTCAGTTAGGGTAGCGCGTTCATGACCTCTAAACCGACAACAAGTAGCGCAAAAAATAGAAGCGCATCTAAGCCCTACCCTTTGGTAGCTAACTCTGTTTATGGTGGCGCTTATCAAGGTGCAATTAATTTTATTAAAAAAACGGGCTCTGGAATTGGAAGCGCATTTACAAACCCATTTAAAGGAACTGCTGCAGCTTTTGCTGGGATAGGGCTTTCTGGAAATGTAAGAAGCCAAGTAGTTTTAGCAAAAACAGTTCAAAATTTAGAAGTTAAAAAGGTAAAACCTACTGGAAATGGCAATGGGAACGGTGACGGTGGCGGTAGCGGTGTTAAGCCTAAAATAGAAACACCGGTTCAAGTTCCTATTCAAGCGTATCCTGATTCAACATATAGTTGGAATCTTCCCCCTCACGCTTGGAGTCTTCCTGTAGAGCCAGATTCTATGACTAATTTTGTAAATAAAAGTGCCGTTGACCACTCAAAAAGAAGAGGGGTTATATTTGTTGCAAGAAAATACAGCGGACCAACCGTTACTGTAGATTCAAAGACAGGTAAGAAAACAACAAACGCCTCAAATTTTACTAGAAATTATGGTTTTCAATTTTTATGGAACCCCGAAACGTTTAATCAAAGTACTTCAGTTAATTGGGGAATTACTCCAAATCAAAATGACCCAACATCGCTTCTTACTGGTTTGACTACAGCAAATTCCACTCTTTCTTTATCTATTAGAATTGATAGAACAAATGATTTTGCTTCATCAAGAGCTGCTTTTGTTAATAAAAAACCTACAAATCGTGAAGAGAATGATAGGGCACTTTTATATGTTTCGGGTTTGTCAGATTTTTATAAAAAAGGTCAAGCTCCGGGAAGCTCTTTAGATTTTCAAAACAATATGGAAGAAAAAATAAGAGATTTATTGACTAGAGGAACAGAGGCAGATTTAGAGTTTTTATATAGAACTATTAATGGTGATGGGTATAAGAGCTCATGGGGAACAACAACTTCTAATATTAGCTTTTTAATGCCGACTATTGTAAGAATTGATTTAGGGCCTCAAAAATTTGTTGGTATGGTTCAAAGCATTAATGTAAACCATTTAGCATTTACAAGAGATATGGTCCCTATTAGAACAGACGTTACCTTATCTATAGACTTGCGCACCGCAGCAGGGCTTACAACAAGTAACTTTAATACGACTTCTGACCAACAAGCAAGTGTGTTTAACAAATGATTTATCAAAATTCTAGATACTACTCTCAACTTATTGACTTTGTTGCGTTTTCACCTGAAGGGGATAACTACCCGATTGTGTATTATGAATTTGATGAATTAGGTAATAGTTCGTGGTACGAGCATACTTATGAACAAGGTGAGCGTTTAGACCAATTATCTTACAAATACTATTCCAGACCTGATTTTTGGTGGATTATTCCAGAATACAATCCTGAAATTTCTGATTTTAATTCAATTTATCCGGGAACAATTTTGAGGATTCCACGTGTTTAGTTATCTTGATATTCAATTTCCAACTTTAGATGCACCTATAGATAAAGCTGCAGAATTAAACCATACTCATTCCAGGTACGAACATGAAATAGTCACAGTTTATTTTTCAGAATGGTCTGTTGCTTACGATTTAATTTCTTCTGGAACACCTGTTGTTATAAAATTAACAAATACTGGTGGTTCTCGTACTATAAATGGGTACGTTCATTACGTAAAGCCTGATATATCCCCAGAAAAAAATTACGTTGAGGTTACTATTATTGGTTGTTCTTATCCATTAAAACAAGCCTCTCAAAAGGTTTGGTCTGATGTAACAGCGTCAGAAGTAATTGCAGATATTGCAAATAGAAATGAACTTTCTTATGATTGTATACCCACAGAACGAGTGTATGACCAAATATCTCAAGCTGGAATGTCTGACTGGGAATTAATGGTAAAATTAGCAAAACAAAATGGGTACTCTTTAAAATGTGATAATTCTACAGTAATTTTTCATCCAGTAACTCAAGCTTTTACTGATTTTCGAGCACAATCTTCGTATTACAGAATGAGTGGACTAGATGAAAAGAAAACTGGTATATATTCTTTTAAACCATTAATTGGAGAAGCAATTCCTTTTGAAGATGCTAAAAAAGCTTCTGTCGCTGTAAGTGGTGTGGATAGGGATTTTTATACAGAACATCAAAACACAAACCAAAAAGAAATTACAAAAACTAGAAACGGCTCTAAGCCAATTGTTTTTGACACTTATCATACTGATGTTGTTGCTCCAACATTTAAAATAGCTAAATATGAATCTGATGCAGCAGATGAAAGAAATCGTTATGCCTATAGAGGTACTGCTGTACTTCAGGGAAGTCCTGGACTTTTACCAGATGCTCCAATTTACTTAGATGGTTTAGGGGCAACTTATTCCGGTTATTGGACAATATTGTCTGTAAACCACTACATAGAAAAAGAAGTTTTTACAACTACTGTTGAAGTTGGAACAGACTCTTTAGGGCTAGCGTCAAAATGGACTGATAATAAAGAAATATATTCTCCTGACCTCTCAATTAAGAGAGTAATTACATCCGGAGTTAGACAACAAAATGTGGTGCCAAAAACCTCTCTTAAAAGGGTAGGCGCAGATTACAAGAAGAATTCTTCTTCCCATTTATCAACCGTAAAAAATGTTTCAAAAATTCAAACTGTTGGCTCTCCATCTCATAAATGGGTGGGGAC
>Ga0114978_10002994_pt1 | contig 13890 bp, 11 predicted proteins | sample S_140212_EF_Meta_FD_87027 | JGI IMG/M metagenome (GOLD analysis project Ga0114978, IMG submission 87027) | Freshwater microbial communities from Lake Simoncouche, Canada to study carbon cycling - S_140212_EF_MetaG | ecosystem: Environmental > Aquatic > Freshwater > Lake | place: Lake...
GACGCGATCTTGTCGCCCATTGCGGCGATCGCCGGGTGTTTCGGCCCGATGAAGACCAGACCTTCGGCCTCGACCCGGCGCGCGAATTCGGCGTTCTCGCTCAGGAAGCCATAACCCGGATGGATCGCCTGCGCGCCGCAGCTTTTGGCGGCCGCAATGATCTTGTCTGCCACCAGATAAGACTCGCGCGAAGGCGCTGCACCCAGCAGCACGGCCTCGTCAGCCAACTCCACATGGCGCGCATCCTTGTCGGCCTCCGAATAAACGGCCACCGTCTTGATACCGAGCTTCTTGGCGGAGTTGATGATGCGGCAGGCGATCTCACCCCGATTCGCGATCAATATCTTGTCAAACATGGCGAGACTCCATCGGGTTGAAATCACCTGCCTGCGCTGCGCGCTGCAGGCAATCTAGCTGCGCCGCTACAGCCGCAAAGCGGCCGTAGTCACCCCGATTGGCGATCAGTATCTTGTCAAACATGGCTGGACTCCATCGGGTAAGCGATCACGATTTTTTTAAACATTTTGCGGCTCTCCAGATCCCGATTTACAAGGGGATGTTGCCGTGCTTGCGCCACGGGTTTTCCAGCTTCTTGTCCTTGAGCATTGCCAGGCTGCGGCAGATGCGTTTTCTGGTTTCATGCGGCTGGATCACGTCGTCGATGAAGCCACGTGCGCCGGCGACAAAGGGGTTGGCAAAGCGGGCCTTGTATTCGGCTTCCTTGGCGGCGAGCTTTTCAGGGTCGCCCTTGTCTTCACGGAAGATGATCTCCACCGCGCCCTTGGCGCCCATCACGGCGATTTCGGCGTTCGGCCAGGCGAAGTTCACATCGCCGCGCAGATGCTTGGACGACATCACGTCGTAAGCGCCGCCATAAGCCTTGCGGGTGATGACGGTGACCTTGGGCACCGTGCATTCGGCATAGGCATAAAGCAGCTTGGCGCCATGCTTGATGATGCCGCCGTATTCCTGCGCCGTGCCGGGCATGAAGCCGGGCACGTCGACGAAGGTCAGCACCGGGATGTTGAACGCATCGCAAAAGCGCACGAAGCGCGCCGCCTTGATCGAACTCTTGATGTCGAGGCAGCCGGCCAGCACCAGCGGCTGGTTGGCGACAATGCCGACGCTCTGGCCTTCCATGCGGGCAAAGCCGGTGATGATGTTCTTGGCGTAATCGGGTTGCAGTTCGAAGAAGTCGCCGTCATCGACAACTTTCAACAGCAGCTCCTTCATGTCATAGGGCTTGTTCGCGTTCTCGGGCACCAGCGTATCCAGCGAACGGTCGAGCCGGTTGCCAGGGTCGCCGCTGGGCCGGGTCGGCGCTTTTTCGCGGTTGTTCAGCGGCAGGTAATTGAAGAAGCGCCGCAGCATCAGGATCGCTTCGACATCATTGTCAAAAGCCAGATCTGCCACGCCGCTCTTGCTCGTGTGCGAAATGGCGCCGCCCAATTCCTCGGCAGTCACTTCCTCATGCGTCACCGTCTTCACCACCTCGGGGCCGGTGACGAACATGTAGGAGCTGTCCTTGACCATGAAGATGAAGTCGGTCATCGCTGGCGAATAGACCGCGCCGCCAGCACAGGGCCCCATGATCATGCTGATCTGCGGAATCACGCCCGAGGCCAGTACGTTTTTCTGGAACACATCGGCATAACCGCCCAGCGAAGCCACTCCTTCCTGGATTCTTGCGCCGCCGGAATCGTTCAGGCCGATCACCGGTGCTCCGACCTTCATCGCCTGATCCATCACCTTGCAGATCTTCTCGGCATGCGACTCGCTCAAGGCACCGCCGAAGACAGTGAAATCCTGACTGAAGCTGAAAGCCAACCGGCCATTGATCATGCCATAGCCGGTGACGACACCATCGCCGGGGATCTTGTTCTCCTGCATGCCGAAATCGACGCAGCGATGCTCGACAAACATGTCCCATTCCTCGAAGGTGCCTTCGTCGAACAGCAGTTCGAGCCGCTCGCGCGCCGTCAGCTTGCCCTTGGCATGCTGGGCGGCAATGCGCTTCTCGCCGCCGCCCAGGCGCGCCAATGCGCGCTTGGCTTCAAGCCTTTGTTGGATGTCATGCATGCTTGTCTCCTGAAAAAATGGTGAGCAGATCGCGCGCCGCAGTCGACGGCGCAAGCCGCCCCTGCAGCACCTGCTCGGTGGTCTGCGCCAGCAATGCGCGCACGGCCGGGGAAGATGAAAATTGCTGGCGCAAGCCGGCGTGAATGCGCTCCCAGAGCCAGGCCAGCGACTGCTGGCGGCGCTTGGCCAGCAGTCCGCCGCTCGCGTTCTGCAACTCCCGGAACTGCTTGATCGCGGCCCAGAAGGCATCGAGTCCTTCGCCCTTCAAGGCGCTGAGCTGCATCACCTGCGGCTGCCATTGCTTTGCCTCATGTTCGCCATGCATCCGGTACAGCCGCAAGCTCGACGCAATCTGCGCCTGCGCCCGCGCTGCGGCAATCGCATCAAGATCGGCCTTGTTGATGACGACCAGGTCGGCCAACTCCATCACGCCTTTCTTGATCGCCTGCAGATCGTCACCGGCGTTGGGCAGTTGCATCAGCACGAACATATCGGTCATGCCGGCGACGGCGGTCTCGCTCTGGCCGACACCGACCGTCTCGACGATCACGATGTCGTAACCGGCGGCCTCGCAAACGAGCATCGCTTCACGGGTTTTTTCGGCCACTCCGCCCAGGTTGCCGCTGCTCGGACTGGGCCGGATATAGGCCCGCTCATCCATCGAGAGCCTCTCCATGCGGGTCTTGTCTCCAAGAATCGAGCCGCCTGAAACACTGCTCGACGGGTCGATCGTCAGCACCGCGACGCGATGACCACGCTCGATCAGATAGATCCCCAAGGCTTCGATGAAGGTGCTTTTGCCGACGCCGGGCACGCCCGAGATGCCAAGCCTGAAAGCGCCGCCCGTGGCAGGAAGCAGTTCGGTCAACAGTGCATCAGCTTGGGCGCGGTGGTCGGCACGGGTCGACTCCAGCAAGGTGATCGACTTGGCGATCGCGCGGCGCTGGGCTGAGCTCGGTCCGGCCAGCAATATTCCGGTAAGCGCATTCGCGTGTCCTTCGACAGGCTCAGGACGAACGGGTTTGATTTCGGTCTCGTTCGCCAATCCCGCATGCCCTTCGACAAGCTCAGGACGAACGGGGTTGATTACCGGTTCAGGCTCACCCATGATCCGTTCGCCCTGAGCCTGTCGAAGGGCCTCATCGCGATCGAATTGGGATCCTGAGCTCGCCGAAGGACTGGTGTTCCCCTTGCCCCGATGCTGATGTGCCAGCTTGCTGACAAGCGCCCAGTCGCCCTTGATCAAGGCTTCTTTCTTGGCACGTGACCAGCCTTTGAGCCTCAGCTCGGCTGCAAGCGCCTCTTCACGGGTCGAGGTCTCCTGGGACCAAGCTAATTCAATCGGTCGACGCGTCCTCGTGTACCCATCAATTTCGCCTTGCTGATGCTGGGCGACGCGCAAGCCAAGATCATCACTATGGCCGACGTAATACGAGCCATCAGCACAGCGCAGCAGATAGACGAAGAATGGCTTCACGGGCGGTTCTTGGCTGGGGTCTATCAGGCCGCCACAGCTTGCCGGATCTGTTCCAGCACATCCTTGGCACTGGCCGGGATCGGCGTGCCCGGGCCGTAGATGCCCTTCACTCCCGCCTCGTAGAGCATGTCGTAGTCCTGCGCCGGGATCACCCCACCGACGAAGACGATGATGTCGTCGCCGCCCTGGTCTTTCAAGGCCTGGATGATGGCTGGCACCAAAGTCTTGTGACCGGCAGCCAGGGTCGACACGCCGACCGCATGGACGTCATTCTCGATCGCCTGCCGCGCGCATTCTTCGGGGGTCTGGAACAGCGGACCGATGTCGACGTCGAAGCCCAGATCGGCATAGGCAGTAGCCACCACCTTGGCGCCTCGGTCATGGCCGTCCTGACCGAGCTTGGCAATCATCACGCGGGGGCGGCGGCCTTGGGCCTCGGCGAAAGCCTTGATTTCTTCTTGGAGCTTGGCCCAGCCTTCGGCCGAGTCATAGGCGGCGGCATAGACGCCCGAAACCTTGTGCGTGTCAGCGCGGTGCCGGCCATAGATCGCCTCGAGCGCATCGCTGACTTCGCCCACCGTGGCGCGCAGCCGCATCGCCTGAATGCTCAGGTCGAGCAGATTGCCTTGACCTGAATGCGCGGCATCGGTCAATGCGGCCAGCGCTGCCTCGACTGCCGCGCTGTCCCGGCTCGCCTTGATCGCTGTCAGCCGCTCGATCTGCTCATCGCGCACCCGCACGTTGTCGACCATCAGGAATTCAACCGGATCCTGTTTGGCGAGTTTGTACTTGTTGACACCGACGATCACGTCCTTGCCCGAATCGATGCAGGCCTGCTTTTCGGCCGCACTGGCTTCGATCTTCAGCTTGGCCCAGCCGGAGTCGACCGCCTTGACCATGCCGCCCATGGCCTCGACTTCCTCGATGATGGACCAGGCCTTGTCAGCCATTTCCTGGGTCAGCGATTCCATCATGTAGCTGCCGGCCCAGGGGTCGATCACGCTGGTGATATGGGTTTCTTCCTGGATGATCAACTGCGTGTTGCGGGCAATGCGCGACGAGAACTCGGTCGGCAAAGCAATCGCTTCATCGAGCGAATTGGTGTGCAGCGATTGCGTGCCGCCGAACACCGCGGCCATCGCCTCGATGGTGGTGCGAACGACATTGTTGTAGGGATCCTGCTCGGTCAAGGACCAGCCCGACGTCTGGCTGTGGGTGCGCAGCATCAGGCTCTTCGGATTCTTCGCGTCGAAACTCTTCATGATCCGGCACCAGAGCAGGCGCGCAGCGCGCATTTTGGCGATCTCCAGATAGAAGTTCATACCGACGGCCCAGAAAAACGACAGCCGCGGCGCGAACTCATCGACGCTCAAGCCCTTGGCCAAAGCGGTCTTCACATATTCCTTGCCATCAGCCAACGTGAATGCGAGTTCCAGCGCCTGGTTCGCGCCGGCTTCTTGCATGTGATAGCCGCTGATGCTGATCGAATTGAACTTGGGGCAGTTGCGTGCGGTGTATTCGATGATGTCGCCGATGATCCGCATCGACGGCTCAGGCGGATAGATATAGGTATTGCGGACCATGAACTCCTTGAGGATGTCGTTCTGGATCGTTCCGCTCAGCTTGTCCTGCGCCACACCCTGCTCTTCGGCCGCGACCACATAGCCGGCCAGCACCGGCAGCACCGCGCCATTCATCGTCATCGAGACCGAGACCTGGTCGAGCGGAATGCCGTCGAACAGGATCTTCATGTCCTCGACCGAATCGATCGCCACGCCGGCCTTGCCGACATCGCCAGTGACACGCGGGTGATCGCTGTCATAACCGCGGTGCGTGGCCAGATCGAAGGCGACCGACACGCCCTGCCCGCCTGCGGCCAGCGCCTTGCGATAAAACGCATTCGACTCCTGTGCGGTGGAAAAGCCTGCGTACTGGCGAATCGTCCAGGGTCGCACCGCATACATCGTGGCCTGCGGCCCACGCAGATAAGGCTCGAAGCCGGGCAAGGTATCGGTGTTGGGCAGATCGGCGATGTCGGCGGCCGTGTACAAGGGCTTGACCGTCAGCCCTTCTGGCGTGACCCAATTGAGCGCCGACAAATCGCCGCCGGGCGCGGACTTGGCGGCCGCCGCCTGCCATTGCTCGAACGAGGCGCTTTTGAATTCGGATTTTGGCGCTTGGGATTCAGACATCAGGGACTCCAGTGAACACCGAATGATAGCGGGTTTATCATTCATAATTATAAATTCAAAACTGACTACACTCTGACCTGCAAGTTCGCAGCCCAACGCAGCACCATCATTTCAACCTGCCATGACCAATACCGCAACCATCGCGCCCCGCGCCCTGTACCAGGAGGTTGCCGAACGGTTGCGGCAGCAGATCTTTGCCGGCGAACTGGAGCCTGGCAGCTGGATCGACGAGCTCAAGCAATGCGCCGAGCTGGGCATCAGCCGCACGCCCCTGCGCGAGGCGCTGAAGGTGCTGGCAGCCGAAGGCCTGGTGACCATGAAGGTGCGGCGCGGCGCCTATGTGACCGAAATGTCGGCCCGCGATGTGCAGGAGGCCTACCAGTTGCTGGCGCTGCTTGAAAGCGACGCGGCAGCCAGGGTGGCCGAAACCGCCAGCGCCGCCCAGCTGCTTGAACTGCAAAAACTGCATGGCGAACTCGAGCAACAACTCGGCCAGCGCGAAGCCTTCTTTGCTGCCAACGAACGCTTTCACCTGCATTTGCTGGAAATCGAGGGCAACCGCTGGCGCCAGCAGATCGTCAACGACCTGCGCCGCATGATGAAGCTGAACCGGCATTTATCGCTGTTCAAGCAGGGCCGGATCGACGAATCACTGGCAGAGCACCGGGCCCTGCTGGCCGCATTGACAAGCCGTGACGCCCCGGCCTGTGCCAGATTGATGCGCGCCCATTTCGACAACGGTTTGGCCGCCACAAGACCGGCCGATCCGGGTCCTGGCTAAGCCGCCAGCGCCGCGCCGTGCAGCACCCGCTGCGGAAATGGAATTTCCACCCCGAGCTGATTGAGTCGGCGCAGCAGCACCAGGTTGACATCAGAGTGGACATTGTTCTGTCCATTCTCAGGGTCGCCGATCCAAAAATACAAACTCAGCTCCAGCCCATCGGCTGCGAACTTGCTCAGATGCACCATCGGCGCCGGGTCGGACAGCACGCGCGGCACGGCGCTCATCGCTTCGACCAATTGCGGCAGCAATGCATCCAGATCAGTGGCATAGGCGACCTGGACCGACGTCTGTAGCCGCATCTTGGGATCGGCCAGCGACGAGTTTTCGACCCGCTGGCCGATCAGGATTTCGTTCGGAACAATCGCTTCACGGCCATCCAGGGCCTGGATCACGGTGTAGCGCATCTTGATGTCGCTGATGCGTCCTTCAAAGCCATCGACCTTGACGATGTCGCCGATGCGCAGGCTGCGTTCAGCCAGGATCACGAACCCGGAGACATAGTTGGCCGCCAGCTTTTGCATGCCAAAGCCGATGCCGACTCCGATTGCGCCGCCGAGCACACCGATTGCGGTCAGATCGATGCCGGCTGCTGACAAGGCGAACAACAGGCCGACGAACAAGAGCAAGGCACGGGTCGCGTTGGCGGCGATTTTGCGCAGCGAAAAGTCCATATTGCTGCTGCCGCGCAGCAAGCGCGATTCGATCACCGACGACAGCCACAGCGCCAGCACCAACACGATGATGGCCGTCAGTGAACCTTCGATCAAATTGCGCAGCGAGATATGCGCAGCGCCGATCTTCAGGTTGATCTTTTCCAACTCTTCAAGAATGACCGGCAAAGCGCCGGTGATCCAAAGCAGCGCAGCACTCCAGGCCAGCCAAGGAACGCTGCGCCCCGCCAACTCGAGCAAGCCCGATTGCGGCAGGGCTGCGCCGAGCACCCGCAGGGTGAACTTGATCACAAGCAGCGAAAGCAGCACCGGCAGGGCCAGCTTGAACAACACCGCTGAAGCTCCCAGGCCTGCCAGCAAGCCGCGCGCACCGACGACCAGCAGCAAAGCCAGGCCCGGAAACAGCACACCATCAGCCACATGCCGGCCGAACAGCACCGAAACCGCTCGATGCTTGAGATGCCGATGCAGGCCAGCCACACAAAGCCATGCCAGCAGCAAGCAGACGAGCAGAACGCCCGCCTCGATCAGCACAGCAGGTTGGAGCAGAGCAATCAGCAGCGCCTGCAAGCCGTCAACATCCAGCAGATGGCCCATCAGTTTCGGCTCGCCACGACCATCAAATATCAGCCAGCACGCGCAGGTGCAGGCCGACACTGCGCGCCAGGGCGCCGAGGTTGTAGCCGCCTTCCAGGCAAGAGACGATCCGACCCTGTGCATGGCGCAAGGCGACTTCCTTGATGCGCCGGGTCATCCATTCATAGTCGGCATCCACCAGGCCCAACTGGCCCAGATCGTCTTCGCGGTGCGCATCGAAACCGGCGGAGATGAAGATCATCTCGGGCTTGAAACGCTCCAATGCCGGCAGCCACATCGCCTCTATCATGGCGCGGACCTCCGGGCCCCTGGTGTAAGCCGGAACCGGCACATTGACCATGTTCTCGCCCTGGGGCACGGCGCCGCTATATGGGTAGAGCGGATGCTGAAAGATGCTGACCATCAATACCCGCTCGTCGCCGGCAATGATGTCTTCGGTGCCGTTGCCGTGGTGGACATCGAAATCGACGATCGCCACACGCTGCAGACCGCGTCGATCCAGCGCATAGCGGGCCGCAATCGCGACGCTGTTGAAAAAGCAGAAGCCCATGGCCTTGTTGCGCGTGGCGTGGTGGCCTGGCGGACGGACGGCACAAAAAGCGTTGGCCACCGCACCGTCGAGCACCATCTCGGTGGCTTTTACCGCCGCACCGGCTGCATGTGAAACCGCCGACCAGGTATGTTCGTTGGCCGAGGTGTCGGGATCGAAGGCATGTGAAAGGCCGCTTTCGGCGCAGGCTTGCAGTGTCTCTGCCAGCTCCGACACATAGCCATGGGTATGGGCCAGTTCGACATCTTCCAGGCGAACCTCGGGAGCTTCAACCCGCTGCAGCCCCAGCTCGATACCGCTGGCAAGCAGCCAGTCCTCGATCGCGTCAAGGCGTTGCGGGCATTCAGGATGGCCGCGCCCCATGTCATGCCGGCGGCAGTCGGGGTGGCTGATGTAGGCAGTGGACATAGGTCTTTGATTTCATGCGGGCGGCAATGCCGCGAGCTGTTGATCTGTTTTTGCGCTATTGTCAGAAGCATGGATTCCCAACAATTGTCGAAAACTCCATCGCTGACCTTGCGGCCGCAGATTATCACGATCACCCGGGCCAAGGCCCTGCTGCTGGTCGCGGCCTTGCTCCTGTCGGGCGCGATCGAAGCCGCGCCACGCAAAAAGGTCAAGGTCGCCGAGCCGCAAGCATTCGGCGCGCGTGCCGACCTGATGCGCTTCGGCGCTGCGCTGGCTGCCGAACAAGGCTGGGATGTCGACAAGCTGCAGGCACAACTGGCGCAAGCCAGGAGCCTGCCCGTGGTGCAGAAGCTGATCATGCCGGCGCCGGCTGGTCAGGCCAAGGACTGGGCCGCTTACCGCGCACGCTTCATCGAGCCCCGGCGGCTGCGCGCCGGCCTGGCTTTCTGGGAACAGAACGAAGGCGCGCTGTCGCGAGCCGAGGCGATCTACGGTGTGCCAGCTGCCTTGATCGCCGGCTTGATCGGTGTTGAAACTTTTTATGGCCAGATCACCGGCGGCTTCAGAACGCTCGATGCGCTGGCCACGCTGGGCTTTGACTTCCCCGCCGGCCGCAGCGACCGCAGTGCCTATTTCCGCGGCGAACTGGTCGAGTTCCTGAAGCTCTGCCACCGTGAAGGGCTCGACCCGTTGGCCGTAAAAGGCAGCTATGCCGGAGCCATCGGTTGGCCGCAGTTCATGCCAGGCAGTTGGACCCGCTACGCCATCGACTTCGACGGCGACGGCCATGTCGATCTGGTCAACAGTCCGGCCGACGCGATCGGCAGTGTCGCCAACTATCTGGTCCAGCATGGCTGGCAGCGCGGCATGCCGACCCATTACAGCCTGGCGATGCCGATGGCGACCAGCGCACGCGCACAACTGCTGGCGCCGGACATCCTGCCCAGCTTCACGGCCGCACAACTGCAGCAGTTAGGCGCGGTGATTTCGGAAGCGGCGCAGGAGCATGACGGCCTGCTGGCCGTGGTCGAATTGCAGAACGGCCGCGCAGCGCCGAGCTTCAGCCTGGGCACCGCCAACTTCTACGCCTTGACGCGTTACAACTGGTCAAGCTATTACGCCTTTGCGGTGATCGAACTCGGCCAGGGTCTGGTCCAGCTGCGCCAAGCCAGGTAAGCCGTTCAGCATCGCGGACCAATCAAGGCGGTGGCGGCAGTGCCTCCTCCAGCCAGGGCCCGAAGTTCTGCGCCACTGCACCTGGCCGATGTTGCCAATAGCGCATGGCCTGCTGGCGCTGGCATTGCCAGCTTCCGTCCGCGCTTTGCCAGCGCCAAGCGCCGCAGTCGGGCGAGATGAACAACTGCACCTGGCGGTCCTGATAGCGTGCCAGTACGCTTGGCGCCGGATGACCAAAGCGGTTGCGGTAGCCCGCCTGGACCATGGCCCAACGCGGTGCGACCGCGTCGAGAAAAACATCGCTCGACGACGTCTTGCTGCCATGGTGCGGCACCAGCAGCACATCGCTGTGCAATGCTTGCCTGGGGTAATGCTCAACCAGCGCCAACTCCTGTGGCGCCTCAAGGTCGCCAGCCAGCAAGGCGGATCGGCCCGAATTCAGGCTGCTGATGCGCAGCACGCAGGACATCGCGTTGCTCTTCAACACCGACTCATAGTCAGACCGGCGCGGATGCAGCAACTCGAAGCGCACACCGTCCCATTCCCAGCTCTGGCCCTGTTCGCAGTTGCGCTGGCGCGGCCAGACCGGGATCAACCGCTGCTCCGGGCCCAGCGAACTTTGCAGTAGCTCGACCGGTATCCCGGCCAGCACCGAGGCCGCGCCGCCTATATGGTCCAAGTCGCGATGGCTGAGCAGCAGCAGGTCCAGCTTGGTCACGCCGATTGCGCGCATCAATGGCACAAGCACGCGCTGACCGGCGTCGATGCCAGGCGCAAATTGCGGGCCGCTGTCATAGAGCATCTGATGGCCTGAAGTGCGCAGCAAGACCGCATTGCCCTGGCCGATGTCGGCCGCGAGCAGCTCGAATTCACCCGCCGCGGGCCGCATGGGTGCCGGCCAGAGCAGCGGCAGCAACATGGCCAGCCCGCAGGCGCGCAAGCGCCATGGCAAGGGCAAGATCAGCAGTGCACCACCCGCCAAGCCGGCCAGTTGCGCCCAGACCGGCGCCACCGGCAAGATCCACACAGCCCCCTGCAGGGCCGCGAGCCCATGCAGATAAGCCATCAAGCCCTGCACGCAAGACTCCGCCCAGTACCACAAGCCCGGCAGCAACGCGCCGCACAGCGCCAACGGTGTGATGACAAAACTGACCAGCGGAATCGCCACCAGGTTGGCGAACAGGCCGACCAGCGAGATCTGCTGAAAAAACAGCAGGCTCAGCGGCGCCAAGCCAATTGTGGCCACCCATTGGCTGCGCAGGCCCGCCAGCAAATGGGCTTTGATGCCATGCGGCGCAACGGCTTCATTACCACTGGCCATCAACAAGGCCACCGCAGCAAAGCTGAGCCAGAAGCCCGCCTGGCTGATGGCAAACGGATCGATGGCAGTGACGATGACCGCCGACGCCAGCAAGCACATCGGCCAGGGCCAGCGCAGCCCCAGCGCCCGCAACAACGCCAGACTCAGCAGCATCCAGACGGTGCGCTGCGACGGCACGCCCCAGCCCGAGAACATCGCATAAGCAAAGGCCGCCAGCACCCCAGCCCAACGCGCCACGGTGGGTGCCGGCCAGCGCAGGCAGAGCCTGGCACTGCGCCGCCATTGCCGACCGATCAGATATTGGGCCAGCCAGGCAAACATCGTCACGTGCAGGCCGCTGATGCTCATCAGATGAGCAACGCCAGTGTCGCGAAACAGCGCCCAATCGCTGCGTGCGATCGCCGCCTGATCGCCCAGGCTCAAGGCCGCCAGCACTCCGGCCGCCGAAGCGTCAAGCACCTGGTGCTGCAAGGCTTCACGCAAGCGCTCGCGCCAGCGGTCCAGCGACCAGAGCGGTGCAGCATCGAGACGCTGCATGACACCCGGACGCACCACGCCGGTGGCGCGCAGATCCTGTTCGAACAGCCAAAGCTCATAGTCAAAGCCATGCGGATTCATCAAACCATGCGGGCGCTTCAGCCGCACCAGCAATTGCCAGAGCTCACCGGCGCGCAGCGGCGGCGCGGCTTCGCCAGGCTGGGCATACCAGGACAGCAGCAGGCGCGGCGGCAGGGTCAGCGGCGGGTCCTGCAAGTCCGGGCCAGCATGGGCTTGGAATGTTTCGAACTCGAAGCGCCAACCCGGCGCACCCGCAAGCCCCTGCGTCGCGCTCGGCAGCGAGGCGACGCGGCCGCTGAGCAGAATGTCGCGGCCCTCCCAGGCTTCAGGCAAGGCTTCGAGCAAGCGGGCCTGGGCCCGCCACATCCCTTGCGAGAAGGCCAGCAGCAGCGCCGCCAAACTGAAGCAAATGGCCCGCTCCCAGGCGCGCTGCTGCAAACGCAGGCCGAGCGCGAACGCTGCGACTGAAGTCAGGGCCAGCGGGAGCGCCCCGCCCGGCAGATTTCGAAGTTGCTGCAACAGCCCGAGCCCGGCCAGCCAGGCCGCAGCGGGCAGCACCGACTGCCAGGCATTCGAGGTCTGCCGGGAAGCCGAACTGCTCGTCGCTGCGGATGTCGCCAAGACCATTCCCCTCGCCTGCGCGGTGTAGGATGCGCGTCGGACTATCGTAGCGATTTCACTCTCGCGAACACAGGAAAAAAATATGAGCAGCCAGAACAGCAGCACCGATGTCTACCAACGCATTGAAGCCCTTGGCCTGACGCTGCCGCCACTGGCCCTACCCGCTGCTGCCTACCTGCCTTTTGTCCGCAGCGGCCAGCTGGTTTTCCTCTCGGGGCATATCGCCAAGAAGGACGGCAAGCCCTGGGTCGGACAACTCGGCCGGGATCTCGACACTGCCACCGGCAAGCTGGCGGCGCGCTCGGTCTGCGTCGAACTGCTGGGCACGCTGCACGCCGCGGTGGGTGACCTGAACCTTGTCAGCCGGATCGTCAAAGTGATGAGTCTGGTGAACAGCACACCGTTCTTCACCGAGCAGCATCTGGTCACCAATGGTTGTTCCGATCTGCTGGCCGATATCTTCGGCGAGCGCGGCGCCCATGCCCGCAGCGCCTTCGGTGTGGCCCAGATTCCGCTGGGTGCCTGCGTCGAAATCGAATTGATCGCCGAATTGCAGGCCTGATGTTCCTGACCGCTTCCAAGCTGCCGCCACGCCTGCTCGCCGGCATCGCATTGGCCAGCTTTGGCGCTGTAGCCATCGCCTTGGTGGCGCAACATGGTTTTGGCGTCAAACCCTGCGCCTGGTGCGTGTTACAGCGCGGCATCTTCTTGCTGGCCGGCGCAGTCGCCCTGCTGGGCTGGCAGCTCAAACGCGGCCCGCGGAAGGTCGCACTGGCGCTGTTGATCGCCTTGGGCCTGACCGGTCTGACCGCAGCTTCTTTCCACCACCAAGTCGCCGCCCAACTGGAAAGCTGTGCGCTGACCCTGGCCGACCGCCTGATCACGGCGCTGGACCTGGAAGAATTATGGCCATTTGTCTTCCGGGTGACGGCCTCGTGCAGCGACGCCGCAGCGCACCGTTTGCTGGGCCTGAGTTATGAAATCTGGAGCGGCCTGCTGTTTTTGGCGATTGCCGCTTCGAGCCTGGTCGGACTGAAGCAACGTTAACCGAATCACTCAAGGAGCAGGCATGGGCGCGCAGTGGAAAGCAAAACACAAGGATCTCGCATCGAATGCCAAAGGGCGGGTTTTCGGCAAGCTGTCGAAGGAGTTGATGATCGCCGCCCGCAACGGCGCCGACCCCGACATGAACCCGCGCCTGCGCATGGTCGTCGAACAGGCGCGCAAGGTCTCGATGCCGCGTGAGACGCTCGAGCGTGCCATCAAGAAAGGCGCCGGACTGCTCGGCGAGACGGTGCATTTCGAACATGCCACCTATGAAGGCTATGCGCCTCACCGCGTGCCGCTGATCGTCGAATGCCTGACCGACAACATCAAACGCACGGTGGCTGAAATCCGCGTACTGTTCCGCAAAGGGCAGCTCGGCTCGGCCGGTTCGGTCGCCTGGGAGTTCGAC
>Ga0114978_10003001_pt1 | contig 13871 bp, 13 predicted proteins | sample S_140212_EF_Meta_FD_87027 | JGI IMG/M metagenome (GOLD analysis project Ga0114978, IMG submission 87027) | Freshwater microbial communities from Lake Simoncouche, Canada to study carbon cycling - S_140212_EF_MetaG | ecosystem: Environmental > Aquatic > Freshwater > Lake | place: Lake...
AGTAATTCGCCAACTCAATTACTTCATCCAACCTTTGTGATAGAAATAAAACAAAGGGATGATAGATGAAATCAGCATTGCAGCAATAGCCACCGGATAACCCCAGATCGCATCTAATTCTGGCATGTACTTATAGTTCATACCCCAGACACTTGCCAATAAAGTTGGCGGCATTAGGGCGACAGATACCACCGAGAAGATCTTGATAATTTTGGATTGGTTCAAATTAATGAAACCGACTGTCGCATCCATTAAGAAGTTGATCTTGTCGAATAGGAAGGCTGTATGGTTCTCAAGAGAGTCAATATCTCGTAAAATCTGCCGCGCCTCTTCTTGTTGTTCGTCGGATAGTAACTTGCTACGCATTAGGAAAGATAGGGCTCTGCGGGTATCCATTACGTTACGACGAATACGGCCATTGGTATCTTCTTCTTTGGCAATCGTCTCAAGTACTTGCTCAGCGTCGGCATCATTAATATCGTCTTGCAGTACGCGCTTACCCGCTTGTTCAAGATTTTCATAAACCTCTTCCAACGCGTCTGCAGAATATTCGGCATCGGTGGAGTACAAATCGAGCAATACATCTTTTGCATTACTAACTGAACCAGGACGTAAACGTGCACGTAAACGGACTAAGCGGAATACGGGTAAATCTTCATCATGAATTGAAAACAGGACTTGCTTTGTCAGAACAAACGCTACCCGCACGTTACGAGAAGTCTCTTCTTCATCCAATAAAAAATCTGTACGAATATGAAGGTGACCATCATCAGCCTCAAAATAACGGGCGGAAGCTTCCAAGTCACCCAAGTCATCCAACTCAGGCAAAAGTACGCCAAATGCCTCTTTGATCCAAACGAGCTCTTCTTCCTCTGGATCAACTACGTCAATCCAGATAGGGTTAGCATATTGCAATAATTCATTGCGGTCTTCTACTTGCTCTTGAGAGAGGCGGCCATTTTGTAGGACGAACAAGTTGATCATGAAGAACTCCTAAGGAATGTGCGCTAGTTTATCCTATAGAACATGACAGTTTCACTAAAATAAGCCAAAACCAATGAACCTTCGCTCAAATTCCTTTCACCAGCAACTCCAGTCTGCATGGGCTTCCCAAGGTAGCATATTGTGTGTTGGTTTTGACCCAGACCCCAAGCGCTTACCCCCGAGTCTACAAGGGAAACCTGAGGGAATCTTTGAGTTCTGTCGTGATATCGCAGACGCTACTGCTGATTTGGTATGCGCCTTTAAGCCTCAGTTTGCCTACTTTGCCTCACAAAGGGCTGAAGCTCAACTTGAAAAGCTCATTCGCCACCTCAAAGACAAATACCCCCATATCCCTGTGATTCTGGATTCCAAGCGTGGGGATATTGGCAGTACAGCAGACCACTATGCGCTTGAGGCTTTTGAGCGCTATGGTGCTGATGCCATCACCGTGAACCCTTACATGGGCTTTGACACGATTGAGCCTTATTTAAAACATGCTGGCAAAGGTGTCATTGTCTTATGTCGCACCTCTAATTCAGGTGGCTCAGATTTACAGTTCTTAAATGTTTCGCCCAACGATGAACCACTGTATTTGCATATAGCCAAACTGGCAGCAACGCAATGGAATAGCTCAGGTCAAATTGGCCTAGTCGTTGGCGCAACCTTCCCAGAAGAAATTAGCAAGGTAAGAGCAATGGTTGGTGAGATGCCTTTACTCATTCCCGGCATTGGAGCCCAGGGCGGGGACATGGAAGCGACTGTCAAAGCTGGTAGTATTCCCGGGAAACCAGGAGCCGGCATGATCATTAATTCTTCCAGAGCTATTTTGTATGCCAGCTCTGGAAATGATTTTGCACTGGCCGCAAGAAATGTTGCGCAGAGTACGCGCGACGCCTTAAGGGCTGCTACTGAGGTTTTTTAGGGGTACTCTTTGATGCTGGGGTTGTTGACATAGGCACTAAAGCCACCCGGCCCATATTTTCCAAAATAAACTCTTGTCTAGTTGGAAAGTGAATATTGGCTTTGCGACAATATTGCTCTTTATCAAAACACTTGGGTGCTGGCAACGCGGAAGCGAGGGCTGCGGCCTGATCTAGATCTAAGGCGGCTGGCGTAGTCGAATAATAATGTGCCGAGGCAGATCCAATACCAAAAACGCCTTCACCCCACTCTACCGAATTGAGATAAATTTCAAATAAGCGCTGTTTAGAAAGTGTCAGCTCTAAGAGTCCAGTAATGATGAGCTCTTGTCCTTTACGGAAATAATTTTGCTCAGAAGATAAGAATAAATTTTTCGCGAGCTGCTGGGTGATAGTGGAACCTCCTCGCAGGGCAGTTTTAGTTTTAGCCCCCGCTTGAGTTTTTTGCTGAGTCTGTCGTTGATTTTTCTCCCAAGCCTTTTGCATATCCTCAACACGTACTCCTTTGTGTTGAAAAAAGATATCGTCCTCACTGACTAAAACTGCTCGCTTAAGGTTGTTTGAGATTTTGTCGTAAGGCGTCCACTTCGATTGCACCGAGCAAGTCCAATGCCAAGTGCACAAACGCCAACGCTCCGCCCTCTGAAAGGCTGTGCTGCTAGGGTCCAAGCTAATCCATAAACCGATCTGAACTGCAAAGTACACCTGCATGGCGATAAAACCAGCTAAGAGACATTTGACTAAGTAAGCGATCCAACGCATTAGAGAAAAATAAAGTGCAAATGAATTTTGATTAACTGCGTAATTTGGCAAGCACTGCTCTTGGATCAATTTGTGAGGCAAGTTCAGCTCCACGCCATAATAAGAATGCATCTGCAGCTTGCTCTACCAACATGCCTAGGCCATCGCTAATGCGTGTCCCACGTTGTAGCGCTTGTTGCATAAAGGTAGTCGTTTTGCCATAGACCATGTCGTAGGCAAATGAGCTTGGCGTGAAGATATTCGCTACGGCAGCAGCACTCACAGGGGACTCGTCTGATAAACCTGCAGCCGTTGCGTTAATCACCACATCAAAGGGATAAGGTGTTTTTTCGGAATTCTCCAAGTCAGTTAATGTTCGAGATTCAAGTGCAGTCTCTTTGACGGCAGCAAGATTGGCAAATAACTTCACCAACCCGTCAGCTTTAGCACTTGAACGGTTAGCAATCACCAAGCATTTGGGTGATTGCTCCAAAAGAGGGCCAATCACTCCGCGGGCAGCTCCACCAGCACCAATAAGCAAGATTCGCGACTCATGAATTGCGATACCCTGCGCCAATAAATCACGTACCAAGCCAGCCCCATCGGTATTGTCGCCATAGATTTTTCCATCCTGAATCCATAGCGTGTTGACTGCACCGGCTAAATGAGCGCGTATTGTCAACTTATCAGCAAATACCTGAGCATCCAATTTAAATGGTACGGTGACATTCATCCCTTTTCCACCAGCAGCGAAAAATGCCTGAGCCGCTTTAGCAAAACCATCCATCTCAGGTTGCAAAAGGCCATAATGCATTGCTTGTTTAGACTGCTCTGCAAACCATTGGTGAATGGCGGGCGACTTACTATGAGAAATCGGATTACCAGCAACTGCATATACATCCAGGTCTGCGTAAAGACTAGGGTCAGTATGAAGATCGGTCGATGGGTGTGAGCTCATGATAGTTACAGAATAAGCGAATTTAAAAACAATGCGTGCTTCACTAGCGTTTTAGTTCCAAATAATCATTGCTATCGCGGGTGAAGTCAAAAGTGGAGATCCAATCGAGCACATCCATTTGATTGCGCATTTCTGCAGGGAATGGGCCAAATGGAGCTGATGCACGGACGATGGCTAAGGCCTGCCGATCTAATTCAGGGTTACCAGAGCTACGCCCTATGGAAACCCCATCTTTACCCTGAGCATTATTCGTGATTTGACCTTGAGCATCAATGCTGACCACGATTACCAAGCTGCCGTAGAGTGGCCGGCCATTCGCGCGGGGGAAAAATCCACTACCGTATGCCTCAATTTTTTGACGCATAGCATCGAAATAGTGCGCAAAAGTCACTGCCTTGGTATTGGCACCCGTCAATACCTTACGACGGGGCTCACGACCATCAGCTTGAAGACGTTTAGCTAACTCCGCCTCCAATGAATTCAGTTGCAGAGCCATCTTTTGATCATCTCCACTTTTACGACCGCCCGAACGAGCGCGTTGCTCATCTAGCTTTGCCAGCATCTGCTTTTGTTGTTTCTCCAAAACCTCAAGCCGCGCCTCTGCGCCCAGCCTAGCACGATGCAATGCTGTGGCATTTTGATTTTGAGACTGACCGCCGCCCTGCAAATCAGCCTGCGCCAACTTATTTGCTTGCTTTGGGGGTGCCTTATTACTGGCATTAACTAAGACAACACTCAACGGTATATTAAGGCGACGATTCTGTATTTCGCCAATACCCCAACGAAACGATAAAAAAAGAATATGGATCAGAAGCGATATGCAAAGCGCCAGTCGAAAAGGATAGCGGTGCCAAGTATTCTGAACATAGATCACTGTACGACTTAATTTTTCCGAACGAGGAAACTGTGCAGACTTAATCTGGGCTAGCATCTGGTTGAGGGTCTTCAGACAATGTATCAGTCAATACTTCTGTGGCTTGTTCTGCTGGTTCAATCTTGGCTTCAATTTCTAACACCCTGACGCTAGCACTCAATTGCAATAAATCAATATCAGCTACAACAACTTCGGCACGAGTCATCCGCGGATGACTTGCCAACTCAGGTATGGGTAAGTGAAGCGGCACCAACTCTACCCTAGACATCCCCTCTTTCAAGTGACGAACATGGACGTTTTTCGAATCCCCATCTTGCGTAATCCAACGTAGACACCAATACTTTTCTAGCCGATCTTGATATTCGGCATAAGTTTGATAACAGGACTCAAAATCAGCTGCAATCCCCATAAGGGCCGCATCTTGCGGCGGGAATGGTGCCATCATCTTGGCTGTCACCCCATGCTTTGCCAGAGCAATTAATTGCCATTGATTGACAAGATCGGAGTAGCGGCGCAAAGGAGATGTGCACCAAGCATAGTAGTCCAAGCCTAAGCCTTCGTGAGGCCCAGGAGTGGTTTGCATACGAGTACGCAATGGACCCCAGCCCTTCTGGGTTCTGAATAGCCCTGGCAAACCATGATCAGCAAGTAATTGACCAGATGCGCTATTACAAAAAATCATCCACTCGGCAACGATCGTATCGAGGATAGAACCACGCTGGCGCGCAATAATGTCTACGCGCTGTACTCCAGCTACATCTTTCATCTGAAAATGGAAATCTCTTGCTAAAGTATTGGGGTCAATCACACCTAACTGCTCAGGACGAAGGCCGTTAGCGATGCGTTTTTCTTGTCGACCTGCATGTAAGAGTTTTGCAGCACGCCATAAAATGGCTAGCTCTTTTTGATAAGGATAGCTAATGCATTTAGCTACGAAGCTCTCTTCACTGACTAGATGCTCAATATCCTCGAGACGGAGGTTGACAACCATCGGCACCATCTCTGCACGCATTTGCAAAGTGTTCGGCCTGATAAGCCCATCTTCATCAAGCTCTACATAGATTGATAATGCGGGCTTAGCAGCACCCTCATCCAAGGAAAATTGCTTAATGACTGAATCTGGCAACATCGTAATTTTATCGCCAGGGAAATAAACGGTAGACATGCGATTGCGAGCAACTTGATCTAATGGATCGTCTTTTACGATTGCCAAGCCCGGGGCTGCAATATGAATACCGATACGATGACCTCCTTCTGCTAGCTCAGTTACAGACAGCGCATCATCAATCTCAGTGGTTCCTGCATCATCAATCGAGAATGCCTGCACTTCAGCCAAGGGCAGCTCTGCAATCGCCGCATCATAAGCAACTGGATCAACGCCAATATTGGCATGATGGGTAGCGCCATTCGGGAAATGTGCCTTCAAGAACAAATCTTGGTGGTATGCCAAAGGTGAATCAATCGCGCCACAGCGGATCATTAATTGCGCAGGAGATTCACCAGTCTGGGAACAAGCAGCAATCAAAGCCTTATAAGCAGAAGTATTTTTATCTGGGGAGAAAAGTAACTGCTTGGCACACGACTTCAATGCTTCAGGAAATATACCTGTGACTAATTCTTGCTGCCAAAGTAACTGCTGCTCCAACTCTTTTTGCTTACGCTCAAGCGCAGCTAAGCCAGCTTGTAATTGCTCCAGGGGAGCCCTTTGAAATCGCCCACGACCTTTGCGCCGAAAGAATACCGGGGCGCCTTGTACAGCAATGGCTAAAGCGACTTGCTGAGCAATCGTTGCTTGAGCACCAAAGTACTCGAGAGAAACGTCCACTAGACCAAACTCTTCTTCAGGAGCGCAGTCCCAGAGTAATTGCAAATCAATATCTTTAGATAAAACCAGCGCCTCATTCATCACCACTTGCGCTGCTGGCTTTTCAAAGCGTAACCAAACCTCTTTCGCTTTGAGTTTGATCTTCTTTCCTGAAAGACTGGTCGCCTGCCAGGTTTCGGCGTCGCCTGTTCCCGCTGCAGACTGTACGGTAGCGATTTTGATATCGCCACTCTCTTCGTATAAAAGATTCATACTTAGAGGGAAATCCCGCCGCTAGCTTCCAATGCCACTCCATTTACATAACTCGCTTCGTCACTGGCTAAGAATAAATACACATTAGCCATTTCTTCAGGCGTGCCCAAGCGACCCAGCCAACTGCGACGCTCAATATCTTGCAAAATATTTTCCGGCATCGCTTTGACCATTTCCGTTGCAATAAAGCCAGGACACACTGCATTGACCCGAATGCCTTTAGGTCCTAGCTCACGCGCCCATGTCTTAGTAAAGCCAATCACGCCGAACTTTGTCGCTGAATAATTGGTTTGGCCAAAATTGCCGTATACACCCACCACACTAGAAGCATTCACAATAGCGCCAGATCCTGCTTCGAGCATATGCGGCACGATCAATTGGGTACAGTTAAATACCCCCTTAAGATTGACATCAATGACGGTATCGAATTGTGCTTCAGTCATCTTAATCAAGCGCGCGTCTTGGGTAATGCCAGCGTTATTCACCAAGATATCAATACGCCCGTGTTTTTGCATGACTTGATCTACTACAGTTTGTATGCTAGCGCGATCAGTAACATTCATGGCATGCCCTTCAGCATTTGGGATTTGGGCTACAGCCACCTTCACCGCCTCAAGATTGATATCAGCAACAATGACCTTCGCACCCTCTTGTGCAAAGCGCTGGGCAGTTGCAAAACCAATCCCTTTTGCTGCCCCAGTCACAATGGCTACCTTGTCTTTTAATCGATTACCCATATTTTTCTTTCAGTCTTGATTGATTCAGTTGCATTAAGCCGTATTAAGCAGATATCGCTTTTAATATTTTTTGATGGACGCCGCCAAAGCCACCATTACTCATTACCAAAATGTGATCGCCTGGTTTTGCTTCTTTGGCAACTGCACTCACTAATGTACCAAGATCATCGAAGGCATCTGCTTTTCTGAGCTCTTTTGCGTTGAGTGGAGATAAGACAGCTGTCAAATCCCAACCCAAAGATTCCTTGCCGCTATTGGGGCCATAAGCAAAAACCTTATCAGCCTGCTGCAAGCTATCTGGCAGTTGTGCCTTCATCACGCCCAGTTTCATCGTATTAGAACGAGGCTCCAATACTGCTAGAATACGGGCCTTACCAACCCGACGACGCAAACCATCAAGCGTTGTGGCGATCGCCGTTGGATGATGCGCAAAATCGTCGTATACCGTGATGTCATTTTCAACACCAATCGTTTCTAGGCGGCGCTTCACATTTTTAAATTCTGCCAAGGCGCGCGCTGAATCTGCAGGTGAGATCCCAATATGATTTGCAGAAGCTATTGCAGCAAGCGCGTTGAGTTGATTGTGTGTTCCCATCACACCAGAATCTGGCGCCCACTGAACGGTTGCTATTTCTTTGCCTGACTTGCGCACAATGAAGCCATCACCCTCTTGGAAAACTAAGGACCATTCGTTAGTAGCGTCTTGCCCAAAGCGTTCTACAGGAGCCCAAGCACCGCGAGTGACAACCCGCTCCAATGCGAGCTCTGTGCCATTGACAACTAATAGACCATCGTTTGGCACAGTGCGCACTAAATGATGGAACTGGGTTTCGATAGCTGCGAGATCAGTAAAAATATCAGCGTGATCAAACTCCAAGTTATTTAATAAAGCGGTACGTGGCCTGTAGTGAACAAATTTACTGCGCTTATCGAAAAAGGCGGTGTCATATTCATCGGCCTCAATCACAAAATATTTGCTTTCACCCAATCGAGCTGACATTGTGAAATTGAGTGGCACACCACCAATTAAATATCCTGGTTTGTAGCCATTAAATTCCAAGATCCAAGTGAGCATGGCAGAAGTGGTGGTCTTACCATGCGTTCCGGCAACTGCCAAAACATGTCGACCGTATAAAACTTGTTCACCAAGCCATTGGGGGCCTGAGATATAAGGCAAACCTTGATTCAGAATAGCTTCCATTAGAGGATTTCCACGAGAAACCACGTTGCCAATCACAAATAAATCAGGCATGGTCTCAAACTGCAATAATTGATCTGTTGAAAACCCTTCGATGAGTTCGATGCCTTGAGCTTCAAGCTGCGTGCTCATTGGTGGATACACGTTGGCGTCACAACCTGTTACACGATGTCCGGCTTGCCGAGCAATTGCGGCAATGCCGCCCATAAAAGTACCGCAAATGCCCAAGATATGTATATGCATAAGCGAATTTTAGCGAAGGAGTTGCAGTGAACCGAAGACAGTGGATCATGATTAGCGGAATTAGTCTTTTAGCCCTTCTTGCCGGAGTCTTTTCATCACAGTGGATTTCACAAACAGGCTTGGCAAGTGATCCCTCAATCAAAGCCTTTTTTGCCAATTCTTGGCAAACCGCTGATGGCAAATCTGCCAATTCTGAAAATTGGCGCCAAAAAGTACTGATTGTGAACTTTTGGGCCTCCTGGTGCCCTCCTTGCGTAGAAGAAATGCCCACTTTAGACAAAATTGCACAAGATTACGCCTCTAAAAATGTGTTAATTGTCGGTATCGGTATCGATTCACCCTCTAACATACGCGAATTTCTTGAAAAAACCCCTGTTTCTTACCCGATTGTGATTGGTGGCTTAGAGGGTAGCAATCTTGCCAAGCAGATGGGCAGCACTCAAGGTGCCCTGCCTTACACGGTTATCATCAATCAAAAGGGAAAGTCTATTTTTACTAAATTAGGAAAAATAAGCGAAGAAGAGCTCAGAAAGGTCATTAATTCTGCACTATAAGATTTTTTAACGACTTTTAATTGGTAGGATCCAATCCTATATTGCCTAATAATGAGGCAATATAGCCTATTATTTTCATAATTTTCTCTTCAATTTATGGGAAATGGCATTTCAAATGTCCGCAACTTCAGAAGTCTCAGGTCTTTGTAAAGGTATACTTCACTTTTATAGCAGGCCCAGCGTAAGGTTGTAAAAGCGGCCAAGCGCTAAATTAATTAACTGACACCTAACTGCCTCTAAAAATAGGGATTTATGTCTAAAAAAGCTTCAATTCTCGTAATACAAGGACCTAATCTCAACTTATTAGGTACGCGTGAACCCGAGATTTATGGGAAAACTACCCTTGAGGATATCCATCAAAAACTGGGCGGGCTTGCAAAAGCCCAGTCTGTGGAATTAAGCACCTTCCAAAGTAATCATGAAGGCGAGTTAATTGATCGCATTCAAAAAGCCAAACAAGATGGGGTGGATTTCATCATCATCAATCCAGGTGGCTTCACCCATACGAGTGTTGCCCTGCGTGATGTTTTAGCGGGCGTAGCCATCCCCTTTACCGAAGTGCATTTATCGAATATTCATCAACGTGAAGAATTTCGCAAACATTCCTATCTATCCGACATTGCTACCGGCGTAATTTGCGGTCTTGGTGCAATTGGCTACGAGTTAGCTCTCCAAGCTGCAATAGCCCGCTTACAAAAATAAGCATATTCAAAGAATTTCAAAGAGGACGCACCCATATGGACCTAAGAAAACTTAAAACCTTGATTGATCTCGTTTCTGAATCAGGTATTTCTGAATTAGAGGTGAATGAAGGTGAAGATCGTGTTCGCATTGTGAATGGTAGCTCTCCAACCCCTGCTGGGCAGGGTGTTCATGCCCATGTTGTTCCTGCACCAATAATGCAGGCTGCACCTGCCGCCCCACCAATAAGTGCTACCTCGGCTACAGAGGCGCCCGCAGCAGAAACTGGCTTTATTGCACGCTCACCAATGGTGGGCACTTTCTATCGCGCCCCAAATCCTGAATCGCCGAATTTCGTCAAGGTAGGCGACACAGTGAAAGTTGGCCAAACACTTTGCATTATTGAAGCAATGAAATTACTCAATGAAATCGAATCAGAACAAGCTGGAGTAATTAAAGAAATTCTTTGCGAAAACGGCCAGGGCGTTGAGTTTGATCAGCCCCTGTTTGTTATTGCTTAATTTCACTACGTTTCTCTCCTATCCTTTTTACCTAACTCACAGCCGACATGTTCGATAAGATTCTGATTGCCAATCGGGGAGAAATTGCTCTCCGCATCCAACGCGCATGCCGCGAGTTGGGAATTAAAACTGTAGTGGTCTACTCCACCGCAGATAAAGAAGCGAAATACGTGAAGTTGGCTGATGAGGCTGTTTGTATTGGGCCCGCCCCCTCGCCACAAAGCTATCTCAATATGCCGGCCATTATTTCTGCGGCTGAAGTAACTGATGCCGAAGCCATTCATCCGGGTTACGGTTTCCTCTCTGAGAATGCTGACTTTGCTGAACGCGTTGAGAAATCTGGCTTTGCCTTCATCGGCCCTAAAGCTGAAACAATCCGCTTAATGGGTGATAAGGTCTCCGCTAAACGCGCGATGATTAAAGCAGGTGTTCCTTGTGTTCCTGGATCTGAAGGCGCCTTACCTGATAATCCCAAAGAAATTATTGCTACTGCTAAAAAAGTGGGTTATCCAGTCATCATTAAGGCTGCTGGTGGTGGTGGTGGACGGGGTATGCGGGTTGTACACACAGAAGCGGCTCTCATTAATGCGGTCAATATGACTCGTGAAGAGGCGGGTCGCGCATTTGGTAACCCAGAAGTTTATATGGAGAAGTTTCTAGAAAAACCTCGCCATGTCGAGATTCAGGTTCTGGCAGATACTCATGGCAATGCCATTTGGTTAGGTGAACGTGATTGCTCTATGCAGCGCCGCCACCAAAAAGTCATTGAAGAAGCACCTGCCCCAGGTATTGATCGTCGCTTGATCGCCAAAGTTGGTGAACGTTGCGCAGAAGCCTGTCGAAAAATGGCTTACCGTGGCGCAGGTACCTTTGAGTTCCTTTATGAGGATGGCGAATTCTTCTTCATTGAGATGAATACCCGCGTTCAAGTTGAACACCCCGTCACTGAAATGATTACTGGTGTGGATATCGTTCAAGAACAGATTCGGATTGCAGCAGGCCTCAAATTGGCGTTTCGCCAAAAAGATATTGTGTTCCGCGGCCATGCGATTGAATGTCGTCTCAACGCAGAAGACCCGTTTAAGTTCACCCCAAGCCCAGGCAAAATTGGTTCTTTCCATATGCCAGGCGGCCCCGGCATTCGGGTAGATTCACATGCCTATAGTGGCTATGTTGTTCCCTCAAACTACGATTCCATGATTGGTAAGTTGATTTCTTATGGCAATACTCGCGAACAAGCGATCCGCCGGATGCAAATTGCTCTTTCAGAGATGGTGATTGATGGGATTACTACGAATGTACCGCTCCACCGCGAACTCATGCTCGATCCAAACTTTATGGAAGGTGGGACCAGCATTCATTACTTAGAGCATCGCTTAGAAGAGCAGGCTGCCAGTCGCGGAAAATCCTAGTTCATGCGAGTGCCCCATGTCTTATCGTGAGCTAGTATTCACGGTAGCTGCTGAAACTGCCGAGCCCTTAGGCGATGCCTTACTTGAACTAGGCGCACTCTCTGTCACCGTAGAAGATGATGCTGCGGGTGGTTACGATGAGAACCCCCTTTACGGAGAGCCTGGTTTATCTCCCGAAGTCCAAGCATGGGAAAGATCTGCTGTCACTGCACTCTTTAATCCAGACATTGATGACTCAGGTACAGCAGAATTTATTCGTGAACTTGTCGCCTCTTTAAGAGAGGCTGGCTTTAAGTTAACCCCACCGCAAGAAAGAGTCGTTGAGGAGCAAGACTGGGTCAGGCTTACCCAAAGCCAATTTGCCCCGATTCAAATTGGAAAACGTATTTGGGTTGTTCCCTCGTGGCACGATGCCCCAACCGATCCCAATGCGATTTGCTTAGCCGTGGATCCAGGGCTTGCATTTGGAACTGGCAGTCATCCCACCACTCACCTGTGTTTGCTTTGGCTTGAAGAGAGTGTCAATTTAAAAAACCAGAGCTTGCTTGATTACGGCTGTGGCTCAGGTATCTTGGCGATTGCAGCTGTAAAACTGGGATGCAATCCAGTAGTTGGCACAGATATTGACCCGCAAGCCATGGTTGCCGCTCGTAATAACGCCGAAACCAATAACACAATCATTCGCTTTGTTTTGCCAACTGAAGATGCGGTAGAGCTTGATTCACAAACTAAATATGACATCGTGATGGCCAATATTTTGGCAAATCCCTTGCAAGTGCTGGCCCCAGCGCTAGTAAATAAAATGCGTCCAGGCGGTCAAATTGTTCTATCAGGAGTCTTGGTGAGACAAGCGGATGAGGTGATTGCAACCTATAGCCAATGGCTTACGCTTTCCGTTTGGAAAGAGAGTGAGGGATGGGTTTGCTTGCATGGCACCCTAAAGCAAGATAAAAAAAATACTGGGTCAGTTGCTGGTGCTCCAGCCAATTTTGTTGCGTCTGCGCAAAAAAAAACGCTTAAGCGCTTCTTATTCGCTGGCTTGATTGTTTTGCTTCTGATTTTCAGTGAGCATTTATCGAGAAATTCTTTGTTGCCAAGCTTGGCACCCCGAGTCGATGGAACATCAAATTCACTTTCGGTTAGAGCATTTTCAATATTGCAGCAGATCGATGAAAAATTATGTAGCACACTAGGATGCTTTAGTCGCCCTGTGAGCGATTTTTCTGCGTGGAAAATAACTACGGTCACACTATCGCCTGAAAACGCGCGAGAGGGCCTTAAAAACCCCGCAAATCAATCAATGTTGCAAGTTGAAATACAAAATCGTCTCGCTATACCAATTTTGCTACCGAATTTAGAAGTTTCTTTAACCGATGCAGAAGAATCAGAATTGAAATCTATCCAGTTCAGCCCAAAAGAATGGTTACCCTCAGTTTGGCAAGAGTCCCACCCTGATTTTTTAAAAATCGGCGCACCTGCTGGAGAAATTATTCAAACTGAACTACCCATCACCTTGCCACCAAACGCAGCAGGGTACCGAGTACGAATTCTTTATCCCCTTACCCCTAACAGAAAGTAATTTATGGCTAGCTTGATCTGCGGCTCTATCGCTTACGACACCATCATGAACTTTGAAGGCAAGTTTGCTGACCAAATTCTGCCTGAGCAAATTCACATCCTCAATGTGGCCTTTTTAGTTCCAACCATGCGCCGTGAATTCGGTGGATGTGCCGGCAATATTGCCTATAACCTGAGCCTTTTAGGTGGTGACCCCATCATCATGGCAACCGTTGGTGGTGATGCAACGCCTTATATGAGTCGTTTAAAGCAACTCAGTATTGATACAACCCATATTCAGCAAATCGTTAACGCATTTACAGCACAAGCGATGATCACTACGGATCAAGCCAATAACCAAATTACCGCATTTCATCCTGGTGCGATGGATCAATCCCATCTCAATCAAATTTC
>Ga0114978_10003002_pt1 | contig 13866 bp, 11 predicted proteins | sample S_140212_EF_Meta_FD_87027 | JGI IMG/M metagenome (GOLD analysis project Ga0114978, IMG submission 87027) | Freshwater microbial communities from Lake Simoncouche, Canada to study carbon cycling - S_140212_EF_MetaG | ecosystem: Environmental > Aquatic > Freshwater > Lake | place: Lake...
TAATCTCGCTCTTATTTCAGCTAGTGTAGCCATGATGTAAGCCTCCTATTGTGCCTATGTTTGTTTTTGTTTTTTGCCTAATGTATATTAGACATAAAGAATAATATACACACTTATTTATCAAAGATCAAGTGAATTATTTTGGTATTTCTATTATAATACTACTCTTATCGTGTGTTTTTGAAAAATCAAATACTTTAAATGGTAATTTTTTTGATTCTAAATATAGTTTCATTTCTTCAAGATTATAAACGTCTTCTATTATATAAATGCCATCTTTTATAAGTTTTGGATATAAAATTTCAAATGTTTTTATCTGACTACTACTTTTATGATCACCGTCATCTATTATAATATCGAAATGATTTGGTAAATTATTGTATGTTTCTTTGTTAGTAGAGTCGCCAGTTAACAACTGTATTCTTTCGAAGTTATCAAAATGTTCTTTTCTATTTTTCCAATCAACACCCACAATATTAGCATTAATAAAGTAGTCTTTCCATAATTTAATAGAACACCCATACCACACCCCAACCTCTAGTAAATTTTTAACACTCTCTTTTAGAACAGAAAATCTTTTTTCGTAATATTGTTGCAGATACGGATGTTTTGTTCCTTTATCGCTCTTGTGCTGCTCGTTAAGTTGTGTAAGTGATGGCATTTAAATGCCGGATAGTCTTTTGATCACTGCCAATTCGTCTTCTTTTACTGACTCGTTATCGCTGGCATATTTTTGATTTATTTCTTGTGCAGCTTCTTCAGCAGCTTCTCTGTCTTTTTTAACTTCTGCCACTGATGTGTGTAAGAAGTTGGCCAATTCAAGATCACTCATCTGTCGGATAGTTGGTCCACCGCCCACGCTCTCTGGAGTGAAATCAAAATCTTCTAATTGTAGGCCCGCTAGTTCTATGGCATCTTTAAGTGTATATTCTTTGTCAGCCACTTTAAACTTGTCGCCTGCTTTCATGCCAGCTGCCTTGGCTTTTTGCACTGCCTGGGCAAACTCGTTGCCTTCAGTTTTGGTATCTTGTGCATTTTTTTCGTCTCTATATTGTTTTGAAATGATTGCGTATTCTTGTGGTTTTAATTCATGCACTTGTTTATTATGTGTTTTTTTTAACCAATCACGAAATCTATACTGATCATCTATGCTGGCTTCAGCTTCTTTTTGTACTGTTTCTAATAATCCCATGCTGTCTAATCGGTCCATGATCCACTGTTCAGGATCTCCTTCTCTAGCTTTCGCTATTTCATATGGCATCTCGCCAGTGCTCATGTAATAGGACATCAATTCACGATACAGTTTGCCAAACGTGATCAGATCTTCTCCGGCCATCACTGCTTGATATGATTCTGCATTCTGGTCCAATATCTTTTGCACTTCTTCTTTCTCTTCGTCTCCCATGCCGTAGTCTCGAGCCTGAGGGCTTAGACCTATGTCTGCTGGCTCATCTTTCTCTTTGACTGTCACTGATTCTATTCCTCTTTGTGCGTAATCTTGCTGTACCCACTCATTAAAATTTGAATCAACCATTAATTTTTCCATTTGTTCATCGGATAACTCTGTGCCATCTACAAACTTAGCACCTTGTAAATCGTATATATTATCACCAACATCTTGCATATCATATTCTATGGTGTTTAGGTCTACTTGTTTGCCATCGATCATGATAGATTCGTTAGACGCTTCCGCCACTGATGCTTCTCCTGCCATTGCTGGTTGTGTTTGTTTTGCTGGTGCTTTGTCTGTTCTATTATCTGAAGCAGATGCAGCAGTTTGTAGAGCTGTGATCTGTTCTGGCGTGTAATAATTTTGTATGTTGGGACTCTTTAATAGAGTGTTCATGATATAATCCTTAACAGTATCACAAGCACAAGCATCTGGCCCTTCTTTATCTGCTAGTTCTCCCAATTGGTCAAACAATGCATCATCGCCAAATCCTAAACCTTGTAGAGTTGACACAGCATTAACTGCTTCGTTGCCCACAGGAAAATGTTTGCTCATTAATTCTTTTAATTTACTGAAATTCTCACCAGCATGATCTTCATCAGGTAATGAATGAATACCTTCGTTCACATTGGATTCTGTTCTGTTTGCCCATTTCTCAAATTCTTCGCTTTCGCCCTTGACATTGCCTTGACGGTCTTTTTTAGGAGCAAACTTGCTTGGGTCTTGTCTTATTTCATCAGCGTATGTTGGATCTTGTTGCATTTTTTTATAATCATCAATATATCTTTTCGCTAATTGTATTGCAATTTTTTTATTTTTTGTATAATTCTCATCTGGTTTAAAGAACGGTGCTCCTTCGTTGCCCATATCATCGGCTACTTGGCTAGCAAAATTAGCAATTCTATCTTCTTCGTCGTTTCTAGTTAACATTCTAGAAGCAATGTCTGATAGAATAGAACTTAACATAGTGTTCTTGTTTGTAAATTTTGTTACCTTTAACATCTTGTCAGCAGCAGGATCTGCTCTTAATATTAATTTTTTTTCTGGGTTAGCAAGGAATGATTGTACCATTGCTGAATGATCCACAGGAGTTGGTATCTCACTATCTTTGTCATCATACTCTTTCATTAATGAATGAATCAATGGTAGAGCTGATTCCACTTTGTCATCGAGATGTTTTAACGTAAATTTTTCTCTTAAACTATTTCTAGTAGCATCATCTAATTCAGCGATAGTGGTAGGTTGAAAACTTTCTTTAGTTTTCATATAGTGTGCTTGCTTGCTTAAATTTTTTACATAATTTCTCATGTTTTCTAATTTAAGTCGACTTTTTTCTATAATATCACCTACTGAATTGTTTAATTGATCTTTGTTAGTAGCATATCGAGCAAAACTATTAAGTTGAGCAATCTGTTCGCTCATTTTAATAATATGTTGTCCAAACTCATCATGAGGTACGCCACCATTGGCAACGTGTCGAGCCATTGCTCTTGCGCCTGCTAAATGTTTCACAGGATATTTAAATCTTTCACCTTGCTCATTTTCAACGTAGAGGCTATTGATTTGTCTGCTTCTAGCACCAGGTACATCCTCATCTACTGCTTTTGCGTGTCTTATAATTAATCTTGTTTTGTCTAAATTTTCGTAAGAAGATTTCTTAGTTCCTCTAAGACTTTCTGCTACTGGAATACCTGCTAATCTTGTTAATTTGTTTAATTCTTCTGACATATTATCGTCTGTATTTATCGTTTGGTTCACATCTGCAAGATTCTTAAAATCCTGCTGTGTAAGGCTGCTTTTTGTGATGTCTCTTACATCAAAACTCACTTGATGTTCCACTGCAAAGTCTTTTAATTCTTTTAGGAAATTATACCAATCTGCTCTAGCAGCATCATCAATTTTTTCTACTAAACCTTGATTATAGAACACTTTCATACTCTCACCATCAGCAATACTGATACTCACTCTTCCAAAATTGTCTGAATTTTCACTGAATTCAAAATCAAAGAACACTGCTGATTTGGGATCAGCTGTTACATTGCCCGCACTGTCTCCCAACTGTATGTTGGAGAACTTGCTGCGTATCTTATTGAATAAATCCTGTGATGTTTTAGGCTTGATCATACTGTATTTATTACGTACCTAGGTTAGCAAAGATAGGCATAGGTACAGTCCATTCAGTGGTTCTATCGGTCCATCTTTCGAATATTTTAGGGTCAAATGTAGCCAAGACCTGCATCATACGAGTCATTAATAGACAAGCACTCACTAGGTCATCATGTTGTCCGGGTTTACCTTTATAAGAAACACCAGATGCCACAAAGTCTTTTAATTCTGATATCAATGGTTTACTATTGATCTTCATTTTGCCTGATTCTACTAGCTCTTTAAATTTAGCACAGGCTGCTATTTTATGTTTGGCAGTGGTGTTAAATCCTCTTCTAAATTTTCTACGATGTCCTTTTCTTATAGGTTCACTTAAAAATTGTCCGTGTATATTTTCTTCTCCTAGATCCATTACTCGTAATAATACTGCTTCTCCTAATGTGTTATTCTCCATACTATAAAATATGCTAGGAGCTTCGGTTGGTTTTTGTTCTATAATTGAATCATGAATGTGTTTTGTAATTGCTTGAAGTATTCTAACCTGATGATTAGCTGGAGTTGTATTATGATACCATTCTCCTACCTGTTCAAAACTTGGCAATTCAAATACTTGTATAGCGGCAAAGTCTCCACCGGTACCTAAACTAGGATCCAATGCTACCATGTAAGAGTTGCCTGGAGAAGGTGTCTTCCACCAACGTACTTGACCCATATTCATTAGAGGATCGATGCCTTCTAACTCTACTAATTTTATACTAGAGATTAATGTTTCATCAAAGATTAAGAATTCGCACTCGTGCTCTCGACGAAATCGTTCTTCACCAATTCGGCTTCTTTCTTGTTCAGCCCATGCTTGATCTCGATCCGGGTGTTCTGACCAGTGAGCTTTCATGGCATAGAACCCATTGGTTCCTACTACCTTGTCTACACCATAATCGTCAAATCTTTTGCAGGCTTCTTTCCAAATCAAAGCGAATTGATCCTCGTCTGAGTTAGGTGTAGAAGTAATTAAACATTTTCCTCCTGTGGATAATGTAGGAGATAATGAAGTCCAAAATTCTTTGGCTTTCTCGGGCGGTTGCACGAATGCAAACTCATCGCAATATATTAGAGAAAGTGACATACCTCTACCTGTGTTCTCAGTAGTGGTAGTCGCCATAATTTTTGAGCCATTGTCAAATTCTATAGAATTTCTATTGTATTGTGTAACTCCCGCTTTGATCCAAGCCGGCAACATCTCATAGGCATATCGCACCCTGCTCATGATGTCTGATGCTCCTTGATATTTGTGTGCTGCAATCAGTATCTGTGAATCAGGTTTAAACATAGCATACCACAGTAGGTAGCCAGACGCACAAGTGGTTTTACCCGTTTGTCGTGGCAGCATGGCAATACTGAATCTGTGACTGTTGTAACTCTCAATTAATCTCTCTTGATATGGATATGGACTGAAACGCATCTCTCCTTTGGTAGGATGCTGTATTCTCATAAATTCTTTCATAAAGAAAAGAGGACCAGTTTTTGGATCCATACACTGCTCAAGTTTTAATACCTGCTCAGTGGTGTATTTGTGTTTTTTATGAGCTTTTTTTACTTGCTCGCTATCTAATGATACGTATGCCATGGCTATTATTTAAGTGTAAATTAACAACACGTTCTATATAGTTAATGTGTATTTGGTAAAATTAAGCTACTGTAAATGTAGAAGCCGCTACAACAGTAGATCCACCAATATCAACAAAGTTTGGTCCAACAGTAGATCCATCGATATTAGATGTAGCAATTCTTCTAACTCTTAATTGTATATCGGCAGCATTGCTATTTTTGTCCATTACTAAATGAATTTTTCCGCTGGAATCATTAGTAACAAAATAGGCTAACGGATTAAGTTCTTTTACTATCTGTTCCACAGTTAGATCTACTGAAGAATCTTCATTCCTTAGATCCACTGCAACTGTGTCTAATTTTTTTACTGTTAATAAAAAAAGGTTAGCATTAACAGAATACACTGTTCCTACTGTTGCTTGTAAACCTGTTACTCTTGTTACTGTTGCCATATATATTATTTACCTTCTTTGTCTTTGAGAGCCTGCTTCATAGGTTCTGTTTTATTACCATCTTTATCCACATCTAAAAAGTCTGGTTTTGCTTTGGCAGCTTCTTGATATGTTTGTTTAAAACTCTCATATTGAGCTCTTAAGCTGTTAGATAAATGTTCTTCTGTAATTTCAGCTTCTCCCATTTTAATTGCCATAGGATTGTCTCCACCTGCTGCTTTAACATAAGCACCTTTTTCACGATTTAAATCTGTGCCATTTGGTACTGCTGCTTTGATGTCACTGTATTTTTCTTTTGGAGTATTAGCATATGTTTCATCTGCTTGTACTTCTGCTGATGGTTGGTTAATCATATCTTGACTAATCGGTTGTACTCCTGCTAATTTTAATAGTTGCATCATCATTGCTGCTTCTGCTGGATTGTCAGTTGCAATCACAACAGACTCGTTCATTTTATCTTTTTTCATTTCTTTACCCTCATTTTCTTTTTCTTTTTTTTGTACTCTATCCCACACATGAGCTTGTGATTGTCCATGTTTCTTAATAAATGCTTCTCTAGACATGTCCACAGCATCTGATTCTAGATCCATTAACCAACTTTTTACTTTGCCTTCTTCCACTGCTGTGTTTTCTTCTTTTCCTTTGGTCACTGTGTAAACTCCTGCCGCCTGCATAAATCTATCATGATCAAAATTAGGATTGAAATGTTGAAATATTGCTGAATGATGTTGAGCGTACTCTGCTCTTTTGGTCACGTCTTCAATATCTTTTAAAGTGTCAGCTACATATTGAAAATGTTGACGTGTCATGTTCTCATCTATTTCGCCTTCGTTTTTTTCAACGCTTTTAGCAATATCATGAGCTTTAGTAATTGTAGATTTTTTAAGAGGAGGAGTATCTCCTGTAGATTTCATAGCAGTCGCCATGCCGATTGCATATGGATTTTTTGCTTTTTCATCCACTGCACCGTTGGTTCTTGCAACACTATCAATTGCATCTTTAACATCTATGTTAGGATTATTTTCTTGAATTTGTTTAAGTCTAGATAAGATATCAATCATGTCCATAAAATTATTTTCCTGGGTTGCCTTTTAATGATCTAATTGGTGAACCAGAATTTTTCTTGTCACCCTCGTTTTTCATCACTTCCTGTTCAACTTTGGGTTTTGCAGCAAATTGAGCAGCATCAAAATCTTTTCTTGCTTTTAATAATTCTTTTAATAAACTTTGATTGGCTTTATCTCCATATATTTCATCGGCTTTTACTTTGGGAGCATCTTTATATTCTACATCTTGCAACATAGATTTAAATTCTGATTTTTTTTCAGCTTTCGCTTTCATTTCTTCTTGATACTCTTCGGTAGGCTCACCAGGTTTTCTCACAACGATTTGATTAGGATGTAATCTCATGCTGTCAGCAACCAATGTTCGCAACTCAAATACTGATGCTGGATACATTGTGGTTAATTCAAATATAGTTACTGCTTCGTTTTTCAATGTTGGAAAATCTAATGGCATCTCTTGTATAGGAGTTTTTTTGCCTTTTGACAAAGTTTTAACTTCGTATTTTTTTAAAACTGTTTCTAATTTAGAGCCAAAATCTTCGCTTAAATCACCAGCTACTTTAATTTTGTAGTTGTATTCTTTAGTTGATTCTGCTAGATATTGTTTAAAGTCTGTCATAATGCAGTATTTAGTCTTTTTTAAGTAGTTTCTTCATTAACTCGTTACGGTCACTAATGATCATACCTTCGCTTTCAACGGGTTCGTTTATGTCATCATGACCAGTTTTGTCTATTTTTAGTTTTTTAAGCTGTAATTCTACTATTTTTAACTTTTTGTCTATTTTTTGAGATTTTGCATCAATAGCATTACGCAACATTGAGCTAGCAACTTCAAAAATACGACCGGAATACCTGCTGTCTATGTTCATACCTAGGTCCATTAAATTTTTATAACTCTCTTCTGCTTCTAATGCTAGTTTATCTAACTCTAGATCACTCAACTCTCCCAGTCCTTTAACCTGAGGTAGTGCTGCTGCTATTTTGTCAAATTCTTGGTAAGTTTTTTCTAATGCTTTGGCAGTTTGGGGATCTACATTCTTAGGTATAGCGGGCTTGTCTTTTTCATCTCGAGATTTCTCTTTGGCATCCACTTGTGCGAACGCTTCTTTGACATTTGGTAAATTGAGTATCTCTTCTAGTTTGCGTGTCATGTTTGATATTTACTTGCGTTTGCCTTGGTGGAATAATTGTTCTTCGCTTAGTACCCTAAATGTAATTCTATTTTGTCGAGCATATGCAGAAGCAGCTTCCCATTTAGCTCTGTTAATGATAACTTGTGTTTGGCGACCAACGCTTTTACCAGCTCGTTCCATAGAGGCTTGATTCATGGGTTTAACTTCAACTAATTCTGCGTGTTTACCGCCATTCTTATCCATGTATACTATAAAAAAATCCGGTACATAGATTGTGTATTTGCCTGTAAGTGGATGACGATACGGTATCTTGATAGACTCACTAGCCCATTGGTAAACATTTGGATGTTCATCGCACAATCTCATGAATGCGTGTTCCCAACCACTTCTATATGTTGGAGATTTTGTTCCCACATATTTGGCAGGATTCTTCATTGAGAATTTTCCTCTAGCGAATTTCATTTATGCTTTGATGTTTCTAGATATAATATCTCTACTAGTTTTATTATTTCTCACACCCAATCGACTGCTTTTATATCTATTGGTATTTAAAACTACAGTAAGTAATTCATTTAACTGAACCGGGTCTGCTTTGGTTAGAATATCTAAAATTTGTCCTACAGGAACAGAATCTATTTTGGCTTGTTGCAAAATAATATAAGCAGTTTCTTCTGCTGGTTGTCTATCAAATCCTCTTTTTACAAAGAAAGAAATAGCAGTGTCATAATCATTGGCATTAAATTGAAAAGGTTCAACGTATTGTGTTTGAGTAAGATCGTCTATGGTTTTTTGTAATCTGTCTTTTTCTTTTTGTGGTAGATTGGTATAAAATTCTGACATTATAGTCCTGCTCTTTCTGCAACAATTCCCACTTCGTTGCCTTGTCTATCAATTTTTATAAAACCGTCGCTGACTAATTTTGTAGTGTCAGTCAGTGCTCTATTCCTATATACATTCTTAACATCGTTGGTTGTTGCCGCATATTCCACTTCGCTTTGGGTAATAGTTAATCCTTTTCTTGAACCAACTAATTTATAATAAATTCCTGCAGCTACTTTGTCTCTTGCAACTAAATTACTTTGAATAAGATTAAAAGATTCTGTAGGTGTAAGATACAATTGAGTATTAAGAATCGGATTTGAAATTATTCTGTTGTTTGGATTTTTTCCATCACTTAAACTTTTAGACCCTGCTAAAGCAGCAACAGCGGCTCCAGCCACAGCCACAGTGCCAATGGAAAAACTACCCACAGGATTAGTTATTGTGCCCGCTTGTCTACCGATATCGATAACACCTTCTTTAACTATGCCTTTTAATTCTTCTTTTACTGCTTGTTTGGCGTTGATCTTTTTAGCATTGTTGTAGGTATTAATTCCTGTTAATATAGTGCCTAGACTGATATTACCCTTAGAAACATCGCCAATAACAGATCCTATACCGTCCACAATACCACCAGGACCAAATATAGAAGTTGTTCCTCGTCCTAATACACTTAACGGAGATGGTTCTTTGTCATAATGTAGTGTTGCAAATCCAGGAACAGATACCCCGTCAACTCTACCTGCACTATACAATACAGTTTCATAAAAGAGTTGCATAGTATTGGTCATAAGTCCACCACCATCTGTTTGATCTAGATTGTCGTGACTAAAAGAACCAATAATTGGATTAACTAGAGTAAATCCTGTAAAAGTTTTTTTATGTAACACAAATATTTGAACTGACTTTAAAAAAGGCTTGCCTCTTTTTTGTGCATTGTCCATACCAAATTGAGTAGCTGATCTATTCTTTTTGTACATGTCATCTTTGGCTATGTCTACTATTCCTGTATTATTTACAGATAAAGAATCTGCAATATTATATTCGTAATAGGATTTCCAAAAAGCATTCACAGTGTCGGCATGGTCATCGTGAAAAACAATATTAACAGGATTGTATTTTATTCTTGTACCTACATAAACCTTTTTATTGTACTGTAGTTTTTCTTCTAAATTCATATCATATTTGGGTAACTCGCAAGATTTTACTAACATGTTGAGTTCTAAACGTTCTTCATTGCTAAATGGGCGAGCAGGTATAGTATTATCAATAGTGAATACTACATGAAATAAAAATTTTTGTTTTGGAAGTAATTTAAAATTATCGTCGATATATAATCTACTAGCGTGTTGAAAGTCCTTCATTCCAGGAAGACCGTCACTAAAACCTTTTAAAAAATTATTAATGCTTGGCATACTCTATATTTATAGTCACAAAAAAAGCGCCATTAAAGGCGCTTCTTTTGCTATAAACGAAATGTAAAATTATATACCGCCGCCAGTTGATAATGACCCGATAGTTCTTGTTACTGCTGTGCCGATTCCTGTACCTTGTGGAGTCTGTACAGCATTATCATATCTAATGCTAAGTGTGATAGTTGCTGGGTCGCTGGTGTTATAAGCCAGTGTGTTATAGTTTACTGATTCAACGTAAGAACCATAAAGTTCCCAAGTTTCTAGTATACCTGGTGTTGAAGCACCGTTACCGCCATCTAGCATTTCAATTCTAGATGTAAATTTGTAGTCGATACCAGAAGCTGCAGAAGATTGTTCAAAGAAATCAAATTGTTTCTGAATTTGTTCTCCAACCAATTTGCTAACTGAATTGTTTACATCATCTCTCAATGTTAATGTAATTGGTTCCCAAGTATGTTTACCAGCTACATAAACTCTAGAGTTGTAAACATCTAAAGTAACGTTATCAAAAGTTAAATTTGGTCTTGTTACATCCATTACTTGTTTTGTAATTTCTGATCTTGGAGTGGATACACCAAAGTTTTCAAGAATTACTCTAAAACGATATTGAAGTTTTGGCATCAACAAACCCTGTGACGCCGAGCTTTGATCGTTTGCTAATGGTACTGTAAATTTACTTAATGTTGAAATTGCCATATATTATACTCCAAGTTTCGCTATTTCGCCTGTGTTTTTAATTCTTAACGGTATGTAGATAAATTCTACCGATTTCACAGGTTCAATCGCTATGTCTACATATAGTTCGTTTCTGTCTATTCTAACAGCAGTGTTGTTGGTTTCATCACACACCACTAAGAAGTCATATAAAGCTCTTTGACCCACTAGTTCTAATAAGAATGATTCAATAGCTGATTTGATTTCATTTCTTGTTAAAGTATCGTTAGGTTCAAAAATAAACGGTTTAGCTATTTTATCTAGTTGTGTTCTTAGATAAACAGTTAATCTTGAAACGTTAATTCTATCTAGAGCTGAGCTTGATGTAGTTTTAGTTAAATTACCAAAATTAACAATACCGGTTCCTGAGAAGAATGTAATTGGATTTATCTTAGCAGTATGCATGCTGTCTCTTACCGATTCAGTTAAAGATATTGTTTGGAATTCACCTGTTGTAGAAGTTATGTATCCTACAGCAGTAGCATTATCAATAATACCTCTTCTTGTACCAGCTGGTGCAAACCATGGATAACCTACGTTATCGTTATTTGCTAGTACTCTTAAGATCATATGACTTGGAGGAACAACAATAACTTTTCCTAAATTGTCTGTGGTTCTTCCTGATGGATAAAATATTCCCATGTATTCACTTGAAGTAACTAAACCATCTTCACCATTGTCTGCAGCCTTTGCAGAATTGTTAGCCCAGTTTGTAATTGCTGTTGCTGTGCTAGCTAATCTTAGAGGAGTGTCTCCTACTATAAATGATGTATAGTTTCTGTCAGCATTCAAAGATACCATTTCAGAAATTACTTCTGGATATCCAGGACAAGCAATAATATTAAAACCACGTTGGTCTTCTCTGATTGCTTGGTTGGTGCTGATTTCTGCTTTTAATTGTTGTACAATTACTTTTCTTACAGCTTTTCTACCAAATGTGCCTGAACCATCGGCATTGTTAGCACTCTTAGTAACCCATCTGTCTTTGAAATAAGTTGCAACACTTTCGTTGCTGCCAGCTGCGTATCTCGTATTACCTTTGCCGCTTGCTCCAGATCCTGGATATTTGGCAGTTGTAATATAATTATTTTTGTATTCTTTTACGTTGTAACCAGAACGTCTAGTATTCCATAATAACATACCTTTTGGATATAGAACTGGATCTGGAGCATCTGGATCTAAGAAGTTATCAGATAGAAGATCTTTAATACTAGCAGCATCGCCAGTTCCGCCTTCTGAGTCTGAATCTGTTCTTGTTGAAACTTTATTCCATCTTGCATCAGCAAATAGAATTCCGCTTTCTGTAGTTTGATCAGTTTTATCAACCAATGCATAATCTGCACCATCAGTTAAACTTGTATCATATCGATAAAGTTTTGGATAGTTTTCTAAATCACTAGTATCAATCCATAGATCACCATTTACTAAAGCAGTACCATCTGATTGTGTAGTAGGTTTAGTTGCTGAGAATTGAGGACCATTTGGATCAGAAGTTGTTAAATTAACACCATTCAATGTTCCATTCTTATAACCAACCCATGTAGTACCATTGTGAATCATGATGTCTGCATCATAATTGTTATTGTACCATAGAGTACCATCTGTTGGTTCATTGCTAGGAGCAGTCACTGAAGCTGTATAGCTCAAACCTCTCCAGTTAGAAGCCATTACTATTGCAGGACCTGTAGAGTCTTCTGTAGCACCAGCCGGTACGTCATATAAATTATCTACTAACGTAGAAGAATTTGCAGTGTATGTTCCATAGCTGTGAGCATCTGAAGCACCAAATCCAGCATTAGCTAAAGCTGTGCCTGAAGCCACGTCCCACATTCTAAATTCACCACCCAGTGCATGAGTAATTTTTATAAAATTATCGCTAGTGATTTCTGCACTAATATTTGTAAATCCAGCACCATTGATAGCAGCAACAAAATCTGTGTTCGCTGTACCACCAAGTGTTACTGTTTCTGATTGCTCTTCTAGAGCAGCTTGTGACTTTAATGATTCAGCAATTTTAATTGAATGTCCTGCTGTGAAAGTCGCTGCTGCAGTTTTAGATGTAATAACAGTTTTTCCACCTTCATATCTGAACACTTGAAAGTCTCCTAGATTGTCTGTAGAGTCAAATGCACCAAGTATCGATTGTTCATTGGTGTTGTACTGAGTATAAAGTGTTCCTACTGTAATTCCGCTACCACCATTCACTGGATCTAAACCATAGATCGCTGCATGGTTGTTGGCGTAGAACGGAGCATCAACAATAGTCCATGACTTAGCACTAGAATTGTAAATTTTTACTGAAACATCAGCACCAGCATTTGGTGTTGTAGTTTTAAACCATACAGAACCTGTTGGTTTATTTTCTTCAGCCGTTTTCCATAATGGTCTATTAACGTGTGATGATTGTACAAATTTTGCACCAGCACCGACAGCAGATTTCCATGCTGCACTGCCCACTTGCACCCAAGTGTTAGAACTTGTTTTGTAATAAATTTTATTAGTAACATGAGTGGTATTGATAGCATAAGAGCCAAGAGTACCAATTGATGTTAATGGAGCACCTGTAGATACACTACCTACTAAATTATCCACTGATGTGATATAGATTGGAGTGATTGTTGTAAATGCTTGATCAGTTGCTGACCATTCAAAAATACCTGGGACAGTAGAATTAATATCTAACCAGTAAGTACCATTGCTTGGTGACGCACTTGGAGCAGTTGCAGAGCTTACAAGTTGACCTAGATCAACATTTGCTCTTAATACGAATGCTCTGTTAGCAATACCCAAGAATGAGTATGCTGCTTGTAAACCATATTCGTTTAATTCATAACCATTTAACGAATTTCCTGATGCATCTGTGTAGAATTTTGGATCACCAAAAGTTTCTGTTAATTCTCTTTGTGAAGAGATCAAATATACTGAATTTGCGTTAGCAGTTTTTGTTCCTGCTGCTGTACCGGTGCCTGCACCGTTTAATTTGTTTTGTGCTGAAGCAACAATTATTAGTGGTGTTGTTCCCGCATCTGATGGTACATAGAAACTCTCGTTTATTACTGTGACTTCTACGCCTGGTGATGTTAATGCCATTTTTAATTCTCCTTGCAA
>Ga0114978_10003004_pt1 | contig 13863 bp, 20 predicted proteins | sample S_140212_EF_Meta_FD_87027 | JGI IMG/M metagenome (GOLD analysis project Ga0114978, IMG submission 87027) | Freshwater microbial communities from Lake Simoncouche, Canada to study carbon cycling - S_140212_EF_MetaG | ecosystem: Environmental > Aquatic > Freshwater > Lake | place: Lake...
CAACGCAACGCAACGCAACGCAACGCAACGCAACGCAACGCAACGCAACGCAACGCAACGCAACGCAACGCAACGCACAATTAATTAAACTAACAAATCAAATTAAAATGATGCCCCCATATTACAACAACCAACCAACAACAAACGCCATGCCAAACCCGTTTCTAACTGCCGCAAGTGCCGCAAGTGCCGCAAGTGCCACAAATAGAGGCGGATGGAACTATCGCGAACGCCCCCAAGAGAACCCATTTCTTACCCGCAACAATCGCGACAACAATCGCTACAACAATCGCGACAACAATCGCTGCCACACCGGGTGGTCGGATCCAATACAGCATCCAGAACCAGAACCAGAACCAGAACCAGAACCAGAGCCAGAGAGCTTTGAACAATTGTTTCCATCATTGACTCTAAGCTCCAATCCTCCCCCCCTCAATCAAATAAAGTTAAATTTTAAATCTGCTCTCCAAATCCAAGGCAGCAGCAATTCAAACAGCAGCAGCAGCAGCAGCAGCAGCAGCAGCAGCAGCAGTTCAAGCAGCAGCAGTTCAAGCAGCAGCAATTCAAGCAGCAGGTCAAGCAGCAATCCAGGGGTTCAAAATCAGTTTCTTCGCCCCATGAACCAGAACCAGTTCCTTCAACCCGGACACGGATCTAGTTTCGGAGTCGGTTCCAAATCGCGCCACAATGAATGCGACGACAATGACAATGGCGCATATTATGACGACGCATACGATTCGGCATACACCCAGTATTACAACGACTAAATCTAAATGCGTGGAGCGTGTGGAGCGTGGAGCGTGGAATGAGTTCAATTCATGCACGAAAAATGTGTGCATGAATTAATTGCGGGTCCCAACAAAATTCAAAATAACAACAACACCAACAACACCAACAACACCAACAACACCAACAACACCATGCGATTGGAGGACTTGGACTTGGACTTGGACTTGGACTTGGACTTGGATCACTATTTGCTGCACCCGCAACCGCAGCGCAGCCTTAAGATGGTGCACGCGTTCATGGATGATCGCGCAATAGAGCACGTGTGCGAGGAAACGGTGCCAACCGAGGACGGCGTCCTGCGCCAGGAGCAGCTCATTTGGCGCATTAAGCGGCAGCAGCAGCAGCAGCGCGCCCTCCGGGGAGCGCACTTCAAGCTGCGCGCCATGTTTTTGTACAACATGGACTTGGACCCGGACGAAATGCGCGACTTCGAGCAGTCGCAGTCGCAGTCGCAGTCGCACCGGTTTATCACGCCCGTTTCCGCCGTGGAAGACGTGGCCGTTCAGCCCACCATTCCCATGTTTGCGAGCTTGAACGCGCTCTACATCATGTACGAAGCAAGCGACCCCGGCCGGCATTTCAACCAAAGCAAAAAACGGGTTGTCATCCAAAAAAAAACCCACCGCTACAAGAACACCGTGCGGACATCCACGTGATTTTCCCGCGTCCCCCCCGCGCGCCCGATTAAACGTAGATGTAGCTGCGCTCGGCGGGCACGGGGTTCAGGCACCGCAGCAAAAACCAGTACAGCTTGGTGAATTTAATGGGGTTCAAGTAGTCGGCGTCGGCGGGGATGCGGTCCACGTTCAATAAAAAATAAATGATCAGCTGCGCGGCGCTGTGATAGATGGTTTTGAAATGCACCGAAAAGGGGGTCGCGGGGCGCGCCGCAAGGTGCTGCAGTTCGGGCGACATGAACATGCCCCCCCCGTTTAGCGCGTGGTCCACGATCAGGAAGCCGCCGTCGTCCACATCAAACATCAAGTGGTCGTTTAAAAACAGGAACTGCGGGTCCATGCGGCTGTCGCCCAGCGTGGAATCCAGATCGTTTATGGACTCGTGCGTGAATGCGTCGCTGTCTCGGTGCGTGATGACCAGCACATCGTCTATGCCGATGCAGGCAATGGACTGCCCGCATGAAATCAAGGCCTGCATCTGCCGTCCCAAATCGTGCACCAAGCGCAGCGCCACGCACAGTTCGGTGGCATGATGCGCGCGTTTCAGGTAGTCCCGCATCGTCAGCACGTCGGTCGCTTCAAACGGCGCCGCCTTGTCGCCGATGGACTTCATCAAATTCGGGGATGCCTCGTTTTTTATTTCATACGTGTTTGCGTTCGCGTTTGCGTTTGCGTTTGCGTTCGCGTTCGCTTTCGCTTTCGCTTTCTGCGTGATCACCGTGTTCCCAATCCGGAGGTGCATTGCTTCTTGTTTCCTTATATACTGCAACACACATTTAACATTTAACATTTAACATTTAACATTTTAACATTTTAACATTAAAAAAAAATGTGCTGTGAAGACAGCGCGGCAGTTCTGAAAACTGCGAATGATGAATACCCCCTACAGGTTTCGATCCTGTGACTCCCAAGTTATGAGCCTGGGCACTCTTGCCGCTGAGTTAAAGGGGTGAAAAGTGTTGCCGTCCCCCGGCTGAGTTTAATGTCTCCAGCTAGACGCGATACGTTTAACGTCTCTAACTAGACGAGCTGTGTTTAACGGTTCACACGTTAACGTCTCCAGCTAGACGTGTTGTGTTTAACGTCTCCAACTAGACGAGCTGAGTTTAATGTCTCCAACTAGACGAGCTGAGTTTAACGTCTCCAACTAGACGAGCTGAGTTTAACGTCTCCAGCTAGACGAGCATTGGCTTCATTTAGGCGTCTGCTACAGCGTCTGCTGCAGACAAACTCTTGCAGCCACCGAGGTCAATGCGAGGAGGTGGCGCCGAGTAGTCGCGGAATGCGGGCTTCTCCACACGGCTTGCCGTGCACTTCCAGAACCACGGCTCTCGGTACACGATCTTGATTTCTTCGCCCTTGAGCAGCTTCTCGCGGGTGGCGATCGCGGTTTCATCCTTGGTGTTCCACACCTTGAAATGAATGAACACCTTGTTGAAGGGTTCGCCGCGGTCATTTATTTTGGACACCATGTCAATGCGATCCACTGCACCCAGACCGAGTTTCTCAACCGTGTCGTAGATGTCCTTGCGCGTCGTGCTCATGAACGCGCGCGGGATGCAAATGCTGGGTTCTTGGGGTTTGGGCTTGGGGATTGGGATTGGGATTGGTTCGGAGGTTGGCTGTTCTTGGAACAGTTGAATTGGAGGGGCAATGAGGTTCTTGTACGTGTGCACACTTTCGGCGGCGTAACGTTCGGGCGTGAACCCGTCGTTCGGAATGCGGAAAATGTTTGCGGGATTTGAAGCCATCAAATCAATTGCGTTGGTTGCGTTTGCGTTGGTTGCGTTGTTTGAAGCCATTGTTGATTGATTGTTGATTTGGTTGGAGTCACTGATAAAAATTGAATTAGGATTTGAACCAATTCAATTTTTTTTTAAAACACTTAAATTTGGAATGACATCTAGTGCGGGGGGGATGGGTCTGTCTCCTGTAATGGGTTTATAGCTTTATTAGGGGGGATTATTTAGGTATTATGGGGGGAGGGGGGAAGGGTTGCTGTGAGGAGACATATATGTTACATACTGTGGCTTTAAGTTTGTTTTCATTGAAAAAATGTTTTTCTTCGTCTTAGTCGTCTTCGTCTTAGTCGTCTTCGTCTTAGTCGTCTTCGTCTTAGTCGTCTTCGTCTTAGTCGTCTTCGTCTTAGTCGTCTTCGTCTTAGTCGTCTTCGTCGTCTTCGTCTTGCCACCAGAACTGTGATTTCGGTGGCATGCATTGGAATTGGGGCGGTTGCAGGGGTGTCGGGGCGAGGGGTTTGAGCATTCGTTCGGTCATTCTTTCGGTCATTGATTCAGGGTCTGATTCAGATTGATCTAGAGAGCCAAACGGGTTGCTCTTTGGATTGTAATGGTATTTCTCTCTGGAAGACAATTCCGGAGATTCAATGTGATTCGTTGGGCAGTAGCTGCTCGTGTGTCCCCGCTGGCCACATGTCAAACACGATTGATTCAGTAGCGTCGGGCAAATCAATTCGCCTTCCAATGTTTTCAGGTAATGCGATGCGTATTCCTTTCCCGCATCAAAGCACACCTTGCAAAAGGGTTTGCCTTTCTTGCGGCAATCGTCTCTGGCTTCGTTGGCCTTGGCGTAGGTGTAGGATGATGATGATGTTGCCATTGTTGCCATTGTTGCCATTGTTGCTGGGTTGTTTGTTTGCTGGGTTTGCTGATTGCATTAAAACCATTAAAAAAGCAATTCAATTTTTTTTAAATGGTTTGGTTTGGGATGTTTTGTCAGGCTTAGTTAGTGCAGGATTAATGCAGGATTAATGCAGGATTAATGCAGGATTAATTAGTGCAGGCTCAGCATGTAGCTGAACTGGTTCAGCGAGCCCAGCAGCTCGTCCCGAATGTTGAGCAGGTCGGTGCCCAGCGATGCGGGCATGCCCTTCAAGTACCGCTTGTAATACTCAACACGCCGCTTCAATGCCGGCAGCGTGTTGTACGACCGCATGCGCAGACTGGTTAAATTTGACCGCGTGTGCTTGGACCCCAGCAGCTTCTCCACGAAGCTGTCCACTTGCTCCGACAGCGCTTCGTGCAAGTTGTCGGTGGCCTTGTGCACCGAGTAGTCGTGCGTGCGCCAGTGGTGCAGCTTGACAACGTGCAGCATGTCCGTCAGCGTGGACACTATGCCGTTGGGACTGTACGTTCTGGATCCGCTTCGCTTAATACTGCGTTTCATTCCGCTTCGCTTAATACTGCGTTTCATTCCGCGTTTCATTCCGCTTCGCTTAATACTGCGTTTCATACTGCGTTTCATTCCGCTTCGCTTAATACTGCGTTTCATACTGCGTTTCATACTGCGCTTAATACTACGCTTCATGCTTCGCTTACGCTTTCCACCCTCAAATATTGTATCCATTTCATCAATTTCAATATTGGGGTTCATAGTTAATGATTTCAGAACATCTTTTTCATACTCGTCAAAATGCACAGGTGATATTTGAGTGTTAAATATGGCACTTGCGCGCACAACAGAGTATCGGTCTGGGGTTTTTTTCAAGGCATCAATGAGGGCAACGATTTCTCTTACTTTGTGGTATGCACCAACACGAACATCGGCTGGGTTTGTTGCATCTTTAAATATAGCATACAACGGTGTAATATAATTTGTTTTAATTTCTTCTTCAGCAGCGTCGGTCATTGTGCTATTTACTTTTCCTATATTTAACGCACATATATTTATTTGTTTTGGTTGTGTTGGGGGCTCACCACCACGTATTCGGAACTTGCAGGTTCGGGACTTGCAGGTTCGGAGCTTGCAGGTTCGGAGCTTGCAAGCAACGCAGCTGAAACAATGTTCTTCTTTTTTCGGTGTCTTCTCTTTTTGTGGTTGGACGCCGCCTTTTTTTCCACTTCTTCGGTATCCGCATCCGAACTGAAATCTTCTTGAATTGCCGAAGGCTCTTCTTGAACCTCTTGAATCTCTTGAACTGATTGGATTGTTTGAACTGAAGGCTCTGATTGGACTGAAGGCTCTGATTGGACTGAAGGCTCTGATTGGATTGTTTGGATCTCTTGGACATCTTGAACAATTGGCTCTGATTCTGATTGGATTGTTTGGACCTCTGGAACCTCTGGAACCATTGGCTCTGATTCTGATTGGTTTGATTGGTTCGGTTGGACTAAAGGCTCTGTGGTTGGTTGAACGTGTTCGGTGATTTGCACTTGCAATTGGACCGCAGTCCGTTTATTGCGTCTCGGGCAACAGCAACAAGCAAAAAAACGGCGCCACTTGCTGTCCGACATTTATTATTGATTTATTGCTTAGTGCGTTTATATATTTAAACCTGTTTTTATAGTTTTCGTATTATCATGATTGGCATAATTTTAAGTCGGGGTTTTATAGTCTTTATTACTTGATTGGGTTTTAAGTAATAAAAAAATGTTAATCACGCTCCCCACAGGAATCGAACCTGTGACCTTTCGATTAACAGTCGAATGCTCTCGACCAACTGAGCTAGGGAAGCAAATGGAAATGGGGTTGATGTGTGAAGGGATTTCCCGTCCGTCACACAAAGTATGTGTATACTATTTTTTTTGTGAATTTAACGCAATAATGCGCGAAGCAGGGTTCGAACCTGCGCATCCTGAGATAACGAGGCTTAAGCTCGTCGTGTTAGACCACTCCACCATTCGCGCAAAACATTATTGGGGTGCTCCTTACGGGGCTCGTATGGGCTCATAAGACCCAAATTCTGACCAACTAAACTAAAGGAGCATGCCCATGCATTCATGTCATGGTTTCTTTAAATTGTTTTAATACTTTTTGATTTTGATTGGTTCAGCTCGGCTCGCTTTGGTTTTAGTTCAGCTCGCTTTGGTTTTAGTTCAGCTCGCTTTAGATCGGGTCTGCATGGAATGCCGTGCTTGTTGTTGGCGTGCTTGTTGTTGTTGTTGTTGGTGTGATTGTTGTGCTTGTTGGCGTGCTTGTTGTAATTGTGGCGACAGGTTCAGCATGTTCATGTCTTGGTGCAGCGAATCGATCAGCGACTTCACGGTGTACAATTCCCGCCGGTACATCTCCAGCCCTTTTGATGACCACAGCGATCCGATGCAGGAAACGGCGGGGGCGTCGGTCACTAAAACCAGGCGGATTTCGGCTCCCATGTTTCCCATGTTTCCCATGTTTCCCATGTTTGCCATGCCCATGTTTCCCATGTTTGCCATGTGCTGGATCAGCATGGTCTCTTGACACGGCTTGAACTCCATTTGGAACGTGGTTTTGTCTTTCATGCCTTGGTTCGTGCCTTGTCCAAACAGCATGAAGTTGGATGTGGACTGTTCGGGCACCTGCTTCACCACGCACATGCGCCAGTCGGGCGTTTTCATTTTCAGAACAAAAGCTCCTTGTATCATGGTTGTCATGGTTGTTGCTGTGGTTGTTGCTGTAGTTGCTGTTGCTGTGGTTGTTGTTGCTGTTGTTGAATTGATTCAATTTTTTTTAATTGTCAACAACGCGAATGCCGAACATGATCATCAGCAGCAAAATAACCTGAAACAGGATGGTTACAGCATCGCTGGGGGATTCAAACGCGCTGCCGGTGAACTTCACGTCATTCATGTGGGGGGTCTGGTTCATTTGGATCATTTGGATCAGTTGGATTATGGATGACTGCTATGGATAATTTAATTCAATTTTTGGAATAAACGGCTTTGTTCCGTTTGCTTTTGCTTTTGCTTTTGCTTTTGCGTTTGCTTTTGCGTTTGCTTTTGCTTTTGCTTTTGCTTTTGCTTTTGCTTTTTTTTCCTCCATAACCAGGATAACCATCACGGTCGGCACGCGTGAGTGCATCATTGTCCGTCGCTAACGGTGCATCAGGATAGACGTATGATGGTGATAGGGGGGGTGGATTTTCTGCCTGGCTGATATTCCACGCATAAACGGGATGAGAATATGACACAGAACGTATGGTGTCTTTATCGTATTTCACGCCATCGATGTAGATGGCGAAATCTGTTTTGTTGTAGTTATTCTGAATGGATCGGTTATTGCAAATCGTGTGAGTTAATGGATTTAAGTCCAATCTCAGCTCCATTAGAGTCAATGGGAAATTCGCATGGGTCAAGTCTATTGTATTACCTAATAAGTGCAGTCTCGTTAACCCTTCTTCTGGTAAGACTCCATCGAATGTGGTAAGTGGATTGTGTGACAAATCTAGAAATTGTAACGTCGGGGGAAAAACCACTCCCGCCAATGACCTGATACGATTGGTTGACAACCGTAGACCAATTAAATTTGACGAGAAGGTCACTACCGCTAATGAGCCGATTTGATTATCGGTTAAACTTATGTATGTCAAATTATCCGGGAATATTACTCCATCTAATGTGGTGATTTGATTGCCATCTAAAAATACATCATGTATCCATTCTTTGGTGGGGAATATCGCTCCAACTAACGAGCTGATATTCTTATCGGTTGCGTCTATAGCATCCCACCCATTAACGTACTGTGTCAAATCAACGGTTGTCATGGCATACACATAAACGTGCATAATATTTTTTTTTAATTTTTGGAATAAAAGGCGTTGCCCAGCAGCACGGTCCCGGCGATTCCTAATACTAAACCCACGTGGTAGTTCACCTGCATGCCCCGGTACACGCGCAGCCAGTTGGCGGCGTCCTGAGGTTTATCGTTTTTGAAATGCAGCACCATCCAGTCGCTCTTCGGCGACAGCACGTAGTAGAAGTAGTTGGTGGCCAGCGTGACGGCCGCCACGGAGCACAGCAGGGCCGCGCGCGACAGGCCCTTGTACTGGTGGTGGATGCCGAGAAGGAGGGCGGAAAGTAGCAGCCCCCATCCGAACCCGCGCAAGTAAATGCCGCGCCGCTCCTCCACAATTCGGGCATACGCGCGTTGCTGGTCTTCGGTCAGGGTGCGCATGTAGTCCTGCACTAATTGGGTCCGGTTGCCCATGTGGGTGCAGTACGCCATGCCCGCGATTAAGGTGACGGCAATCCCGCAGCTGGTAGCGCAGCACTTCATGGTGGTATAATAGTGAGTGATTGGAGTGAGTGAGTGGAGTGATCCGATCCGTATAATTCGCGTATATAATTAATTGTTTGAAAAAAAATGTCCGGCAATACTACTTCCGGTGTTACAAGGCTCCGGCGTTACAAGGCGCTTGTTTCAGTCTTCTTCTTCGTCTTCCATGTGATGTTCATCGGGATAGACTTGGTCATACTGTTGGTCGTACGCCGTCATGCCAAAGTTCATGCACAACTCCCGAATTTGTCGCTCCAGATGCACGGCTGCGCCGTTTTCGTAGTTTTGCCGGATGTCGTTGTTGGCGGCGCTGGCCACGACTCCCACAATGCGCTCGTTCAGCTCGTGTAGGTAGGCTCGGCGTTCCAATGCATAACGGGCTTGCCGTTCTTCTTCGTAACGAGTGCCGATTTGAAGGTTCAGGCTCATGATGCGCGCATGCTCCACGCCGAGTTCTACGCGATACTGTTGGGTGGCGTCCAACTCGTGCTGCAGGCGCTGGTTTCGTTGCATGGCTTGATGAATGAACCCTTCCATGGCATCGTTCTCATTTTGCGGGTCATTCTCATTTTGGCGGTCATTCTCATTTTGGACGTCGTATTCTTGAACCACCACACCGCGACACATGGGGCACTGATTGCGGTTGTAACCGCCGTTGGCCATGTTGCCCATGATGCATGCGAAATGGAACTGGTGTCCGCAGTCCAGGCTCACGAAGTTGCGGGCGGCGTCGGTTGCATCAAGGCAGATCGCGCAGCACACGGGTTCTGCGGGTTCTTGTGCTTCGTTGACTTCTTGCACAACTTCGTCTTCGTCGTCCTCAATTTGCACAACTTCGTCTTCGTCTTCACAGATTGGGATGGGAGATAGTTCTTCGGGTTCTTCGGGTTCTTCGGGGTGAAACATTTGCAGTGACATGATTTGAGAGGTGGTGAACATGTGGTTTTCGCCATTGGTGGTCACAATGTGGATGGCGCGCTCTCCGTTCAGTTCAAACAAGCCAACAAGTGTGCCACGGAATTCAAACGGGCCAACACATGCGTCGCGGAACACTTGAACGTGGATGATGCGCCCAATCAAATGGACGGGTTCTTGGACTTGGTGGTCTTCTTCTTCTTCTTGATGGGCTTCATGGTCTTCTTCTTCTTCTTCTTCTTCTTCTTCTTCTTCTTCTTCTTCTTCTTCTTCTTCTTCTTCTTCTTGATGGGCTTCATGGTCTTCTTCTTCTTCTTGGATCATGTGCAGGACTTCTTCGCCGGGTAAGACTTCATTTGCTTCGTCAACGCCGTATTTCACCTCACACACGACCCACACCTTCAAGTGGTGGCCGGTGTCGTCCGTGCGACGGCGCTTCACTTCATTGCCGTACATGTCTTCGTTCTGTTGTTGCGGTTGATTGATCATTTGATTCGTTGATTGTTCGTTGGTGGTAAACTGTCTACTACAAAGTATTTCAAAATGGGATTCAATTTTTTTTGGGTTCACTGGTTTTGAGAATCACATTTTGTGGTGGTTAAAATGCATTTTATGGGAAAATACTTGTAAAAAACCAATTAAATAGAAGCGGTGGGATACCATACAACACGTTGAAAAATGCCTAGGCGCGGATCGTCCGATGCGCGGTGCACCGTGGCGGGGTGCCGCTGCGAGTGGATTGAGGTTTCAAAGAACCGGCATTTGTACTGCCGCGAACACATGCTGCAGGCCAATGCGCTTTACGCGGAATACAAGGCCGCCAATGCGGCCGCGCTGGCCACGTTTGCGGACGACGCGCTGGACCAATGCATACGGCTGCGCGAAGAGTACGCGCGCAGATTCCTGGATTACGAGGACACGGGCGCGCACCGAGCCTACATTGGCATTCTCAAGCGCGTGCGATCGATTGCTTCGGTCGCTTCGGTCGCTTCGGTCGCTTCGGTCGCTTCGGTCGCTTCTTGTCGTCGCGCCGCTTACAATCGTTGGATGACGGAAAGCGCGCACTTTTCAGATTTTGTGCGCGTGTGAATTTCATTTGTTTGGCTTGGCTCCACTCATTGGGTTGGGATTTGGTCGGTCATTTCATTTAGCGCAGGTCGGGTCGCGGTCCTTCACGCCAGTGATTTGTGACCGCGCCGTCATTGGGTTGGCGCTTTTCGTTAATATGTGATTTATGATGGGACAAACAGGGGGGCACCGCCTCATCCACCGCTCTGCTTACTGCTCTGCTTACGCTTTACCGATTCGTTCAAATACAGCGCCCGCATTTGACGCACGGCCATGCGCTTCGTTAAAGCGCGCTTGGAAAAGCACTTGCGCGTCCCCTTCTTGCACACTTTGTAGCCTCGCCGGCTTTGCTTTCGCAGCACGTACGGCATTAAACTTCAGTTGGGTATGGTTTTGGTTTATGTTTTTACGAGAGAAAATATAAAATGATATTACTTTTAAATTAAAAATTGAATCCTTTGGATCAATTTGGATCGGATTTGCATCAATCATGGATATGGATATGGATATCAACAATTTGACTTTGGATTTGGATTTGACTTTGGATTTGACTTTGGATTTGACTTTGGATTTGACTTTGGAAAAGCGGGAGGCTCATGCGCGCGCAATGCTCCAAAAAATGAAGCAGTGTGATAAACAGGGTACCACAAATTCAATTCATGTATGGAGGTGGGCGCTTCGCGGCATTGTCATTCCATGAAACATGGAACATGAAACATGAAAACAATAAAAAAAGTGTTAGTAACACACACATAACACAACATAAACAATCACTTACCTTTCATTATGCCATCCAGTGGTTTGTGCGGTTTGTGCGGGGTTACACGTAGTAGCCAAACTTGTTTTTGATTGAAGGTGGCATGTAGCGTGTTGGGCGCGGGGTATTGTCCGATTTCTCGAATTGCACACAGCACGACCTGCCGCTGTTTTTGAATGCCATTTGGAGCCACTCCTGAGCGTTGGCATACTCGACGCCTTCGAACAGCAGTGTCGTCTTGCTCTTCTTGTCGGCCTCTCCCATCACTGCCATGATGTCGCCTGATTTGATGGGTTCTGATGCAGATGCTCGGTATTCCGCCCTGCCCACGCAGACGGCGCGGCTCTTGGGTTGTTGTTGTGCCGGTGCTGCAACCACGATGTCGGAAGAGGAATCCTGTTGGCCGACGGGAATGAAAACCACGAGCGTCGAACCATGTTGCAACCCGTGGTCTGAAACACTCACGCTTTTGTCCAGTTTCTTGAAACTGCCGGAAGGATTGCCGAGAATGAGTCCCGTTATCACGGAGACTTTGCATGCTGGAACGCCTGAGATTGTTTCAAGTCTCAGTGTGATGGCTTCAATTGTCTCCGACGGGTCAACGTTCATGGTAAATTCGGGGCTGATTTGAAGATTCTTGAATCCTTGAAACTTGATGAAAACACGCATTGTTGTTTGTTGTTTGTTGTTGGTAGAGTCGCTGGTAGAGTCGCTACATTTTTGAAATCAATTCAATTTTTTTTGGGAACCCTGCATTTTTGGAGAGACATTTTGGTTGTTTTAATGGATCCTCCTACGATTGTTGCTCTTGTTGTTCTTGTTGCTCTTGTTGTTCTTGTTGCTCTTGTTGCTCTTGTTGCTCCTACGCTTGTTGCCTTTTCGGCGGGATCCCCCTTTGTTTGTAGGAAGTAAAAGTTGATGTGGTGCAAGTGAATATGGACCATATGGATTTACATTATATGGTGATTTTACATATGGTGATAAAAGTGACGCATATTGCTTGAGATCGAAATTGGTGTAAGTAGTGGAAGGGTCATGGGCATCTTTGGGTTTCATCCTGATCCGAGTCAAATAGGTGGTTATATGGTTATGGTTATATCATATGGATTAGAAAAAATAAACAATCGTCACATCACCATAAACCCTAAACCCCTCCTTTATTCGCTTGTTGCTTTCGTTACCAATGAGGGCGCCGTTTGAGGCAGCCCTAAACCCTAAACCCTAAACCCTAAACCCTAAAGGTACCCTAAACCCTATGAACGCATGTAAACCCTAAAAAACGGTGTAAACCCTAATAACTTATCCATGCACGATATCCCCCATATAGCAATGTTGAGGAATGACTGCGGTTCTGAGGCATGGCTCATGATCTGAGGAACGAGTTATACTGGTTAAACACCGGTTGCCCGTATGTTATAATTTTATGGTTTTTCAAATTACACAACCGAGAGATATTCATAACAAAATGATCCATCAAAAAAAAGTGTTAGTGAATGGGATGCGAACCTGTTTAGATGACGCCTGCCGCCTGTAAATGATTATCTGTAAATGATTATCTGTAAATGATTATTCGCCGAGGCAGAGGCCGTTCTCCAAGCCCGAGAAGTTGCTGTGGTATGGGTAGAGGAAGGTGTGCGAAATTTCGCGGTCTTCGTCGCGGTCTTCGTCGCGGTCTTCGGCAATGGTGAGGGTGGACGGAAACATGGCGCCGTTGTCGTAAATGGCGTCAACGATGGATTGCACCGTGTTGAAAGCCACTGGATGTTCGTGGTGAATTGCGACGGTGAGTTGCATGGTGTAAGTGACATGGGCGGCCGGATCAACGCAATCGTCGTGGGACCAAACGGTCTCGTCTTCTGGCGGAGTCCATTGCACGAATTCCAGTGACACGAACTTGATTTCTTGAACGGGGTCGTCCAAGTCCAAGTCGTCTGGGTCGGGAATGCAGTCCGTCACGTGATGTGTGATGATGTCCTGGTTGGCTCGGGCATGCCCCACGGTCATGATGTTTTCTTGAGTTCCATCCATGTAACCCATGTTGAGGTGGATGGTAGCGGTGGTTGTGCGGATTGGGCGGGTGTCCAAGAAGCTGTTGGGGGGGTAGAGGAACGTGTGATGCATTTGGCGATATTCGGCGGCGATGGTGAACGGAAACATGGCGCCATTTTCGTAAATGGCGTCACCGAGGATGTCAACGATGGTTTGGGCCGTGTTGAAATCCACACGTTGAATGGCGACGGTGAGTCGCATGGTGTAAATGCATGTTGCAGCAGTTGCATCATTGTCGTCGTCATTGTCGTCGTCGTTGTGGTCGGTGATACGACTGTCTGGCGGAGTCCATTTCACGAATTCCAGTGACACGAACTTGGGTGATTGAAGAACGTGATTGGGCATGCACATGTCACCCAAGATGCCCTTCACGATCCTCACGGTCGGTGCCATTATCTCCTTGGTTTGGGGTTCATTCATGTAACCTGTCTTGATGTACATTGTAACGGGGGTAGTCGTCATTGTTGTTCTGTTCTTGCTTGTTTGAAACTAAACTGGTTATTCATGATTGCCGCCGAATTAGCTTTCAATTTTTTTATATTCTATTGAAACGGGGAACTACATGCCAAGCATTGCGCAGCAGCCTTTGGCCCCGCACCCCTCCTACCGGGGAAC
>Ga0114978_10003005_pt1 | contig 13862 bp, 10 predicted proteins | sample S_140212_EF_Meta_FD_87027 | JGI IMG/M metagenome (GOLD analysis project Ga0114978, IMG submission 87027) | Freshwater microbial communities from Lake Simoncouche, Canada to study carbon cycling - S_140212_EF_MetaG | ecosystem: Environmental > Aquatic > Freshwater > Lake | place: Lake...
GATCGGCTTGCCTAGGGAGGTGGAAATCCCAAAGTCTGGAGACCCAAAACCGCAGTGCAGCGGCGCGCAAGAGCGGATGGAATAAACGCCTTTCTTGGGTCGTAAAGGGACGCTCCAATTGATAGGCTTTTAAAAATGCCTGCATGCGTTCTTGGTCGATTGTGCCATATTCGAGATCAATGCACCAATCGTTCAAGCACACGGCGACATCAAAGAGCCAAGCGTCAGTGCCTGCAAAGTAAAAGTCAAAAAATCCTGTCAGTTGCTCGCCCTCAAACATGACATTGTCTCTGAATAAATCGGCATGTATGGCCCCTTTGGGCAAGCTTGCATACTGCGAGGTTTGAGCCAAATTCACTTGAAAGGCCATCTCTTGCTTAAGGAGAGCTTGGTTGTCTTCATCCAAGAACTCTAAAATACTTGGGGCCGTTTCGAGCCACCAATTCAGGCCCCTTAAGTTGGGTTGAATCAATGCATAGTCTTGGCCCGCGAGGTGCATTTTCGCTAGCATTTGTGCAACTGTGGCGCAGTGTTTCTCATTGGGCTGAAGATGACTTTTGCCGCTCAATCGGTTGACAAGTGCGGCGGGTTTTCCTGCCACCTCAAAGAGCAAGTCTCCTTGCGCATTGACTTGAGGGTCTGGAACAGGAATGCCTTTGTTGGCCAGGTGCTTCATCAAATGAAGGTAAAAGGGCAACTCCTCTTTGCCAAGCCGCTCAAACAGGGTCAACACAAAGTGCTGGGGTTGACTTGCTTGTGTGTTGGCTCCAGTGCAGTCTAAAAAATAGTTGGTGTTTTCGATGCCACCCTCGATGCCTTTGAGTGCCAGAACTTGTCCAAGGTTCAGCTGATCTATAAGCGCTTGGGCTTGCAGCAGAGTGACTTGTGTGAATACGGCCATTTAAAAACACATGAAAAGTTAAAAGGATCGTTTGCGTTGGAGCAGCACGTGGGTGTTGAATTTTGCAAAATTGGCGGGCTTGAAAGTTGATCCCCGTTGGACAAAGATTTTAGATTCCTGTCGGATTTGCTCGGTTTTTGCGTTCAAATTTAAACCGATTGTAGAGGGGTTATACCTGCAAGGGAGGAGAGACTATGATTTTTAGCCCATAAAAGGGGCCTGAGATTTATTTTTTTAAGGTTTTCTGGGCCTGAGGTCTGTCTTAGAAGGCAAAATACACCTATGCAAGAAGACCAACCCTTATTACTGCTCGTTGACGGTTCGAGTTACCTTTACCGTGCATTTCATGCCATGCCCGATTTGCGGGCTAGACCCTCAGACCCGAGCAGTCCTGCAACGGGTGCAATTCGCGGCATGATCAATATGATGCAAAGTCTGCAAAAAGACTTCCCAACTCATTTCGCAGCCTGTGTGTTTGATGCCAAAGGACCAACCTTTAGGGATGAGTGGTACCCTGCGTACAAAGCTCAGCGTTCTGCAATGCCAGATGATTTGCGCAGTCAAATAGAGCCCATTCACGAGGTGGTTCAATTGCTTGGCTGGCCTGTCTTGACGGTGCCAGGCGTTGAGGCCGATGATGTCTTGGGCACACTGGCCAAGCTTGCAAGTGCACAGGGCTTTAGAGTGGTGATCTCCAGTGGCGATAAAGACATGAGCCAATTGGTCGATGAGCGCATCATGATTTTTGACACGATGAACCAAAAAAAACGCGATGTTCAGGGCGTTGAGAAAGAATTTGGCGTGCCTCCTGAGCGCATGATTGATTACCAAACCTTGGTGGGCGATTCGGTTGATAACGTTCCTGGTGTTCCAAAGGTGGGGCCCAAGACAGCCGTCAAATGGTTGACGCAGTATGGATCCTTGGATGCAGTGATTGCAAACGCGGCAGAGATCACCGGCGTGGTTGGCGAGAACTTGCGAAACTCTTTGGAGTGGTTGCCCATGGCCAAACGGCTCGTCACGATCAAGACCGATTGTGATTTGAGCATGCATTTGCCCCAACTGCCCGAGATGCATGATTTAAAGTTGTCCAAGCCCCGGTCTGAGGGTTTGGTTGAGTTTTGTGAAAAGTTTGGTTTCAAGGGTTTGGTCAAAGCCTTTGGTGCGTCCCTGCACGCAAGCGAGCAAGTTGCACCATCTTCTGACCTCTTGGGCGCGGGCGTTGGCCAAGAAGACACGCGTGAGGGGCAAGATCTCTTTGGAGATTTGGCGCCCAAGCCCTCCTTGATCCTTGAGCGTCATTATGAATGCATCACCACGTGGGAGCAGTTTGAGCGCTCTTTTGAGGCGCTCAAGCTTGCGTCCTTGGTCAGTTTGGATACCGAGACGGATTCATTGATCCCTTTGAAAGCGCAGTTGATTGGTTTGAGTTGGTCTGCGACACCTGGCTCAGCTTCTTATATTCCCCTGGGGCATGATTTGGAGATTGGTCAATCACAGTTAAACATGCATGAAGTCTTGTTGCGACTCAAGCCCTGGTTGGAGGATCCTTTGGCGCATAAATTGGGGCAGCACTTCAAGTACGATCGACATGTTTTTGCAAATCACGGCATTGAAGTTCAGGGCTATGTACATGACACCATGCTTGAGAGTTATGTGCTTGAAGTCCATCGCCCGCATGGTCTGGAGAGTTTGGGACAAAGACATTTGGCTCGAACAGGTTTGTCGTATGAGGACGTGTGTGGCAAGGGCGCACACCAAATACCCTTTGCAAGAGTCTCGATTGATAAGGCCACGCAATATGCATGCGAGGATGCAGACATGACGCTTGAGGTGCATGAAGTCTTGTGGCCAAGAATTCAAGACGATGACAAGCTCTCATTGATCTATCGCTTGGAGATTGACAGCAGCGAAGCCTTGTATCGGGTTGAGCGCAATGGAGTCATGATTGATGCCCAAACCCTTGAGCTTCAAAGTGCGCAACTGGGTGTTCGAATTGATCAATTGGAGTTGGAGGCACACGCCTTGGCAGGGACGTCTTTTAACCTGAACTCACCCAAACAAATTGGTGAAATATTTTTTGAAAAATTAGGTCTTCCAATTGTTAAGAAAACGGCCAAGGGTGCACCAAGCACGGATGAGGAGGTGCTGGAGAAGTTGGCTTTGGACTTTCCTTTGCCCGCTAAAATTTTAGAGCATCGAGGTTTAAGCAAGCTCAAAAGTACCTACACCGATAAGTTGGCGACGTTGATCAATCCCAACACGAAGCGAGTGCACACACATTATGCGCAAGCGGTTGCTGTCACTGGGCGTTTGTCAAGCAACGACCCCAATTTACAAAACATTCCTATTCGAACACCAGAGGGTCGGCGAGTCAGAGAGGCCTTCGTGGCGCCTGCTGAGTGCGTCATTGCGAGTGCCGATTACAGCCAAATTGAATTGCGCATCATGGCCCACATCAGTGAAGATGAGGCACTCTTAAAAGCTTTTCACGAGGGCATAGACGTTCATCGCGCGACGGCCGCTGAAATATTTGGAGTTCCTCAGCAAGAGGTCAGCTCCGAGCAACGACGCTATGCCAAAGTCATCAATTTTGGTTTGATCTATGGCATGAGTGCTTTTGGATTGGCCAAAGCGTTGGGGATTGATAATACGGCAGCCAAGCTCTATATTGAACGCTACTTTGACCGCTTCTCTGGCGTGAAGCGCTACATGGATTCCACTCGAATCAGTGCCAAAGCCAAGGGTTATGTACAAACGGTTTTTGGTCGTCGTTTGTACTTGCCTGAGATCAATTCTCCCAACGGTCCACGCCGTTCAGGTTCTGAGCGTGCTGCGATCAATGCGCCCATGCAAGGCACAGCGGCTGACTTGATCAAGATGAGCATGATCAAAATTCAACACGAAATTGATGCCAAAGAGTTAAAGACCAAAATTATTATGCAAGTCCACGATGAATTGGTGTTTGAGGTGCCGCAAACGGAGCTCGATTGGGTCAAAGAAAATGTGCCGCGTTTGATGGCTCAAGTGGCTGCATTGAGCGTGCCTTTGGTGGCTGATCTTGGTTTTGGTTTGAATTGGGATCAGGCGCATTGAGAGTCGATAGGGGTCAAAAGGGGGGCGTGCCGCATGGGTGAGAATCGAAAGACGGATATCAGTTCAGGTGCTAAGTCGGGGATTGAGTCAGGCATCAAGTCAGGTATCAAGCCAGACAAAGACGCGTGTGGCGTGGGCACGCTGCTCAGTCAAGGCTTGAGCACGCGTCGGCTTGCCATTCAAACGGCTTTGGGAGTTGGCTACGCCTTGGCCGCCTCCCCCTTGATCGCTCAAACTGCGATTCGCACCTCTTCTTTGGGTTTAGATACGAGTGAAGTGATGCTCGAGCGTGATGGGTTTAAATTCCCCGTCTTTGTGGCCAAACCAAGCAACACCTTGCATCCGCCCGTTGTGCTTGTGATATCTGAAATTTTTGGTGTGCATGAGTACATTGCCGATGTTGCGCGTCGATTTGCGCAAGCGGGTTACTGTGCCATTGCGCCAGAGCTTTTCGCCCGCCAAGGCGATCCTAGCGAATATGCGCAATTGTCAAAATTACAGTCTGAGGTGATTGACAAAGTGCCCGATCATCAGGTCTTGTCCGATTTGGACGCGTGTGTGTTGTGGGCGAAAAATCAAGGTTTTGATGTAGATCGTTTGGCCATCAATGGTTTTTGTTGGGGTGGTCGAATTGCTTGGCTATATGCCGCTCAGCAAGAAAAGCTCAAAGCAGCGGCAGTGTGGTACGGGAGGTTGCAAGGCACTCAGACGCCCAATACGCCCAAACATCCCTTGGATTTAATGCAAGGATTGCGCGCGCCTGTTTTGGGTTTGTATGGAGACAAAGATCCATCCATTGCCTTGGAGTCGATTCAAAGGATGCAAGAAAAATTACAGATCTTGGGCCGCGCAGGTGTCAAATCTGCGCAAAGTAGTCGTTTTGTGATATACCCAGGAGTGGGGCACGCTTTTCACGCCGACTACCGCAGCTCATACGATCAAGGCGCAGCGGCAGATGCATGGCAACAAACGTTGGCCTGGTTCAAAGAGTGGTTGAGGGCGTAAATGCAGTTGGTTTGGTGGGCATGGATGGTGAGGTTTTTTAGGTGGAAGTTGATTTGACCTTGGCGGCTATTATTTTGGGTACCCTCACATGTGGTGTTGGCAGCGTCTTTGCCGCTTTTGTTTTGACCAAAGCGTTGTTAAGCCGTTATCAGCAGCACATGCTCAGCTTGGCAGCCGGTGCACTCTTGGCGACGGCGTTTTTGCATTTATTGCCTGAAGCCTTTGGCTCTGGAGCTTCGCCAAGTCATTTGTTCATGACCTTGCTCGTTGGTTTGATATTTTTCTTTTTGTTGGACAAGGCAGAGCTTTGGCACCATGGGCATGAGCACGGCGGGCATTCGCATGGACATGGTCACGATGCAAAGGCGCACGCTCACGCTGATTCTGGGGACGTCAAAGTTGGTGGCTGGTCGGTCTTGCTCGGTGACAGCGTTCATGCGTTTGGCGATGGGATCATGGTTGCGGGCGCTTTCATGGCCGATTTGAACCTGGGGTATGCTGCGAGCATGGCGGTGTTGGCTCACGAAATTCCTCATCACATGGGGGATCTGACGGTGTTGGCCAACACGGGAGGGGTCAAAAACCAAGCCTTGCTCAAATTGTCGCTCTCAGGATTTGTGACCACCTTGGGCGGTTTATTGGCCTATGCATTGCTTGAGGGGCGCGAATTTTGGGTCCCCTATATGCTCAGTGTCGCAAGCAGCAGTTATTTGTACGTGGCCTTGGCCGACCTCATCCCGCAACTGCAAAAACGCTTGAGTGCCCAAGCCACGGTGCATCAAATTTTATGGCTGTTTTCAGGCATGGCTTTGGTGAACTGTACGCAAATATTTTTTCACTGAGCTTGGGCCATGTGCAGCATCTCGTGAGCTTGAAGTGAAGCTTCTTTAGGGCTGTTGGGATGAGATTGGCATGTCAGGGGTTCTAGACCACTCGCTCCAACTGCCCGCATACAAGCTGCTCTCTCCCAGTCCTGCCAACTGCATTGCAAGGATATTGGGCACTGCACTGACACCACTGCCACATTGATGAACAACTGTAGACGGTGCCTTTCCATTCAATAGGGTGAGAAATTCTTCTCTCAGTTGCGACTTGCTTTTGAACAAGCCCTGTTCATTGAAGTTCTCAGTAAAAGGCCTATTGAGCGCATCGGGTATGTGGCCTGCGATCGGGTCCAAGGGCTCTTGCAGACCCAAGTAGCGGGGCCGGCCTCTGGCATCTAAGAGCGTTTGATGTGGGCTACCAAGGTTTTTGGAAACTTCATCGATGGTTTTAAGTTGCAGGCAAGGTGTGGACAATGGGTAGGCCGCTTGAAGGTCATGGGCTTGATCCAAGATGGGATCTGGGGTGTTGGCGTGGGTTTGTCCGTGAATTTGAAGCCATGTCTTAAAGGCGCCGTCGAGAACGGCCACATGCGCATGACCACACCATTTGAGCATCCACCAAAGACGACCGCAGAAGTTATTTTGGTTTCGGTCGTACACAACCACTTGCGTTTGGGCTTGAATTTGAAAGCGTCCAAGCCACTTTGCAAAATTCTCGCGACTGGGCAGAGGGTGTCTGCCTCCATTGATGGCAAGTTGGGGGTTTGATTCGCTTAAATCCAATCCCAAGTCCGCAAAATATGCATCTGCGATGCGCAACTGTTCGTATTGCGAGCGGCCCCAGTTCTCATCGTTCAAGTCGTAGCTGACGTCAAAGATCAGTAGGGATGGGGGCTGATTGTTTGAAGTGGCGTGGGCCTTGGAGATTAAAGTCTGTAATTCTTGGGCGCTGATCAGGTCATTGAAAAAAGTCATGGTGTTGAGATCATTTTTTTATATAAAAAAGTGGAGCACTTCAAGGATGCTCAAACGCCTGGACCTATTTGCCGGTCAGCTTGAGTTTATGGCGATACCACTCATGAAAATGCTGCATGCCATCCTCCATGGGGCTTTGGTATGGACCCACTTCATTTTGCCCTCTTTGAAACAAAGCGTGGCGACCCGCGTCCATTCTCTCAGCGATCTCGTCGTCTTCAGCGCAGGTTTCCATATATGCATCTTGTTGAGCTTGAACAAATTCTGGCTCAAAATCCACAATCTCCTCGGGATAGAAAAACTCAATTTTATTGAGTGTTTTTCTAGGTCCCATGGGCCAAAGAGTTGAAACCGTCAAGACATGTGGGTACCACTCCACCATGATGTGAGGGTAGTAGGTCAACCAAATGGCTCCCCGAGTAGGGGCGTCTCCACCACGGTAATTGAGGAGCGCTTTTTGCCATTTTTCGTAAATGGCACTTCCCGACTGTCGCAGTTGATTGGCCACACCCACCGTTTGTACGGAATACTCAGGTTTGAATTCCCATCGCAAGTCCTCACACTCGACAAATTGTCCAAGACCGGGGTGAAAGGGGCCGACGTGGTAGTCCTCGAGATAGACTTCAACAAAGGTTTTCCAGTTGTAGTTGCATTCGTGCAGTTCAACTTTTGCCAATTTATAGCCATCAAAGCCCAAAGCCTCTTTGGGTCCCATGTTGGCTAAATCTTGATTGATGTCTATTGCATTGCGCTCAAACAGCAAACCATTCCAACTTTGTAGGGGGTAGTTTTGTAGATCCAGGCAAGGATCTTTTGCAAAATGGGGCGCACCAAGGAGTTGGCCAGATTGAGAGTAAGTCCAGCGGTGCAGCGGGCACACAATGTTGCCGCCTGAGGCTTGTTTGTTGGCGTAGAGATTGCCTCGACCCTTCAAGATCACGGCTTGACGGTGGCGGCATACATTGGAGATCAACTCGATACCTTGAGGTGTTTTCACCAAAGCCCGACCTTCCCCCTCATGCTCAAGGGCGAAGTAATCGCCTACGTTGGGCACACAGAGTGCGTGGCCAACATATTTAGGCCCATTGGCAAAGAGGACATCCATCTCGCGCTGATAAAGCGAGAGATCAAAATAGCTATCGACTGGAAGTTGGCTTGATGCCGGCTGCAGTTGAAGACTTAAATCAGACATAGGGACCTGACCTAAAGACTCCCCACAGGGAGAATAGAAAAAACCGGAATTGCCGGAAGGGTCCATTATTATATATTTTTAATGCATCTTTGGGATTGAAAGCTGTCAAAGCGATTTTGAAAGTCCGTTTTTGACTGGGATGGGCACAATTTTTGAACAATGGGTTGTTTAATAAGGGCTATTAATTGTGGTTTTTTTGCACGCATTGGGACTATTGGGCCCTAGGTGAGTGTTTGAGGGCAAAAATAAACTTTGAAATTCAAGGCTCTAAGCGTCATCACCCGATTCCATTGATGGGCAGATGCTTTAATATAGATGTTCGCAAACAATTTGTGTGTGTAAACTTTTTAATTAATACCCAATGCATGCTCAATTTTTGATAGAAGCCAGTGCTCTGAGGATTCGCCTTGAGCTAGAGAATTAAGATGTCCAAAAGCAAAGACGCGTTGAACACGAACGACGCATTGCCCGTGACCTACGAACTTGCTTTGCAAGAGTTAGAAGAGTTGGTGCAACAAATGGAGTCTTCTCAGTTGCCGCTTGATCATTTGCTGCAAGCGTATCAACGTGGGGCCGCGCTATTAAAGTTTTGCCGAGAAAAGTTAACTTCGATTGAAGACCAAATTAAAGTCTTGGATGAGGGGCATTTAAAAACTTGGACGGACAACACTTGACATGAGCGAGATGAAGACGTTTGACCTCAAACACTGGTCTGAGCAGCAAATGGATTTGATTGAGAAGGCCTTGAATGATTGGGTGCCAAGAGAGGCGGGTGGCAGTCTTGGGGCGAGCATGCGTTATGCGGTCCTTGGTGGGGGAAAACGTTTGCGCCCGCTCTTGTGTTTGGCAACAAGACAAAGCATGCGCTTGCAAGGTGAGGAGGGTGGGCAAGGCGGCCCCTTTGATCAAGCGGCTTTAAGAGCGGCTTGCGCGCTCGAGCTCATTCATGCGTATTCTCTCGTTCACGATGACATGCCCTGCATGGATGATGACATCCTTAGAAGGGGGCAACCGACGGTTCATGTTCAGTTTGGACAAGCCATGGCTTTGTTGTGTGGGGATTCGTTGCAGGCCCTGGCCTTTGAGCTCTTGACGCCCAGTGAGAGCCTTGTCCCCGCTCGGGTGCAAGCCGTTTTGTGTCGATATTTGAGCCAGGCTGCAGGCTATGCGGGCATGGCAGGTGGTCAGGCCATTGATCTGCAAAGTGTAGGTGTGGTCTTGAGCCAAGCGCAGTTGCAAGAAATGCACGCCAAGAAAACCGGTGCGCTTTTACATGCGTGTGTCATGATGGGTGCGGCTTGCTCACAAGCGGGTGCATTGAGTGAAAAGCTGGAGTCTTCGCTGTCGGGTTATGCTCGGGCTTTGGGCCTTGCATTTCAAGTGGTGGATGACATTTTGGATGTGGTGTCGGATACGCAAACTTTGGGTAAAACAGTGGGCAAAGATGCGGCCCATGACAAGCCAACCTATGTGTCTTTGATGGGTTTGAAGGGCGCTCAAACCTATGCACAAACTTTGTATCAACAAGCCAATGATGCGCTCATGACCTCGGGCTTAAGAGATGTTGCGGCCTTGGGTGCTTTGGCCGATTTAGTGATTAAGAGAAAGAGCTGATATGACTGATCTATTGAGTAGCATTGACGGACCTGCAGACGTGAGGCGTTTGACGCGCGCGCAACTCAAGGGCTTGGCTCGTGAGCTCAGAGCTTTTCTTTTGGAGAGTGTCTCCAAGACAGGTGGGCACCTCAGTTCAAATTTGGGAACGGTTGAGTTATCCATTGCGCTGCATCATGTGTTCAATACACCTTATGACCGCTTGGTCTGGGATGTGGGTCATCAAACGTACCCACACAAAATTTTGACGGGTCGACGCGATCGCATGTCAACCCTCAGGCAGTTGGGGGGCTTGAGTGGTTTTCCCAGGCGAGAGGAGAGCGAGTTCGATGCATTTGGCACGGCCCATTCCTCGACGAGTATCTCCGCGGCTTTGGGCATGTCCAGTGCCGCTTATCTAAAAGGTGAGGACCGTCGATCGGTGGCCATCATTGGAGATGGGGCAATGACGGCTGGCATGGCATTTGAGGCGATGAACAATGCGGGGGTCGCCAAGGGAGATTTGTTGGTCATTTTAAATGACAACGACATGTCCATCAGTCCACCGGTTGGTGCGTTGAATCGATACTTGGCGCAACTCATGAGTGGGCGTTTTTATGCTGCTGCCAAAGAGGTGGGCAAGCAAGTGCTTAAAAGCGCCCCACCTTTGTTTGAGTTGGCCAGACGCTTTGAGGAGCATGCCAAAGGCATGGTCGTGCCTGCGACCCTTTTTGAAGAATTTGGATTCAATTACATTGGACCCATTGACGGACATGATTTGGACTCATTGGTGCCAACACTTGAGAACATTCGGCAACTCAGTGGACCACAATTTTTACACGTGGTGACCAAAAAAGGGCAGGGCTACGGCCTGGCGGAGAAAGATCCCGTGACCTACCACGGCCCTGGTAAATTCGATCCGACCATCGGCATCGTGCCTCCAAGCACGCCACCTCAAAAGACCTTCACGCAGATCTTTGGAGACTGGATTTGCGACATGGCGCAGCAAGATTCTCGCTTGATTGCCATCACGCCTGCAATGCGAGAGGGCTCTGGATTGGTCGAATTTGAGCGTCGTTTTCCCACAAGGTACTTTGATGTGGGCATTGCTGAGCAACATGCCTTGACTTTCGCGGCGGGTTTGGCATGCGAAGGTTTAAAGCCAGTGGTTGCCATTTATTCGACTTTTTTGCAGCGTGCTTACGATCAACTCATTCACGACGTTTCTATCCAAAAATTACCCATGGTTTTGGCTTTGGACAGGGCGGGCATTGTCGGCGCAGATGGCGCAACGCATGCGGGTGTATTTGACATTGCTTTTTTAAGATGCGTGCCCAATGTAAGCATTGCAACGCCCGCCGATGAGGCAGAGACGCGGGCACTTTTGTGCTCAGCATTTGAACAAGATCATTGTGTGGCAGTGAGGTATCCAAGAGGTGCGGGCATCGGCAAGGCGGTTGATCGTCAATTGACGTCTTTGCCTTTTGGCAAAGGAGAGGTGAGAAGAGCGGGTCAAAAAATTGCGATCGTGGCTTTTGGTCCTTTGTTGTACCCCGCTTTGCAAGTGGCTGAAAAACTCAACTTGACAGTGCTCAATATGCGCTGGGCCAAGCCTTTGGACTTGGACTTGTTGATCACGGCAGCCAAAGAGCACGAGGCCTTGGTGACCTTGGAGGACAGCGCATTGATGGGGGGAGCCGGCAGTGCAGTGCTTGAAGCCTTGCAAGCGGCTGGTTTACTAAAGCCTGTTTTGATGCTGGGACTTAAGGATCAATTCACAAGCCATGGAGACCCCGCCAAACTCATGGCCATGGAGGGCTTGGACGCAGCGGGTATCGAGGCTAGCGTTTTGGCGAGATACAAGACCTTGCTACATTCTCAAGTGGACAATACAAAGCAAAGTGATTCGCAAGGCGGTCTCAAGTTGGTGAATTGACGGCCTGGGTTTGCGCCAACCTGCCCTATATTTAAACGGGTAAACCCGTGCTTAAGCATGGATTTGGTGGCATAAAATTTCTTGGCTTGAATGTCTTTCAAAGAGTGTGTTATTTTTTTCATATGAGGTGAATCATGGACCGTCGTGCAATCATTAAAAATGCGGGTATTGCTGGAATTTTGGCTGCCAGCGCAGCGCCTGCCGTACATGCCCAAGCCACTGTTCGTTGGCGCTTGGCGTCAAGTTTCCCCAAGTCTCTAGACACTTTGTTTGGAGGCTCAGAGCTATTTGCTCGGGAGGTTAAGAACATGTCGGGCGGCAAGTTTGAAATCTCCGTTCACGGTCCTGGCGAATTGATGCCGGCCTTTGGCGTGGTGGATGGCGTTCAGCAAGGTTCGGTCGAGTGTTGTCACACTGCGGCTTATTACTTCACAGGCAAAGATGAAACTTTTGCCTTGGGTTGTGGTATACCTTTTGGTTTGAATTCAAGACAGCAAACGGCCTGGATGTTTGACGCTGCAGGGGGCAAACTCATGCGAGAGTTCTATGCAAAGTACAACATGGTCAACTTCACCATGGGCAACACGGGTGCCCAAATGGCCGGATGGTTTAGAAAAGAAGTCAAAGGCCTTGCTGATCTAAAAGGCTTGAAGATGCGCATGGGTGGTGGACTTGGTGGAAAAGTGATGGAAAAACTGGGCGTTGTTCCTCAAAGTCTGCCAGCCGGGGATATTTATCCCGCTCTAGAAAAAGGCACCATTGATGCGGCCGAGTGGATTGGGCCCTACGATGATTTGAAGTTGGGCTTTAACAAAGTCGCACCGTTTTATTATTATCCCGGCTGGTGGGAAGGTGGTCCACAGTTGGACTTGTTTGTAAACAACAAGGCCTATGACGCGTTGAGTGCAGAACACAAGGCCATTTTGGAGGCGGCAACCACGGTTGCGCACGTTAATATTCAGGCTCGCTACGATTCGCACAACCCCGCTGCTTTAAAGCAACTCGTGGGCTCTGGGACCAAGTTAAAAGCGTTTCCCAAGGATGTGATGAACTTTGCATACAAGCAGGCGATGGGTTTGTATGAAGAAATTGCGTCCAAAAATGAAAACTGGAAGAAAGTTTATACAGAGTGGTTGAAGTTCAGATCGGAGCAAAATTTATGGTTCCGATTCACCGAGGCTGAGTTTGATCGCTTCATGCAAGCGCAAAAAATGTAATTCCAACTCAGCTCTTGTGCAAGGCACGTTCAGTGTCGTTCACAACAACTGAGGACCAAGGGCCCTGAGGCACATGTTTTTGTGCTGCAGGGTCTTTTTTTTGGCCAACAAATACGCATTCTTTGAGCGCTGTGGGCATCACTTTTTGATGTTGAAGAGTTCTTCCATGCGCTTTTGCTCATCAGGCTCGCTAGGCTTGGAGTTTGTATCTGAGCCGTCTGGGTTGGGTGTGGCAAATGGGTTTTGTTCGTCCTTGGACTGAGACTCGTCCGAGTCCATAGGCATTTCAATGACCACTTTGTCCAAATCGATTTTTTCTTCCTTGTCCAAAAAGACCGTCACACTTTCAGGCACCAAGATCACAATCACCACCAACACCAGTTGCATGATCACCCAAGGGATGGCGCCCATGTAGATGTCTTTGGACAAGATGGGTTTGGCAATGCGCCCCTCTTTGAATAAAGTATCTGAGATGCCTCTGAGGTAAAACAAAGCAAATCCAAATGGTGGGTGCATGAAGCTCGTTTGCATGTTGACACACAGCAGCACGCCAAACCAGACCAAGTCAATGCCCAATTTATTGGCCACAGGCCCCAAGAGAGGCAAGATGATGAAGGCAATTTCAAAGAAGTCTAAAAAGAAAGCCAAAAAGAAGATGACTGCATTGACCACCAAGAGAAAGCCAACCTGCCCGCCTGGTAAATCGGTGAGCATGCTCTCCACCCACTTGGATCCATCGACACCTTGAAAGACCATCGAAAACACTCTTGAGCCAATCAAAATAAACACCACCATCGCTGTCAAACGCATGGTGCTGTTCATGGCTTGCCATATCAGTTGCACATTAAGTCTTTTGTGAATGCCGGCCAAAATCAATGCGCCCATGCAACCCATTGCACCAGCCTCGGTTGGCGTGGCAATGGCCACTTTGATGCCTGGCAATCCACCCATGGAGCCCAAGACAGTGAAGATCAAAATGGCAGATGGAACAATCCCTTTTAAACACTTGGACCAAAGTGGCCACCCGCTGAGCGTTCGAGCTTCTTTGGGAATGCCAGGAACGTGAGAGGGCTTAAAGACGCCAAGTGCAAAGGTATACAGCGCAAAGATACAGACTTGAAGA
>Ga0114978_10003009_pt1 | contig 13854 bp, 11 predicted proteins | sample S_140212_EF_Meta_FD_87027 | JGI IMG/M metagenome (GOLD analysis project Ga0114978, IMG submission 87027) | Freshwater microbial communities from Lake Simoncouche, Canada to study carbon cycling - S_140212_EF_MetaG | ecosystem: Environmental > Aquatic > Freshwater > Lake | place: Lake...
AAGAATCAGGCCATTTTTTTTGCTTCGCGAAGCATGTGGGCGATGGCCACAGCGGCCGCATCGGCCGCGGCGTTGCCGGAATTTTTTGAAATGGACTTCTTTGTGGACGTCAGTCGCCACCAGCGCTTCATCTGCACTTCTTTCCTCGCAAGGGCGTGGAGGGCCGTCGTTCGATCATTTTTGGCAGCAGGCATATGGGCCATAGAAAACCTCCTCGATGGGTGGGCTCAAGCAAACATCCTGAAGAATCGGATCGGCCCGAAGAATGGCACAACTGCGTGAGCATTGGATGAGGGTGGCGTGAGAAATTGATGAGCGTTTGTGCCGCAATCTGAGTGGGCAGGCCAATGGCCAGCGGGGGCGTGGCTCGTACCGGGTTCCACTTTGCCTGGCATCGCGAAAAGACGCTGTTTCCGCAGCGGTTTACGGCAGTTTGCAGGTGCCGTCGTCGCATCTGCCGGCCAGTCGCATGCGATTGCGTGCCACCCAAGCGTAGAGCGTTTTCCAGAGAGGCATCGTGCCTGGGATGTGCAAGAGCAATGCCAGCGGCCACAAGAGCACCAGTCGCCGCGAGAGATACCGGACAGCCTCCGCGCCACCACGGGCTTTTCCGAATGGATCGATGACGTACATTTGCGCGAGAAGATCTTCGTGCCGCATGTCAGGAAAGTCGTCGGCCACGCGGGCATCGTGCAGCGACCTCACAACAAGGTGGCCGCTGAGATCGAGCCATCGCAAGAGGGCAATTTGACTCCGGCAAAATCGGCACTGCCCGTCATAGAGCACCGTGGTGGGGGCTCGTGTGGTGTTGCCAGAATGTGTGTGGTGGTGAGTCATCAGTGGGCCAATGGCCAGCGGGAGCGTTGCCTGTACCGTTGTGCGCGCCGCATCTGTCCCGCCGCGGCCAATTCAATTGTAGATGCATGCGTCCGCGCATGTATCTATGGGTATCTCTTTGCTATGAGGCATGAGGCGTTTTGCCTTCCACAGAAGGCTCAGCGTCTCCTTCCGGAGTCGCGACTCAATCTTTCAGCAGTTTGATGGGTAAAGTGCAGAAATTCAGAATGGTCACGGCTCCGGCCGAGATGAGCGTCCACGGCGCCCAATCGGGGGCCATGACGAGGCGAGATCCGCCCCGGCCATCGACTGGCAGCAGCACGGCCGAATCGATGATGAGAAGTTCGAGACCGACCACGCACGCAAAGATTCCCGCCGCTAGAAAAAAGCTTTTCCACATCATTTTGCAACTGCGGCTCCTTGAGCCGTTTCTTCCGTGGCCTCCAGAAATGCCCTGCTGCTAACGAGGGCCTCTTTCTCATGTTCGGCACGGAGTCAATCGGGGCATGAACAGCCAGTGCCCGTACGCGGAGTGTGCGGGTTGTGCGGGTTGGTGGTGCTGCTGACGCAAGAATCCCCGACCCCGTTTGCCTTGAAGAAGGGCCGCGTCAGTTCGTGCCCAATGCGTCGGCGGAGCCGGTTGGATCGCCCGCAGGCATGCGCGGCGGGCGGCGGCCTGCTGTGGTGCCTGGCACAATGAGCGGGGCACCCGTCGAGGCCTCCACAATTTCGCGCAGTTCGCCGCCGTTGATCACTTCGCACTCAATGAGGCGGACGGTGACGGCTTCCAGTGCTGCCCGGCGGGTTTCCAAAATCTGCCTCACTTGCTCGATGCCTCCGTCAATGATCCTGCACACTTCCTCGTCGATTTCTCGCGCAGTCTCTTCGCTGTGGCTGCGCGAGTGCGAGAGATCGCCACCGGCAGCAGCCAGAAAGGGCGACCGTGGGTTTTGGCGGTACGTCACCCGGCCCAATCGGCTCATGCCGTAGTCCATAACCATCGCGCGGGCAATCTCGCTGGCCCGTTCCAAATCGTTTTGGGCGCCAGTGGAGACGTCTGAATAGACCATTTCCTCCGCGATAGTGCCGGCCAAAAGCACCTGGATCCGGCTCTCCAGTTCGCTCTTTGTGAGCAGATAACGGTCGTCTTCCGGTCGCTGCATCGTGTAGCCCAGTGCCGCCAAGCCGCGAGGGATGATCGACACCTTATGCACGGGATCGGTGTTGGGCAGGGAGAAGGCAACAATCGCATGGGCCGCTTCGTGGTAGGCCACCCGTTTTTTTTCATCTTCGTGAATCACCCGTTTTTTCTTTTCGAGGCCCGCAGTGACCCGTTCGACCGCCTCGTCAAATTCCTCCATACCAACGGAGGTTTTATTGTTGCGGGCCGCCAGCAGCGCCGCCTCGTTCACGAGGCTTGCCAGATCAGCTCCACAGAATCCAGAAGTGATGCGGGCCACGTGCTCGACGTTGACCGAAGGATTGAGCTTGATCGCGGCCATATGCACTCGCAGGATTGCCTCGCGGCCACGCACATCGGGTCGGTCAACCAGAACATGCCGGTCGAATCGGCCAGGTCGTAAGAGTGCTGGATCGAGCGTTTCTGGCCGGTTCGTGGCGGCCATCACAATCACGCCACTGTTGCTCCCAAAGCCATCCATCTCTACAAGCAGGGCGTTGAGCGTTTGTTCGCGCTCGTCGTTCCCACCCATCATGCTGGTGCCTCGCGTCTTGCCGAGGGCGTCGAGCTCGTCAATAAAAATAATGCACGGGGCCTTCGACTCGGCTTGTTGAAACATGTCTCGCACGCGGGCCGCCCCAACGCCAACGAACATCTCCACGAAATCCGAGCCGGAGAGGCCAAAAAACGGCACTCCCGCCTCGCCGGCAATCGCTTTGGCCAGCAATGTTTTGCCAGTGCCTGGCGGGCCGACCAAGAGCACGCCTTTTGGAATATGGCCGCCGAGGGCTTGGTATTTCTCGGGACTCCGCAAAAACTCCACCACTTCGCGAAGCTCTTCCACGGCCTCATCGATGCCTGCCACATCGTCGAACGTGATGCCCAGATCCTCCTGCGCGTACATTTTCCCACGGCTGCGCCCAAACGCCATCGGACTGCCGGCGCCGCCCAGTTTCCGCATCATGAGGAAAAAAAAGAAACCAAACAGGCCGGTCAGAAAGAGCAGGGGGAGCCAGTTGCGCCACGGACTTGGCGCTTCTTCGTAGCGGAACGGCACGCCGTGTTCGGCCAAGAGCCGGGAGAGTTGCCCCTCGGAGTTTTCGCTTGGCAGCTTGGCACTGTGAAACCGCCGCCGCGAAGCCGTCTTGTCCTTGTCAGGCGAATCAGTGCTCTCTGATGGCTCGCCATCCGAGGCATGCTCAGGCGGTGTCGGGGGCGTGCTCGCAGCCTCTGCGTCGATCTGTTCGCCAACGGTGCCAGACACCTGAAACGCCCCGATCATCACATCCTGCAAGTCTCCGTAGCGTGTTTGCTTTTGCAGATCTTTGCCGTCTCGTATGGAGAGTTCAATCCAGCGAGGGCTCTGGTGCGGCTGGCCGGAGGCGCGGATTAACTTTTCGAGGTCGCTGTACGAGAGTTCGAGTTCCGCTGTCGCGCCGATCAGGCTCATGGCAAAGAGCCCCGAGACGCCGACGGCAATCAGAGACCAGACAAGATTGGATCCGCCCATCACCGGTCGACGCTCGGCGGGACGTTTGGGGTTTGGGGCAGTTGGCTTTTTCGGCATGAGTGAGTGTGCTGGCTGAGGAGGCAGGTTTGCAGGGGAGAAAAGTTTGTACGGTGACACAAAGAGCAGATCATTGAGACGAAGCACCCTATCTTATGCAGTCGAGCGACTCTTTTCAGCTTCGGCCGTAAAATGCCAAAAACCAGTGAGAGTGCCAGTGCCTTGTCGCCACGCAGCACGCCTGAGAATCGCGGCAAGAAGGCACGTACACGGCTCATTGGACGAGAAAGCAACGCCGAAAGTATGTCTGGGTGCTTGTCTTTGTGGCATGTGACCTGCCCGCATGGCATGGATGGAGCCAGTTTCTATGGTAGGGAAGTCATGGCCACGGGTGGCGAGCCTCTGGAGCCTGGGGCTGAGACCTTCGTGAACTGTTTGGTCAGAGGGTGTTGTAAGCATGCCGCCACTGCTCGATGAGCACCTTCGGCCTCCAAGAGAGTGTCAACGGTATCTTTGTTCAAGAACCTCAGCGACCGTCTTTCCTCTGGCAAATTCTACCTCAGTCTCACGCGGCTTGGGGACGACCTGCTCTCCCAGCCCTTTCTTTCCTCGTGACATCGAATGCCCTTCTTTGATTGCGAACACCGCCAGATTCTCTCACTGGAAGTGGTCTCGTTGAAGGGGGGTAGGTCAGTTCTGCGTGTCTGCCACCGGGAAGTGGCAGGGTGCGTTGGAAGATCCTACACTTCTAAAGTAGAGAGCCTCCCTTTTCCACGCTGACTCACACCATGCCCTTATCCCACCGCAGTGCGGAGCCGGCTCCGCCCTCCCCAAGTGGGTGCCTGCGCATCGCCGTTCTGGGTTCAACCGGCAGCGTGGGCGTGAACACACTTGAGGTGATTGCGGCCTCGCAGGGCCGTTTTGTGCCTTTTCTCTTGGCGGCAAATCGCAGCACGCAAGCACTTATCCAACAGGCGCACGCTTGCCGCCCCGCATGGGTTGTTGTCGTGGATTCGACAGCCGCCTCGGAGATGTCTGCTAGCGACTTGCCTGTGGGCACCAGACTGGCCGTCGGCCCCGAAGCCCTCGACGATCTCGTGCAATCACCCGAAGTGGATCGCGTCGTTTCGGCGATCGTAGGGGCCGCCGGGCTGAGGAGCACGTGGGCGGCCTTGGAGGCAGGCAAGACTGTGGCGCTGGCCAACAAAGAAACGCTCGTGATGGCCGGCCCGCTTGTGATGCGGCTGGCCGAGCGATGCGGGGGAACCATCGTGCCGGTGGACAGCGAGCACTCGGCGATCCATCAGGCGCTTCGAGCAGGCATGCCAGCCGAGGTGGCGAGAATCGTCCTGACAGCAAGCGGCGGCCCGTTTCGTGAGCGTTCGCGGGAATCGCTTGCCACCGTGACGTCGCAGGAAGCGCTCAAACATCCGACATGGTCGATGGGCCCAAAAATCACGATCGATTCGGCTACGATGATGAATAAGGCCCTCGAGTTGATTGAGGCGAGGTGGCTGTTTGGCGTGCCGGCAGAAAAGCTCGGCGTACTGATCCATCCACAATCGATCGTGCATTCAATGGTGGAATTTGTGGATGGCTCTGTGGTGGCGCAGTTGAGCCCACCGGACATGAAGTTGCCCATCCAATACGCGCTTTCCTATCCGCAGCGATTCGAAGGCGTGGCGAGGCGGTTCGACTTTTCCACGGCAACTCGCTTGGACTTTGAGCCCCCCGATCCCGTACGATTTCCAGCGGTGCGATTGGGATATGAAGCGGCGGCACGCGGCGGCACGTGCGGCGCCGTGCTCAACGCGGCCAACGAAGCGGCTGTGCAAGGATTTTTGGACGGCCAGTTGCGGTTTACCGACATTGCGGAAGTGTGTGCGAGGGTGCTCAATGAGCACCCATTTCAGCCCGATCCTTCGCTCGACGACGTTCGTCGGTTGGATGGATGGGCCCGACAGGAGGTTGTTCAGTGGGCGTGTGTATGATGTTTTCTGTGATGCCCGTGGCGCCACTTGCGGCAACGTCATGGCTGGAGTGGATCGTTCAGCCGATGAGTTGGTGGGTGATTTTGCAGGTGGCTGGCGGCCTCGGCTTCGTGATTTTTGTCCACGAACTGGGTCACTTTCTCGTGGCCAAGGCCTGCGGTGTGAAGTGCGAGAAGTTTTTTCTCGGCTTCGATGTGGGCGGCTTGAAACTGCTCAGCTTCAAGTGGGGTGAAACAGAATACGGCATCGGGGCGTTACCGCTGGGCGGGTACGTCAAGATGCTTGGCCAAGATGACAACCCAGCCGCCGCAGTCACTGAGGCCCAGCGTGCCAGAGAAATTCTCAGCTCGGGGGATTTGCCACCAGAGCCTGTTGCTGGCAAGCATCCGGCGTGGGATCCTCGCAGCTACCCTGCGCAGAGCGTGCCTAAACGCATGGCCATCATTTCGGCCGGCGTGATCATGAATGTGATCTTCGCCGTGCTGATGGCGTCGTGGGCGTTTGGGCTGGGCGTGAAGGAGTTGACCTGTGAGGTATCCAGCGTGCGGCCAGGCGGAGCTGCGTGGCGAGCGGGCCTCCGTAGCGGCGACGAGATTCAGGCGATCGGCACGATCCAAAACCCGATTTTTTCGGATCTGCAAAAAGGCGTGACACTCGGCAACCTAGCCGATGGAGTGGAGTTTACGATTCACCGGCCCGTTGACGACTCGACCCGCACGCTCACGCTCCACCCCGACACGGATCTGGGTGTGCCCACCGTGGGGGTCACGAGCCCGTTCTCGCTGACGCTCCCGAACGACTTTACCAACGGTCTGCCTGGGAGCGCAGGCTTGGCACAGCCGTCGCTGATGCCGGGCGACACGATTCGCCAGGTGGATGGTCGGCCAGTGAAAACGTATGCCGAGCTGATTGCAGAGCTGTCGCGTCATCCCGAGAAGGCAGTGACATTATCTGTCGAGCGGGCCAGGAGCGATGGTGCGTTGGGCGAGCAGCCCCAGCCGACGAACGCAAAGCCTGCAGTTACCACACGTGAAACAGTGTCGATTGTATTGCCGCCACAGGCGATGCGATCGACTGGCATAACGATGACGGCAATGGCCGTTAAGGCCGTGCAAGCCGATTCGCCGGCAGCAGCCAGCGGCCTGGTGCCGGGCGACAAAATTCTGGCGATCAATGGTCGACCAGTGGGCGATCCATTCGCAATCGACGAGCGGCTGCGAGGCCTTGTTGGTAAGCCAACCACGCTCGCGCTGGCTCGCGCGGACGCAGAAAACATTGATGTGGAAGTGGAGCCTCGCGAGGTGACATGGATGGAGGAATCTCGTTGGCCATCCAGCCCCGTCGCCGTGTCGGCCATCGGCGTGGCAGTGGGTGTGGATGCATTGGTGGCGGCTGTCGCTGACGGTAGTCCAGCAGAGCAGGCCGGGATTCGGGTTGGGGAGCGGGTGGTGCGGGTGCGATTTGTGGAACCCCAGCCAGTGGCTGATGCCACACAGTCTCCGGCAGACGAGGGCCTTCTTATCTCGGACAAATCGCCCAGCTGGCCGTATGTTCAAGCGGCTCTCCAGCAGGTGCCAGCCGGTACCTCGCTGCGTCTGACGATCCAGGCGGCCGCTGGCACCCAGCGTGAGGTTGAGATCGCTCCCGTTGCATCGGCGGGACAGTTTGTGATTGACCGCGGGCTTATCTTTGAGCCGGTCTACAGGCTCGTGCGTGCGGCATCATTCACAGAAGCGATTCAGCAAGGCAGCAAGAAGGCGTTGAGCGATCTCTCGCTCGTCTATCGGTTTCTTCGCAAGCTCACAAGCAACCAGATCAGTCCGAGGCTCTTGGGTGGGCCTATCGAGATTGCCAAGCAGGCTGGGAAGTCGGCCGAAGAAGGGTTTGGACGATTGCTCCTGTTTCTGACCATGCTCAGCGCGAACCTGGCGGTTGTGAATTTTCTGCCCATCCCGGTTCTGGACGGCGGGCACATGATTTTTCTGGCCTACGAATGGGTGCGGGGAAAGCCGCCCAGCGAAGGGGTGGTAGCCGTGCTCTCCTATGTGGGACTGGCTTTGATCCTGTCCCTGATGCTCTTTGTGTTTGGGCTGGATCTCGGACTCATCCCCAGGCGTTAACGCACGGAGTTGGGCGAGGGCTCACGAACGACTTGCAAGAAGTGCGTCCACATCAATCGAGCGTGGAACGAAGGTTGTATCGAGCGTCTTGACTCTCTCAATCTCGTCCAGATCGATCCAGAGTGGTGATTCGTTGCCAGATGGCGTGGCGTCAAACGCCAGCAATTGCACGACAGGATACGACATCACAAGCCGGTTGGGTTGGAGACGATGAGTGATCGTAGGTTGGCTGGCTTTTGCGCATGTTGTGAGATCGATCTCGCGATAGTCCGTAATGGCGGTGCTGATCGCGGCGATGAGGCGCGGTCGTAAGGCGTAGCCATTTGGATTGGGAGGCTGAACATGGAACACACGCTTCGATTCCTCCAACTGCTGGAGCAGTGCTGGGGGCGCGTTTCGCAAAAGCTTGTGCCGCAGCGACGTGATTCCAGTCCAGAGAATCGTACCCTCATAGGGCCTCAACAGATCGTGGCCGAGCATAAAGGCTACGAGTTCAAGAAGCGTCAAGGTTTCCGATGGAAGTTTCCTGACCGACGCAAGATCCTTGCTCAGTTGCCAACCCAATTGCCTACCATCGGTCAAAGGACTGTGGTCGATTGGATAGCCACAGGCCGTGAGAAACTCACAGTCTCTCCGCAGTGTTCTCGTTGAAAGGCCGGAAAGCCCGAGCCGTTCCTTGAGTTGGGCAACGAGTGTCCTATCCGCGATCGGGACGCGTGCGTCAGAAAGGATTTCAAGCAGAGTGAAGATACGAAGGAATTGTTCGTGCCTCGAGAAATTGCGAGTCATTAAGCAATTGTGCCAATCATGAACCTGCGGCCGTGAGGAGCGGCCCTCGCACAATGGTCAGGCATCCGCGCTCTGTCGATCCCCATTGAAGTACACAGACAAATGCTGCGAGCTACAGGCTGTCGCTCAGCCCAGTCAACTTCATGGCTCGGTAGCGTGGCAGGTGGCTCGGCACGCTTGGTCATCGGATGGACAAAGATCTGGAGCGAATAGTGGGGGTTGGCTCAAAGGCAGTCAATCCGCTACCTTTTCGTGGCCGCGAATGGCAGTTGCCCACGTCTCACTGGCTGCAATGAGGCAACGAATCGTCGTTTCTAAATTGTGCGATACAAACTCACTGTTTCCACAAGGCATTTCGCAGAGCATCCGCACACCCCAAGATTCTGCGTCGCGTTCCACCCGAAAAAGCAACGACTCACCCGGCAGTTGACGCAGTGACATGTGCGTCGCAGTGCTGTGTCTGTCGGCCCCGAAGGGTTGCGGGATCCACAGGCGATAGTGGCATCCGTCGGCAGATACCGCGAGGCTCATCACGAGTAGTTTCTCGCCTCGCGTATTGCGATACCGAGTCGTGATGAACAGCATCCGTATCACCTCTTCCTGCGTATCGTGGTGATGCGGAATGCCTGCGACGGATAAAATAGCAGAACATCGCCAGAGATTCACAGGTATAGCCTCCCCGAATGTGCCAGCATCGGTGCAATTTTACAATCGCTCTACGACTCCCCAAAGAAGTCGCTACTCCTTCTAACACATTCTTGGGGGGAAGCAATAGCACTGTTGGCCAGAGAATCAGCGTGCCCCCTGAACCGTGCACCGAGTATCCAACAATATGCCCAACAATATGCCCAACAATATGCCCAACAATATGCCCAACAATATGCCCAACAATATGCCCAACAATATGCCCAACAATATGCTGGAATGGGATCCAAAAAGAGCCGCCATGCACTCTTTTCTCAAACACTTGTTCGAGTGCGGAACGAGGCGTATATACTCACCGCTTTCTGCCATTCGTTCGCGGCACACGGTTGTTGTTCGTTCAGGAGAGAATACGATGCGATCTCAAGATATTTCCCGGCGACTGTTTGTGGGTGCGGCTGGTGCGGCGACCTGTGCGATGCTATCTCGCGTTCAAAGAGCGCAAGGGGCGCAGCGGGCAAAAGGAACCGATACCAAAGACCTCCACCTGGGCCTTCAACTCTATTCGCTGCGCGGCTACCCGGTGGATGAAGCACTGCAGCACGCGAAAGATTTAGGATTCAAGTACGTCGAGTTTTATGGCGGTATGTTTCCGACAAACGCCGATGCTGTTGCGATTGCCGGGATGAAAAAGAAAGTGGCCGACCTCGGGCTCACAATCAGCGCGCACGGCGTGAATGAGTTTGGCGGCGATGCGTCGGTCAACCGCAAAGTGTTTGAGTTTGCAAAAGCAGCCGGGATTCCCACGATCACAGCCGATCCATCTCCGGAGGCATTTGAGAGCCTCGATCAACTGGTGAAAGAGTTTGATATTCAAATTGCGATCCACAATCATGGACCCAAGCATCGGTACAATAAGGTGATCGATGTCCTCCGCGCAATCGAAGGGCACGACGATCGTATCGGCGCCTGCGCGGATCTGGGGCACTTTATCCGTTCGGGAGAACAGCCGACTGAAGTGATTCGGTTGCTTAAGGGCAGGCTCTACGGCATCCACCTGAAGGACTTCAAGGAGATGCAGGAAAAAACCCAAGGCGTGATTTTGGGGCGCGGCCACTTGGATGTACCCGCCGTGTTTGCAGCTCTCAAGCAGGTGGACTTCCCATCCACCGGTGCGATCTCGCTGGAATACGAGGAGCACCCAGACAATCCGTTGGCCGACATTCGTGAATGCATGCAGGTGGCGCGCGACGCGCTTGCCAAATCGTAAAACAAGCCAACGGCGGCATGCCACGTTCAGATGTCAGATGCCGCCGCCAGCTTTTGGCCGCGGCCCCAAAGCACAAGCACTCCACAGGCCAGAGTCGACAGGATCGCCGTGACGGCCAGTGCCGTCTGCGGGCCGTGGGGCCCTTGCTGCCACAGCCAGCCGGCTAATAATCCGGCGGGCAGTGCCCCGATTCCCTGGACCAGCATGTACCAACCGAACGCACTTCCGTGGCGGCCCTCGGGGGCCACCATTGCCACGAGCGAACGCTCGGCTGGCTCAGACAGGCCGTAGGCCACGCCCACCAATGCCATGAGTGGCAAGGCAGCGGCCAGATGCACACTCAGAGCGAGTCCACCGTAGGCTGCAGCAAACACCAGCCAGCCCGCAGCCAAGGCAGCGCAAGGGTGCCATCGATCGATGATCCGTCCAGAGACTGCGGCCGATCCACTTTTGGCCAGACTGTACGCCAGCCAAACCAGCGGGATGAACGCCGGCGGCGTGCCCAGTTCGGCCGCTCGCATCAACAAGAATTGTTCGCTGGATGCTCCCATCGCCCAGATTCCGACGCTGCCCAGCAGGATCCAATTGTGTAGGCCGAGGCTTGGCACAAGCGCAGTGCGGGGAGCGATAGCCGTGCGTTGCGGTGGATCCCGCACGAATTTCCAAATGACTACCAGCGTAAAAAGCCCCGGCACAATGGCCAAGAGAAAGAGCGTGCGTTCCCGGCCTGGAAACGCCAGTAGAAAGAGCATCGCGACCAGTGGGCCCAAAGCCGCCCCCGCATGATCCATCGCGCGGATGTGACCAAAGGCCCGCCCTCGCATGGATGGCTCGACCAGATCGGCCACCAGGCTGTCGCGAGGCGCACTCCGAATGCCTTTGCCAAATCGATCGGCAGCCCGCACGAAAAGAGCGGCCAGCGGCGTGGCTACCAAACCCATCAATGGCCGCATGACCGCAGAAACGCCGTAGCCCACGAGCATCAGTGGCCGGCGGCCCACGGCATCGGAAAGAGCGCCTGAAGGCAGTCGCACACCGGCAGCCACAGCATTGGCAATGCCGTCGATCATGCCCACGGTGAGGCTGGTGCCGCCGAGTTCACGGATCACAAACGCAGGCAAGAGCGGGTAGATTGCCTCGCTCGAAAGATCAGTCAAAAAGCTGGTCCAACCAATGGCCCGCACCGTGGGTGGCAAGGCAGCGTCAGGCTTGAAAGGCGCGGCTGTCATGCACTGCATTCCTGAGTCTACGGGCGATCTGTTCCGGTATCGAGTACCGCCATAAATGCCTTCTGTGGGATGTCGACGCTGCCGATGCTCTTCATTCGCTTCTTGCCCTCCTTCTGTTTGGCCCAGAGCTTCTTCTTGCGGGAAATGTCGCCGCCGTAGCATTTGGCCGTCACGTTCTTGCGCATCGCCGAGATCGTTTCCCGTGCGATCACCTTGGTGCCGATCGCTGCCTGGATGGCGATTTCAAACATGTGCCGGTCGATCTCCCCCCGTAGTTTCTTCACGATCGATCGTCCCCGGCGGTCGGCATCGCGGCGGTCGCAGATGATCGAAAGCGCGTCGACGTTCTTACCGCCAACCAGAATATCCAGCCGCACCAAATCGGCTGGCACATACCCCAGCAGTTCGTAATCCATGGTGCCATAACCACGGGTCACGCTCTTGAGCCTGTCGTGCAGATCGTAGATCACTTCTGCCAGCGGCAAATCAAATGTGAGCATCGCGCGGGTTGGCGAGAGATATTCGGTTTTTAAATACGTGCCTCGCCGGTCGGTGCAGAGCTGCATCACGGGGCCAATGTGCTCCACGGGCACCAGAAAATTTGTGCGCACGATCGGCTGGCGAAATTCTTCGATCTGTCCGGATTCGGGCACATCTTGAGGGTTGGTAATTTCGAGTACGATGCCGTCGGTTTTGAGAATTTGGTACGTGACGTTCGGGGCCGTCTGAACGAGGTCGAGATCGGCTTCCTGCTCCAGTCGCTGCTGAATGATCTCCATGTGCAGCAGGCCGAGGAAGCCGCACCGAAATCCAAACCCCAGGGCCTCGCTGCTTTCCGGCGCAAACTCAAACGAAGGGTCATTGATAACGAGCTTTTCCAACGCGTCGCGGAGTTCCTCGAAGTTTTCTCCCTCCGATGGATAGAGTCCGCAGTAGACCATCCGCTGCGGGGGCTTGTAGCCCGGAAGCGCGGAGGCGGCGGCGTCGCCGGAAATTGTGACGGTGTCGCCAATGTGCACCTGTTTCACATCTTTGATGTTGCAGACGAGGTAGCCAACCTGGCCAGCCACCAATTCCTCGCAGGCTCTCCGCTGCGGCACAAACTGGCCGATCTCCAGCACCTCGTGCGTGGAGCCCATTCGTAGGAAGCGGATTTTTTGCCCTCGCTTGACCGTGCCGTCTACGATTCGGACGTAGGTGATCGCTCCTCGATAGCTGTCGTAGTGACTGTCGAAAATCATGGCTCGCAAGACAGCCTGCGGGTCGCCCTGCGGGGGTGGGATGCGGTCGATGATCGCCGCGAGGAGATCGTCGACACCGATTCCCGTTTTGCCGCTTGCCAGAATGACTTCAGACGAGTCGATCGCAAGGCTCTGCTCCATCTCGGCCAGCACGTCGTTGACCCTCGCATGCACCAGATCGACTTTGTTGATCACAGGCACGATGGCAAGCCCCTGATTGGTTGCCGCGTAGGCGTTGGCCACTGTCTGCGCTTCAACGCCCTGAAAAGCATCGACCAAGAGCACGGCTCCTTCGCAGCAGGCCAGACTGCGAGACACCTCGTAGTGGAAGTCGACGTGGCCGGGTGTGTCGACGAGATTTAATTCGTAGATCTCGCCCTGGTGGCGATACTCCATCCGCACCGCGCGGGCCTTGATCGTGATTCCACGCTGCCGCTCCAAATCCATGTCATCGAGCATTTGCTCTTTGAGTTGCCGTTTTTCAACGGTACCCGTTCGCTCGAGCAACCGGTCAGCCAGCGTGCTTTTGCCGTGGTCAATGTGGGCAATGATCGAGAAGTTACGGATGTGGCTGGATTCAATAGGCATGCAAACAGTCTACTGGCTCAAGAGCCGATATTTTTTCCATGTCCACGAGGCGAGGGGTTCGAGAGCGTTTCGGGCCTTCTTGTGTGTTCTAGCCGTGCCCGTCCGGCGGCGCCAATGTAGCCGGCATTGCCGCCGAGACTGGCGTAGTGGATGGGAGTCTGCGTGGCCAGCATCGGGATGGCCAGATCGCGCACCTCCCGCCGCACGCGATCGATGAATGCTTTTCCTACGGAAGACGTTTCGCCACCGAATGTCATTGCCCCACCGAGCACAACGGCTTCTGGATCAATTGTGTGCATGAGCGTGACAATACCACCGCCCAGCCACTTCGCTGCGTCCAGAATGAGTTTGTTCGCTAACGGATCGCCAGCGGCGGCCTCGCGCGAGATCAGGAGCGGCGTCAGTTCCTCGCCCGCAGCCACGGCTAGGGCCAGCGAACTCTCGGCGCTCTGGCCGTGTG
>Ga0114978_10003011_pt1 | contig 13853 bp, 10 predicted proteins | sample S_140212_EF_Meta_FD_87027 | JGI IMG/M metagenome (GOLD analysis project Ga0114978, IMG submission 87027) | Freshwater microbial communities from Lake Simoncouche, Canada to study carbon cycling - S_140212_EF_MetaG | ecosystem: Environmental > Aquatic > Freshwater > Lake | place: Lake...
CCATCCAAGGGCTCTCGCCGCCAGCTCTGGCTGGTCGTCGCCCTGTTCTTCGTGCCCTTGGGCGTTGCCTTCCTGACTTACTACGGCAATGTCGGTTGGCGTCCGCAGGGCAGCACCAACAAAGGCGAGCTGATTGATCCCGCAAGACCGTTTCCGGAAGCGGCCCTGGTGACACCGTTGGGCACGGCAACTGCGGCGAACTTCTTGCGCGGCAAATGGAGCATCGTTTTTGTCGGGGCCGGGGCCTGCGAGGAAGCGTGTCGCAAGGCCCTGACCGACATTCGCCAGGTCCGCCTTGCGTTGAACCAAAACAGCTCCCGCGTACAAAGAGTTTTCCTGTACTCGGGGTCGTGCTGTGACCAGGCCTATTTCCCGGCCGAGCAGGCCGGGCTGATCACGGCCAGTGTCGACGATGCGGCGGGCAAGGCGGTGCTCGCCGTCTTCCCTGTTGCCAACGGCGTCGAGGCGCTCGCCGCCGGTAGGCTCTATCTCGTCGATCCGCTCGGCAATCTCATGATGAGCTATGAGCGTGGTGCGCCCGTGAAGGGCCTGCTCGATGACCTCAAGAAGCTTCTGAACCTGTCCCACATCGGCTAGCCCTCGTTCATGCGCCACCAGCGAACTTCCACTTTCCGGCGCATCGCCCTCGGGGGCGCGATGCTGGCATTCGTCGTAGTGGTGCTCGGGGCGTGGGTGCGCTTGAGTGCTGCGGGCCTCGGCTGCCCCGACTGGCCGGGTTGCTATGGCCACCTCACGGCGGGACAAGCTGCGCAGAACCTTGATGTCATCACGAATGCATTTCCGGACCGCCCGTTCGAAGAGCACAAGGCAAGCAAGGAGATGCTGCATCGCTACTTCGCGGGGACGCTCGTTCTGGTGATCGTGGCGCTGGCTGCCTTTGCGATCTGGAATCGCCGCGATCCCGCGCAGCCGGTGAAGTTGCCCGTGCTGCTCGTCGCGATCGTGGGGATGCAGGCCCTCCTCGGAATGTGGACCGTGACGCTGCTGCTGAAGCCACTGATCGTCGTGCTTCACCTGGTCGGCGGCTTGACGACATTGTCCTTGCTTGCCTGGCTTGCCGCTGGCAACTCGCGGACGACAAGACCCAGACAGGAAGCGGGACTGCGAACGCTGTCGCGGATCGGCCTCGGCGTCCTCATTTTCCAGATCCTGCTCGGCGGCTGGACCAGCTCGAACTATGCGGCGCTCGCCTGTCCGGATTTCCCGACCTGCCAGAACGCGTATTGGCCGACCATGAATGTCGATGACGCCTTCGTGCTGTGGCGCGGCCTCGGGATCGACTATGAAGGCGGAGTCCTCGATCATCCCGCTCGAGTGGCCATCCACTTCGTGCATCGCCTGGGCGCGGTGGTTGCCGCGTTGACACTGGGGTGGCTCGGCATTTTCGCGTGGCGCAGGGCCCAGACAAGGGCCGTGCAACTGGCGGGTGCAACAGTGGGTCTCGTGCTGCTGGTACAGCTCATCCTGGGACCCTTGATGGTGCTAGAGGGCCTGCCTTTGGCTCTGGCAACGGCCCACAACGGCGTCGCGGCACTTTTGCTGGTCTCGGTGGTGCGTCTCAACCGCCTGCTTTGGCCACCGCCCGGCGCGCTGTAGACTCCCGGCCACTGCACTCCCTTCATGCCGACCGAGACAGAATTGCCGCTTGCCAGCCCCCTTCAACCCGTGACACGTACTGCAACCTGGCGGGACTACTACGAGCTTGGCAAGCCGCGCGTGGTGTTCCTGATCGTGTTCACCGCCGTTGTAGGCATGCTGCTCGCGACACCGGCCTTGCCTCCCTTCAATGCCCTCGTCTTCGGCACGCTAGGCATTGGACTTGCGGCATCTGCGGCGGCAGCCATCAATCATGTGCTCGACCGCCGCTTCGACATCCAGATGTCACGGACGCGCTTCAGGCCGATTCCGTCAGGCCATCTATCGGAGCAGCGCGCACTGGCTTACGCATGCGCACTCGCCGTGCTGTCGGTTGTCCTGCTGGTCGGCCTGGTCAACTGGCTGACGGCGATCCTGACATTCTGCTCGTTGATCGGCTACGCAATCATCTACACATTGTGGCTCAAGCATGCGACTCCGCAGAACATCGTTATTGGCGGGGCGGCTGGGGCAGCCCCTCCTGTCCTCGGATGGGTCGCGGTCACGAACCACGTCGATCCGTATTCCCTGCTGTTGTTCCTCATCATCTTCACGTGGACGCCGCCCCACTTCTGGGCACTCGCGATAGCGCGCCGCGACGAGTATGCCAAGGCCGGTATTCCCATGCTGCCGGTGGTCTACAGCGTGGAGTTCACCCGCCTGCACATCCTGCTGTATACCATCCTCCTGGTGCTCGTCACGATGCTGCCATACCTGACGGGCATGAGCGGCCTCATCTACCTGGCCGGCGCAGTCCTGCTGGGTGGCGCCTTCATCTACTACGCGCTGGCGCTCCTCACGAGGCCGACCGAGCTGCTGCCGATGAAGACGTTCGGCTTCTCCATCACCTATCTCGCCGTGCTGTTCACGGTGCTGCTCGTCGACCACTACGTGATGATTCGCTTCTGAGGAAGTCACCTCGAATTCGGGTATCTTCGGCACGATGAAGCCGGCGCGCTCCAAGACCCTGATCCCGTGGCTGCTGCTCATCGTTGTAGCGCTGATCGCGTACGGGTCGCTTTATCCCTTCAACTTCAAGCCGGATGCCATCAGTGGCGGGCTCCTCACAGCCTTGCATGAACTGTCATGGGCGCGGGCGGGGCGCGGCGACCGCGTCTCCAACGTCCTCCTCTATATTCCACTCGGTTTCTGCCTGTTCCTGTGGTTCGAATCTGGCAGGCAACGCCTGCTGGTTGCCCTGTTGGTGGTGGCTCTCGGCGCCTCGCTTTCGCTGGTCATCGAAGTGGCCCAGATTTTCATCTCGCTGCGGGTGCCCAGCCTCACGGACCTGACCCTCAACACGCTTGGAACGCTCGCGGGGACGGCGGCAGGATTCACCTGGCGCTTCATCAGCCGGCTCATTCCGATGCCCACGGTCGGGGGAAATCGCGACGATCGGTCCGCACTCGTCGTGATCCTGCTATGGATGGGATGGCGCTTTGCACCCTTCGTGCCGCAGATCTCTCTGGCAAAGATCAAACTGGCACTCGGCCCGCTGTTTGCGCCGCATTTCGAAGTTGCGGCAACGCTCGGATACCTGGCTTGCTGGCTAGTCGTCGCGCAGGCCGGATTGACACTCGCATCGCGGCAAGGCGGCATCGAAACCTTGCTTGGCCTGATTGCAGCAGCGCTGGTCGGACGACTGTTGCTGGCCGGCCAGGTGTTTGTACCGTCCGAGCTGCTGGCACTGCTCCTGTTGCTCCCCGCGCTGGTGGTCGTCAACCGGCTGTCCGCACTGCCGCGTCGCCTCATGATGTTCAGCGCCGTGGCCGCGGTCTTCCTCTTCGAAAGGCTCACTCCCTTCATATTCACCGGTTCGCCGGGCGAATTCGACCTGTGGCCCTTCCTTGGCTGGATCGAAACCGGCATGCCCATTGATCCCCGCGGACTGCTCGCCTTCCTGTTCTTCTGCTGCGCGCTGATCTGGCTGCTCAAGGAAGCGGGCATCTCGATGGATTTCGCTGTGGCTGCGGTGGTCGGTGGTGTCCTTGTCGTTGAACTGCTGCAGATGTGGCAACCCCACCAGTCTGCATCCATAACGGATCCGCTGCTGGCATTGGGCGCGGGCCTGGTCCTCAGGGTGCTGGATCCCGCGCCGCAGAGGCGACACTTGTCGTTCAAGTAGCCCGTCTATTCGCCGATCCTCGCGCAGCCGCGCAGACTGCGGCCGTCCAGGGTCAACTCTGCCGTATACGCAAAATACTCACCGGACATGGAGTCACCGCAAGGGCTACCCATGATCGTGATCTCCAGGGCCTTGTCGCCGCTGGTGCCACGATACGTTACTGACCCCTCGGCATCCTGGGTTTCCTGTAACGCATACTTGGAGGGAGTAGGTGAGCTCGCCTGTCGCAGCAAGAGCTGATCGCTGCCGATCTCGACGGACCAGAACGGTTCGTTGCCGCGAGCGAGGGCATGGTACGCCGGGGGCGTCGCCGGACACCCGATTCCCTCCGCTGGCACGCCCGCATACAGGAGCTCTTCAAGGACAAAGGCCTGCTTGAAGGAAGCGGGGATGGAGGTCCCGGGAGGTGAAGCAACTCGATTGCCACGGATTTCCACGAAGAGCGGGGTTCCGGGTTCTCCTGCCAACTTGGCGTAGGTCTCATCGAGCGTCTGGTCATCCTGTTGCGCAAGCCAGATGTCCTCACTCTGGCCGCAAAAGCGCAGTACCCGGGTGTCCGCAGTCAAGGCAATGGTGCCGCGCTTGATCGCCAGGCTGGATTCCGTGTCGCCAGGAGCCGCTGCTGCGCTGGCCGGCCCCGAATTGCCTGCCGCCGGCAGCGCGGCCGTTTCCGGTACGGTCTCATCACGCTGGCAACCAGCAACCGTAGCCAACGCAGCCACTATGAGGACTGCGCCCGTATGGGTGAGAGCTGTTTTCAAAACCGGATCCTCAACACGCGGTTGCACGTAAGCGTACCAGAGGACGGAACGCCCATCTGCGCTACAATCGCGCCCCCACATCGGACCTAGGGAACCTCTGCACGGGTTTCGCGACCGTTGCGTCTCCAATCCTCTGCTGCGGGGCATCGGGCCGCAGTCCATGTTGGGAATATGGACAAGGTCCGTAACGACGCTGCAGAGGATTAGAGGCGCAACCCATTGAATGACTATTTATACTTTGATCGGAACGGCTGCCATTTCGTGCATGGCAGCGTTGCTCCTCCCTTGAGTACATCAGGTACACGGCGTTCGTGGCGCCTCGCCCTGCACGAAATGGCTCGCCGTCGCGGCCGTGAAACCTGCGCAGAGGTTCCCTAGCGCATGGACCTATCTCCACTGCTTGACTCCCTGAATGATGCTCAGCGCCAGGCAGTCGCGGCACCGCTCAAACCCACGCTCGTTCTCGCCGGGGCGGGCAGCGGCAAGACGCGGGTCCTGACGCATCGCGTCGCTTGGCTGGTACAGGTCGAAAACGTCTCGCCACACAGCATTCTGGCTGTCACGTTCACGAATAAGGCGGCGGGTGAGATGCGTAGTCGCATTGAAGCCATGCTGTCTCTCCCCGCAGCGCCGCTCTGGGTCGGGACCTTCCATGGCATTGCCCATCGGCTGTTGCGCATGCATTGGCGCGAGGCTGGCCTGCCTCAGGCGTTCCAGATCCTGGATTCCGAGGACCAGCAAAGGTCAGTACGCAAACTCATCAAGGGCCTGAATCTCGATGAGGCACGCTGGGTGCCGAAGGAGGTGACCTGGTTCATCAACGCGCAGAAGGATGAGGGGCTGCGACCCAAGCACCTGAAGGCGGATGGGGATCCCACTCGCGAGCAGCTGATCCGGCTTTACGCCGCTTACCAGGAGTCGTCTGATCGCGCCGGCGTCATCGACTTTGCGGAAATGCTGCTGCGAGTCTATGAGTTGTGGCGGGACAATCCGGACCTCGCGGCACATTACCGCGCCCGCTTTCGCCACGTCCTCGTGGACGAGTTCCAGGACACCAATACGGTCCAGTACAAGTGGCTCAAGGAAGTGACTGGCAGTACCGGTGTTCCGTTTGTCGTTGGCGACGACGACCAGTCGATCTACGGCTGGCGCGGCGCAAAGATCGAGAACCTGCACCAGTTCCAGCGCGACTTTCCGGATGTTCAGATGTTCCGCCTGGAGCAGAACTACCGCTCCACCGGTAACATCCTGGCCGCAGCCAATGGCCTGATTGCCCAGAACAGCGGTCGCCTTGGCAAGAACCTCTGGACCAGCGGCGACAAGGGCGAGCCGGTCCGGCTGTATTCAGCCTACAACGAACGCGATGAAGAGAACTTTGTCGTGGAACGCATCCGGGAATGGACGGCCAAAGGCGGCAACCGCCGGGGCTGCGCGATCCTCTATCGCTCGAATGCGCAGTCTCGCGCGTTCGAAGAGGCCATGCTCGCTGCGCGCATGCCGTACCGCGTCTATGGTGGCCTCAGGTACTTCGAGCGGGCGGAAATCAAGGATGCCCTCGCATATCTGCGCTTGATGTTCAATCGTGCAGACGATGCTTCATTCGAGCGCGTGGTCAATTTGCCGACGCGGGGCATCGGCAACAAGACCCTCGACACGATCCGCGAATACGCTCGCGCGAATGCCTGTCCGCTTTGGCAGGCGGCAGGCGCCACCATCACCGGGCTCGGGGCGAAGGCGGGCACCAGCCTGCACGCCTTCCTTGCATTGATAGAACGTCTCGACAAAGAGACCCAGGGCATGGCCTTGCATGACCAGGTCGATCGCGTCATTGAGCAGAGCGGCGTGATCGCGCATCACCAGAAGGAGAAGGGTGAACGCGGCGAGGCCCGGGTAGAGAACCTGGAGGAACTCGTGTCTGCGGCGCGCGGCTTCGACACGGAGGAGACAGGCGACATGTCGCCCTTGGCCGCTTTTCTGTCACACGCGGTGCTTGAGTCGGGCGAGGGTCAGGCTGACCAATGGGAGGACAGCGTCCAGATGATGACGCTGCACTCCGCCAAGGGACTCGAGTTTCCGCTCGTATTCCTTTGCGGACTCGAGGAGGGCCTGTTTCCCCACCAGCGTTCGGCGACGGACCCGGCTCGGCTCGAGGAGGAGCGCCGGCTCTGTTACGTCGGGCTGACTCGCGCAATGCAGAAGCTGTTCCTGACCTACGCTGAGCAACGCAGGCTCCACGGTGTAGACAGCTATGGATCCCCGTCGCGCTTCATTCGCGAGCTGCCCGCGGAAACGCTGGAGGAGGTCCGACCACGGATCCAGGTGTCGCGGCCTGTCTTTGTTCCGCGGAAGCCCATGATGGAAGAAGAGCCCGTAGCGGGCGTCAAGCTGGGCCAGCGTGTCCGCCATAGCAAGTTCGGCGACGGCATCGTCCTTGAGCTCGAGGGACAGGGCAGCCATGCACGGGTCCACGTGAATTTTGAACGGCAGGGTGCCAAATGGCTGATGCTGGCCTATGCCAACCTGGAACCCCTCTGAACAGGGCTGTCCTGATTACGCCGGATCGGTCCGGCCACGCGTTCTGTCCGACTTGGGTTAGAATGCGCTGCAACAAGGCCGCCCTTTCAGCCGGGCGGCGACTAGAACGACGGCAGGCCCCTGCAGGCAGGCATCAGTGAAAATCATCATTCTCGGCGCTGGTCAGGTCGGCAAGACGGCGGCTCATCATCTCGCTCGCGAGGAAGCCAACGAAGTCACAGTCATTGACCAGAATGAGGAGCTTCTGCGCGACCTGCAGGACCGTCTGGACATCCGCACCGTCGTCGGCAATGCAGCGTATCCGGGCACACTCAGCGCCGCGGGAGCCAAGGACGCGGACGTCATCATCGCGTTGACCAACAGCGATGAAGTGAACATGGTCGCCTGCCAGGTCGTCTGGAAGCTGTTCAACAAGGATGCCACGCGCATTGCGCGCATCCGGTCCGGCGACTACATCAAGCATTCCGGGCTCTTCACGGACGAGGATCGCGCCTTTGCGGTCGATGTCACCATCAGCCCCGAACAGCTGGTGACTGAGCATGTAGCCCGACTCATTCGCTATCCCGGCGCTCTCCAGGTGTTGGACTTTGCAGACGGCAGAGTCCGACTCGTCGGTACGCGTGCCCTGAAGGGCGGTCTGCTGGTTGGACAGAACCTGTCAGCGCTGCGTGAGCACATCCCGGGAACCGATGCGCGAGTTGCCGCCATATATCGCGGAGGTCAGAGCATCAAGCCGGAAGGCAAGACGGTCATTGAGCACGGCGACGAGGTGTTCTTCCTGGCGGCACGCAAGGACATCCGTCTGGTTATGAATGAAATGCAGCGGCTGGAGGATCCGGTACGGCGGGTGGTCATAGCCGGCGGCGGCCACATCGGTTTCCGCTTGGCGCAGCTGCTAGAGAAGGAGCACCAGGTCAAGCTGATTGAGCGTGATTTCAAGCGCGCTCGCCAGATATCGGAGCAGCTCTCGAATACCATCGTGCTGAACGGTGATGCGGCCGATGAGGAACTGCTGCTTGAGGAGAACATCGATTCCTCAGACGTGTTTGTGGGCCTGACCAACTCCGAGGAAGCGAACATCCTTTCGGCCATGCTGGCCAAGCGCCTGGGGTGCCACAAGGTCATGGCCCTCATCAACCGGCCGGCGTATGCCGAACTGATGGAGAACGGCCCGCTCGACGTGGCGTTGTCGCCGCAGATGGTCACGATTGGCTCACTGCTGGCGCACGTTCGCAGGGGCGATGTCGTCAGGGTGCATTCGCTTCGCCGGGGTGCAGCGGAGGCCATCGAGGCGATTGCGCACGGCATCCAGGGAGAGAGCCGCGTCATCGGCAGGCGGATCGAGGATATCGCAATGCCGGATGGCGCCACCATCGGAGCGGTGGTAAGGGGTGACGAGGTGATCATCGCGCATCATGACACCGTGATCGAGCGCGACGACCACGTCATCATGTTCCTGACTGACCGTCGGCATGTGGAAGCCGTCGAGCGTCTGTTCGAGGTTCCAAAGCGGTGGCGCGGCTGATGCACAAGCGGGTTGTCGCATGAACCTCGCCGTCGTCCAGCGGATCCTGGGGCTGTTGCTGATGATCTTCAGCGTGACGATGCTGCCGCCGGTGGCTGTCTCGCTCTATTTCCAGGATGGCAACTGGTCCCCGTTCCTGGATTCGTTCATTGCGTTGCTCGCCGTGGGCGCATTGATCTGGTGGCCGGTGCGGGATCGTCACCGTGACCTGCGGCTGCGTGACGGATTCCTGGTGGTCGCGCTGTTCTGGGTCGTGCTTGGCATCGCAGGAGCCGCGCCGCTGGTGCTGTCCGATCGACCGGACATGACGCTGACCGATGCAGTCTTCGAAGCCGTGTCGGGATTCACGACAACGGGTGCCACGGTGCTGATCGGTCTCGATACGTTGCCGCAATCGGTGCTGTATTACCGCCAGCAGATCTGCTGGTTCGGCGGGATCGGCATGGTCGTGCTGGCTGTCGCACTGCTGCCAATGCTCGGCGTCGGCGGCATGCAGCTGCTGAAGGCCGAAACACCCGGTCCGGTGAAGGACGCCAAGCTCACGCCGAGAATCACGGAAACCGCGAAGGCGCTCTGGCTGATCTATGTGGCGATAACCGCCGCCTGTGCGCTGGCTTTCTGGGCGGCGGGAATGAGTTTGTTCGATGCCATCGGGCACAGCTTCGCGGTGCTGTCGACCGCGGGCTACTCGACCCATGATGCCAGCCTCGCCTACTTTAACAGCGCCACGATCGAGATGATCGCGGTCTTCTTCATGTTCCTGGGGGGGATGAACTTCTCGCTGCATTTCACTGCGTGGCGGCACAAGCGCCTCGGCGACTACTGGCGTGATCCGGAGTGGCGGGTCTACGCAGGCATTCTGACGACGAGCGTGATTCTCTGCACTGCCACGCTATGGTTGTCCGGCTACAAGTCGACCCCCGTGGAAGCACTTCGAGTGTCGCTGGTGCATGCGGTTTCAGTGCAGACCAGCACCGGCTTCACGACGGAGAATTTCGCACTGTGGCCTGGTGCGCTGCCCCTGATCCTGGTGTTGACGATGTTCATCGGGGGCTGCGCAGGTTCGACCGGCGGCGGCATGAAAGTGGTCCGGTGGCTGATGCTCTGGAAGCAGGGCGGTCGCGAAGTCTTCAAGCTGATCCATCCGAGCGCCGAGATGCCCGTGAAACTCGGCAACAAGGCCCTCGAGTGGCGGGTGATCGACGGCATCTGGGGCTTCTTTGCGGTCTATGTGGTCAGCTTCGGCGTCCTGATGGTGCTGCTCATGGCAACTGGCGAGGATCAGGTCACTGCGTTTTCGGCGATTGCAACCTGCATGAATAACGTCGGGCCCGGTCTGGGTGATGTGGCTTCAAACTTCACGTCCATTAGCACGCCTGGCAAGTGGATCTCCATCCTTGCGATGCTGCTCGGGCGCCTGGAAGTTTTCCCGTTGCTGGTGTTGATTACGCCGACGTTCTGGCGAAAATAGCAGCCATCGGCGAGTGCTGCCGTCGCCCCCCCCCTTTAACCTTGCCAGCGCGCGCTGGCGTGACACACAATTGCAGGTTGTCGAGCGGCCCGCGCATGGTTGCGCGCAGCCCTCGCGCCTGGCTGGCGCGGCAACCTCGTTCTGACAGGACCCATTGAGTGAAACGCGCCCGGAAAATGCTGCTGTTGCGGATCGGGCTGGCGTCTGTCGCCGTCCTCGCGGCATTTTTTGCAATCTACGTTGCCTACCTGGATCGTGTCGTCACGCAGCAATTCGAAGGACGACGCTGGACACTGCCGGCCCAGGTGTTCGCGCAGCCGATCGATCTCTACGTCGGCCAGTCCATCAGCGCGGCCGTGTTCGAACAGGAACTGAAGCGGCTCGGGTACCAGCAGGCGGGCCAGGCTGACCGACCTGGAAGCTATCGCAGGCGCGGCGACCGGTTTGATTTCATGAGCCGACGCGTGCAGTTCTGGGATGAGACTCGTGATCCACAGTCGATCGCAGTAACCTTGCATTCGGGCAGCATTACCGCGATCGAGGATCGTTCGGGCGCTGAGGTACCCATCTTCAGGCTGGACCCTCTGCTGATCGGGAGCATCTTTCCGATCCATGGTGAGGATCGTGTGGTCCTGACACCGGAAGAAGTACCACCGCTGCTTCCAGCCGCTCTGAAGATCGTCGAGGACCGCAAGTTTGATTCGCATTTCGGCATCGACCCGATTGCCATTCTCAGGGCGACATTTGCCAACCTGCGCGCAGGACGAATCGTGCAAGGCGGTTCCACGCTGACGCAACAGCTGGTGAAGAGCTACTTCCTCGACAGCAGGCAGACGCTGGGCCGCAAGGTTGAAGAAGCCCTGATGGCGATCATCCTGGATGCCCGCTTCGAGAAGACGGATCTCATGACGGCCTACATCAACGAGATCCATCTGGGCCAGGATGGTCAGCGGGCCATTCACGGGTTCGGGCTCGCCAGTCAATATTATTTCGGCAAGCCACTGGCGGAGTTGCAGCTGCACGAAGTGGCGCTCCTGGTCGCTGTCGCCAGGGGGCCTTCGTACTACAACCCGCGGCGTTCCGCGCAACGGGCCCTTGAGCGCCGCAATCTGGTCCTGCAGTTGCTCGCAGAGTACAAGGTGATTGCATCGAAGGAAGCGGATGCCGCCATCAAACGCCCCCTGGGCCTCGCCGGGGACGGCCGGATCGCAGCGGGCTATTACCCCGCGTTTCTCGATTTCGTCCGGCGCACGCTACGGCGAGACTATCGTGAGGAGGATCTGACGGAGGGTGGCCTCAAGATCTTCACGACCCTGGATCCACTGGTCCAGGCGAGTGCGGAAGCGGCTCTGATCGCAGAGCTTGAGCGCCTGGACAAGGCACGAAAGAAGCAGCGCGAGGCATCGCTCGAGGGAGTAGTGGTGATTACGGCCCCGCAGAGCGGCGAGGTCAGCGCCATGGTGGGTGGTCGGCGTGTCGGATACGACGGATTCAATCGCGCCCTCGATGCGAAGCGGTCAATCGGCTCGCTGGTCAAGCCCTTCATTTACCTTGCAGCAATCGAGACGGGCCGCTATCACGCGGCCAGCATCATCGAGGACGGCCCGATCGAGGTGAAGCTCGCGAATGGCCAGAAGTGGCGCCCGCAGAACATCACGCAGGAGATGTTCGGGCCGGTCCCTCTGGTCAGGGCGCTGTCCCAGTCAATGAATCTGGCAACGGTGCGACTCGGTATGGAGGTCGGGTTGCCGTTGGTGACTCAGGAGTTCACCAAACTTGGATTGGAAAGGGAGCCACCCAAGCTGCCCGCGTTGCTGCTCGGCGCGCTGGACGTATCGCCCCTTGATGTCGCGCAAATGTATAACGGGCTGGCGAATGGTGGATTCCGCACTCCACTCCGCGCAGTGCGCGCGGTAGTCGATGCTCAAGGGAAGCCGTTGCAGGCGTTTCCGCTCGAGATAGCGCAAGTGGCCGATCCTGCTGCGGTCTATCAGGTCAATCGTATGCTTGTTGAAGTCATGAACCGAGGCACGGGTCGTTCTGCGCGAGCCCGCATTCCGCCCGGGTTGGTCGTCGCCGGCAAGACGGGGACGTCTTCCGATTATCGCGACAGCTGGTTTGCTGGTTTTTCTGGTTCCCATCTGGCCGTCGTCTGGGTTGGCTACGATGACAACAGCCCCACCGGACTGACTGGATCTTCGGGAGCGCTGGCCGTTTGGTCACAGCTCATGGGGAGCCTGAATACCTCGCCGCTGGATCTGTTCCTGCCTGAGTCACTGGAGGAAGGAACCATCGAATACCAGAGCGGGCTGCGCGCGAATGCGGGCTGCGCATCTGACGTGCTGGACGTTGCGGTACCGCGGGGCGCGACCATCGAGCAGAAGGCAGGGTGCGAGAGCAGCGCTCTCGGGAGCCTCGGTCAGCGGATCAGCGGATTTGTTGAGGGTATGATTCGGCCATGAGGCGAAGCGCTCGTAGACCCGCACATCTGACGTTCATCATTCTGGGAATGGCTGCGCTGGCAGGCTGCGCGTTGCCCGCGCCCTATTCGCCCCCTCGGCCCGCACCCACACCAGTCCCGGCTCCCGGTCCGATAGAACGCGCGCCCCCAATTGAGCCACGGCTCCCAGCCCCGGCGGTTCAGCCCGCGCCCGAGGTCCCGCCGCCGCCCGTGCGGGCGAAAGCATTGAATCCGGCAGCCAGGGCTCTGGTAGCCCAGGCGCAGTCGCAAGCCGCGGCGGGCAACTACGCAGTCTCGGCAGCAAACCTGGAACGGGCGCTTCGCATCGAGCCAGACAGTTCACAGCTTTGGATCGAGATGGGCAAGGTGCGGCAGGCAGAAGGAAATTTTGCCCAGGCTGAGAATATGGCCCGGAAAGCCTTGTCCCTTGCGACCGGCGACCCTCGTAGCCAATCCTCCGCCTGGCGACTGATTGCGGATTCGTATCGCTCACGCAAACGCGTCCAGGAAGCTCGGGATGCGGACGTTCGCGCCGAGGCGCTAACACCGAATTAAAAAAATGGGCGCTAGGCAGCAATAAATCGGGGTAACATTAGATAATTACCTCAACGTTTCCCACTTTACTTATATAAGTGGCGTTTTTTTGTAGAATTTATGGGCTTTACATCAACCGCGTTGATATTCCGCTATTGCTGAGTGTCTTTCGGAAATGCATGGATTTATCGGCTGACTTTTTCTTAATTGTCGCCTGATTTTTAAAGATCATTGGGTTATATGGGCCTTTTTCTGGTGAAAATGGGTTAGTTCAACTCCAAGGCGCGCATTCGGTGTATAGGGCCAATGATCGGACTATTGCAGAGGGTTGCTGACGCCGAGGTACGAGTCGCCGGCAGTGCGGTGGGCGCCATCGGAGCAGGGCTTCTGGTGCTGGTTGGTGTCGAAAAAGACGACACGGAAGCAGTCGCGGAGCGGCTGTTGGAACGAATCGTCACGTATCGGGTCTTCTCAGACGACTCGGGAAGGATGAACCTCGACCTGCTTGAACAGAATGGGGGGCTGTTGCTGGTTCCACAGTTCACCTTGGCTGCGGAAACGTCCAAGGGACGTCGGCCAGGCTTCAGCACTGCAGCCTCACCGGAGCTAGGCAAGGGTCTGTTCGAGCACCTTGTGGCGCGGGCCCGGCAGCGCGTGGTGACGGTACAGACTGGTGTTTTTGGCGCGCATATGCAGGTCCGGCTGACGAACGACGGACCTGTTACGTTCTGGCTGCAAACCCGGCCCTGACAGCGCCTGGGGACCCGGGATCCAAAGGGAACCTC
>Ga0114978_10003013_pt1 | contig 13847 bp, 12 predicted proteins | sample S_140212_EF_Meta_FD_87027 | JGI IMG/M metagenome (GOLD analysis project Ga0114978, IMG submission 87027) | Freshwater microbial communities from Lake Simoncouche, Canada to study carbon cycling - S_140212_EF_MetaG | ecosystem: Environmental > Aquatic > Freshwater > Lake | place: Lake...
CCCGCCGCATAAACGAAACCCAGTGACCAGTCGAGCGGAACCACCAACCGTTTCAATCCGGGCCTTGTTCTTTGCAAAAACTCTGCTTCGGCGACTACAGTTGTAAGCGCATTGCCGGTCTGCGCGAAGTTGTAAACCATCGCACCCGGAAACATGTCCTGCTTGATGCCCATGACCGTCGATGAACCGAGCACCACGGTGTCGATTTCCGGCAGGCGGTCCAAAAGCCGCGCTGTTTTAAACGGACGATTGTTATTTAACGGCGGCGCGTAGGTGATGCCATGGGTTGCCTGCTGCCACTCACTCGCCTGTAACACCGCTCCGCCGCCCCCCAGGCTGCGCAGGCCGAGTACATAATTCAGCGCCAGCACTGGCAACAACACAGCCGCCAGGGCGGCAAGCAGTATGAGCACGTAAACACGCTGCTGGCGAATGGCGTCCATCAGAACTGGAAGTAGAGAAATTCAGACTGCTTGTGCAAATTGAAAATCGCCAGCAACGCCAGCACCGCGGCGAGCAATGCATATAGCGGAACCGGCCGCCACGCGAACCGGCCCTGGTAGCGCTCATTGAACAACGCCAGCGCGGGACGGTACGCGCCCAGTATTTGCTGCGTATTGGGCGCGAACCACACCAGCAGCAGCGAGATCCAGATCCAGTTCACCACACCGCCACCGACCAGATCGTGGGTATCGCCGAAACGCACGCCATGTTCCGCGAGCCAGGCGCCGGCCGCGCCCCATTTCGGCAGCCAGAAATCCGGCAGCACCAATCCATTACCACCCGCCATCGCTTTCAGCATCACACCCGCCGCAGCGAGATCGGCGCTGCGGAACAATACCCAGCCGACGACTACCGCGATAAACGTAAGCAGCACGCCGCAAGCGCGGCCCCAGCGCGTCGTATGCCCAATGTCATGTCCCAGCCGGCGGCGTAGCGCGCGCCAGCCGTGATTGATTGCGAGGTATACGCCGTGCAGAGTTCCCCACAGCACGAAAGTCCAGCCCGCGCCGTGCCACAACCCGCCCAGGATCATGGTGGCCATCAGGCCCGTATAACGCCGGACCTGCCCCTTGCGGTTGCCGCCGAGTGGAATATACAGATAGTCGCGCAAAAAACGCGACAGCGTCATATGCCAGCGCCGCCAGAAATCGATGATGTTGGCGGCTTTGTACGGCGAATGAAAATTGAGCGGCAGCACGATGCCGAACAATCGCGATAAACCGATCGCCATGTCGGAGTAACCGGAAAAATCGAAATACAACTGGAACGTATAAGCGAGCGCGCCGCACCACGCTTCAAGCGCCGATAGCTGGACGCCGGCAGCAGCCGCATCGAAGACCGGCTTCGCGTACGCGCCTACCCCGTCGGCAAGCATGACCTTCTTGAACAGGCCGATCACGAATATCGTCAGGCCGACCGCCGTGTTCTCCCAGCTGAAACGGTAAGTCGCGCGCTCACGGAACTGCGGCATCATCTCTGCATGGTGCAACACCGGCCCTGCAATCAGATGCGGAAAGTAGGTGACGAACAGGCCGTAATGCACGAAGTTGAACTCGCGCGCCTTGCCGTAATAGGCGTCGGCGAGAAAAGCGATTTGCGTAAAGGTAAAAAACGATATGCCCAGCGGCAGCACGATCTCGCCGAACGACAGCGCCGAGCCCGCGACCTCGTTGATATTCGTCAGAAAGAAATTCGCATACTTGTAATAAGCGAGCACGGCGAGATTGGCCGTGACGGCGAAGATCAGCATGCGTTTTCTGGCGCCTGCGGTAACGGCGCGCGCAATCGAGACTCCGCACGCATAGTTGAAGCAAATCGACAACGCCAGCAATCCTACGTAAAGCGGATTCCACCAACCGTAGAAAAACAGCGAAGCGGCCGTGAGCCACGCGGCGGCGAACGCCGGACTGAAGCGCCCCAGCAGAAAAAATCCTGCCAGTGTCGCCGGCAGGAATACGAAAATGAATATGTAGGAATTAAACAGCATGCAATCTGCGCGATGAGTGATGGGTAATGAGTATTGGGGGGAAACGCTGAATGGACAACCCGCAAGGTGGAAGCCTTTCGCCTTTAACCATCACCCATTACCCATCACTCATCGCCGCTGCGAATAAAACCCCTTGACTGCGTCGATCACGGCGTCGACCTGCGAGTCCGTGATCCCGAAGTAAAGCGGCAGCCGCAGCAGGCGGTCGCTGATGTCGTCGGTCACCTTGAAGCTGCCGCTCGCGCGCCCGAACTTCTGGCCGCCAGGCGAGGAATGCAGCGGCACGTAATGCGAGACCGTCAGCATGTCGCGCGCCTTGAGATGCGCCGCCAGCGCCATGCGCGTCGCCAGCTTGTCGGCGAGAAGATAAAAAATATGGCCATTGGCAACATGACCTGCCGCCGGCTCATGCGGAATTTCGATCGCTTCGGACGCCGCCAGCTCGGCGAGCCCCGCGCGGTAGCGCACCCATACCGCGCGCCGGCGCGCAATGACTTCATCGGCATGCGTGAGCTGCGCTTCGAGAAATGCCGCGATCAATTCGCTCGGCAGATACGACGAGCCGAGATCGACCCAGGTGTACTTGTCGACTTCGCCGCGCAGGAAGCGGCTGCGGTTGGTGCCTTTTTCACGCACGATTTCGGCGCGCTCGACGAAGCGTTCGTCGTTGATCACCAGCGCGCCGCCTTCGCCGCTCAGCAGGTTCTTGGTTTCGTGAAAACTGAAGCAGCCGAAATGCCCGATGGCGCCGAGATTGCGGCCTTTGTACGTCGACAGCAGCGCCTGGGCGGCATCTTCGACCACCAGCAGGCTATGGCGTTGCGCGATCGCCATGATGGTATCCATCTCGCAGGGCAGGCCGGCGTAATGCACCACCGCAATCGCCTTGGTGCGCGGCGTGATCGCGGCTTCGATCAGCTTTTCATCAATGTTGATGGTATCGGCGCGCACGTCGATGAACACCGGCACCGCGCCGCGCAGGGCAAACGCGTTTGCCGTCGATACGAAAGTGTAGGACGGCATGATGACTTCGTCGCCGGGCGCGACGTCGCACAGTATCGCCGCCATATCGAGCGCACCGGTGCACGAATGGGTCAGCAACGCGCGCTTGCAGCCGAGGCGCTGCTCCAGCCATTCATGACAGCGCTTGGTGTAATAGCCGTCGCCCGACAATTGTCCCCTTGCCAGCGCGTCGGCGATGTTCGCGAGTTCGGCGCCGACCGCGGACGGCTTGTTGAATGGAATTTTCATAATCTTTTTTTCAGTTACGTTGAGCAACCAATAACAAAGAACCTCCGGCGGGAAACCTGATGCCGAGACGGATCAGGCCGCGTTCGACCGCCAATACCGTTTCAAGCACCCAATTGGTCAGGCGGCCGACGCGCAAATCGGCCAGCACATCGTAATCCGCCGCGGGCTTGCGCGGCAACCGGCGCGACACCATCATCAGCGGCAGCAGCAGCGACACGAATGACGTCATCATGACGACGCGGAACCCGGCCTGCAAGACCTTGTCGTGCAGTTCCCGCGCGCTGTAACGCCGCACGTGGTGGGCATGCTCGTCATACTGGCTCCATAAAAACCGGTGTTGCGGGACCGTCACGATGAGACCGCCGCCGGGACTCACCGCGCGATGGGCCTGGGCCAGCACCGCGACGTCCTCTTCAATATGCTCGATCACGTCGAACAGCCCGATGACGTCGAAATGCCCGGCAAACGGAATGGCGCGCGCATCCATCTGCAGCAACGCGGCCTGCGGCACACGCTGCGCCGCGAACGGCAGTCCGCTGCTCGATACCTCGCTTGCGTGCACGCTCAATTGCGGCATTGCGCGCGCGATGCCGGCCAGTACGAACCCGGTGCCGCAGCCGATTTCGAGAAACGTCCGCGCCGCGTTAAAATATTTGCGCATCGCCCACGCCAGCAACGCATTGCGCGCGCGAAACCAGTAGTTGCCGGCTTCCAGCGTATATAACTGCGCGAAATAACTGTCGTCGTAGCCTTCGTTGCCGGCAGCGAGTTCGGGGGCAAAAGCCGGAAAGCCGTTTTCCAGCGGAGGCTCGAATCCGCAGGCCCCGCACCGCCAGCCGTCATGTTCGATGTTTGCCTGGCAACGCAGACAGATTTTCAACCCTGGCTCCCGACCACCAACCCAAGCACCACCAGCGCCACGCCGGCGATTTTCATCGGCGTGATCGGTTCGCTGAAAAACCACCCGCTGCACAGCATCACCAGCACGAATGCCAGGCTCATGAACGGATAGGCGTGCGAAAGTTCGAGCCGGGTCATCGCCGCCATCCACGACGCCGATGCCAGCAACGCTGCCGCGAATGCGCTAAGGACCCAGGGATTGAGCAGCAGGCGGCCGAGAAACTGGATTTTTTCGGCGGGGTCGGCGGGAAAAGCGCCGGCCTCCAGCACCTGCCATTTGATCGCTATCTGTCCGTAGACGGTGAGCAGCACTGTGACCAGTACATAAACATAGCTCATGGCACCATCCGGTGATAAACGTCGACCGGTCGGCGAAAACGAAAGCCGAGCGTCGCGTACAGGTTGATGACGGCGATATTGACGAAAGAGATGGAGCTCTCGATTTCGGTATGCCCCTGCTCGAACAGGTGCTGGCAGACCTTGCTCCAGAAAAATTTTGCGAGCCCCTTGCCGCGGTAAGCCGAACTCATCGCATGCAGTACCAGCTTGCCGCCGGTGTGCGCTATAAAGCCCGCGACCTTGCCGTTCAGCAGCAGGCCGTAAACCTTGCCCGCGCGGTGCAACTCGCGCAGCCAGTTGGCATAGCGGGCGTCGGCTTGTTTTGGCTCAATATTGAAATCGCGGTGAAACCGCCCGTAAAAAAACGCGTTGTGGCAGATCTCGACCAACTCTTCGACCGGCACACTGGTCGAGAAAGAGACGCCGTCGTGCGCGAACTTGTTCAGGCGATCCACCGTGCACCACGGCTCGATCAGCGTGTCGCAGTAATAAAACCCGCATCGGTGCAGCGCTGCCTTGTCCGCCAACGGGTCTACTTTGGCAGTGTAATGTCCGGGGGTGGCAAGCGCCGATTGCAGCACCTCGGCATCAGGATCAACGATTTCAAAGCAGTCAAAGCCGAATGCAGCCTTATCCCAGGGTACCGGCTTAATCTGTCTGTTTTCGCTCATCAAATGTCGAATGGAGGATAAGGTATAAAGGGCGCCGCTTGGTTTCGTCGTATGTTCGGCCCAGGTAAATCCCGATCATGCCGAGCAGCGCGATGATTATACCGCCGATGAAATAGATCGAGACCATCAGGCTGCTCCACCCTGAAACGGGCGAACCGTACAGCATGTTTCTGCTGATCACGTAGGCGCCGCACAGGAAAGCCAGCGCCGCGATCAGGAAGCCGCCGCGAATCGCCAGCCGCAGCGGCTTGTCGGAATAGGCGATAAGGGTTTCAGTGGCGAGCTTCCACAACTTGCCGAACGTATAGGTCGAATGCCCGTCGTAGCGTTCGGCGTGCTGGACGTCGATGCTCGCCGTCGGGTACCCCATCCAGTTGACCAGGCTGCCGAAAAATCTCGACTGCTCGCGCATGGTGCGGTAACCGGCGACCACTTTGCGCGAGATGATCCGATAGTTGCCGGCCTGGGGATCGTAATCGGTATCGGCGAGATAGCTGAACAGCCGGTAGAACAGCCACGACAGCGCGCGCTTCACCAGCGGATCGTTGCGCTTGCCGCGGCGCGCGAGGACGATTTCATGGCCCTCCTGCGCTTTGGCATAAAGACGGGGAATTTCCTCGGGGCGATCCTGCAGATCGCAGTCCATCACGATCACCCAGTCGCCGTCGCAGTGATCGAGGCCGGCGGTGATGCCGTAATGCTGTCCGAAATTGCGGCTGAACTGCAGGCCTTTGACGCGCGTGTCGCGGCGCGCGAGATCTTCGATGATCTGCCATGAGCGGTCGCCGCCGCAGTCTTCGACCAGCAGGATTTCGAAATCCTGGGTCAGCGGTTCGAGCACGCCTTTCAACTGCCGGTAGAGCTCCACCAGACAAGCCTCGGCCTTGTATACCGGGATGACTATCGAGATGTGCGCCATAAACTAAGCCGGCTCCTGCAGCTTGAACTGGATATTGTATAGCTTGGCATAGATGCCGTTCCTGGCCAGCAATTCGCGATGGCTGCCGCTTTCGGCGATGCGCCCGCGGTCGAGCACCACGATGCGCGCGGCCTTTTCTATGGTCGACAGCCGGTGCGCAATGACGACGGTGGTGCGCCCCTGCATCAGGGTCTCGAGCGCGGCTTGCACGTAGCGTTCCGATTCGGAATCGAGCGCCGACGTCGCTTCATCGAGTATCAGCACCGGCGCGTTCTTGAGCAGGGCGCGCGCAATCGCCAGCCTCTGGCGCTGGCCGCCGGACAATTTGACGCCGTTCTCGCCGACCAGCGTGTTGAGCCCCTGCGGCATGGCGCGGATGAATTCCATCGCGTGCGCGGCTACGGCGGCGGCAACAATTTCGGCCTCGCTGGTGTCGCGCATCACACCGTACGCAATGTTCGCCGCGACGCTGTCGTTGAACAGCACCACGTCCTGGCTCACCAGCGCGATGTTGGCGCGCAGGCTCGCCAGCGTGAGCGTTTCGACGTCGTAGCCGTCGAGCAGGATGCGGCCGCTGGTCGGCCGGTAAAACCGCGGCAGCAGATTGGCGAGCGTGCTTTTACCGCCGCCCGACGCGCCCACCAGCGCCACGGTTTCGCCGGGATTGATAGTCAGCGTGATTGCATCGAGCGCAGGCTGATCGGCATTCGCATAAGAAAAGCTTACATTGTCGAAGCGGATTTCACCGTCGACGCGCGTGACGACCGTCAGCCCAGGATCGCTTTCGCCCGCCTGGTCGATCAGCTCGAACACGCTTTCGGCGGCGGCCAGCCCGCGCTGCAGCGGTTCGTTGACACCGGTGACGCGCTTCAACGGTGCGGTCAACATCAGCATCGCGGTGACAAACGAGACGAATTCACCGACCGTGATCTCATTGGCGTTCGACTGCTGGGTCGCCAGATAGACGATTGATGCCAGCGCGAAGCCCGCGAGCAGTTGCACCACCGGCACGCTGGCGGCCGCGGCCGTCGTCTGTTTCATCATGAAGCGGCGCACGCGGTCGACCTGCTCGCCGAAGCGCGCCGCTTCGTAACTCTGGCCGCCGAACAGTTTGACGACCTTGTGCCCTTCTATCGTTTCCTGCACCACTTGCGTGACGTCGCCCATCGCCTGCTGCACGGCCCGGCTGCTCGAGCGCAGGCGTACGCTGATCAGGCGCACCACACCGACGATCAACGGCGTCATCACCAGCGCCAGCAAAGTGAGTTTCCAGTTGAGCCACGACATATAGACCAGCAAACCAACGAGCGTGACTGAGTCCTTGAAAATCACCGTCAGCACACTGGTGCCGGCGGCGGTGACCTGCGTGACGTCGTAAGTAATCTTGGAAATCAGGTTGCCGCTGGCGTGATCGTCATAGTACGGCGTCGGCAGACCGAGCAATTTGCCGAACATCGCCTCGCGCAAATCCATCACCAGCTTGTTGCCGACCCAGTTGATCGAATATGAGGCGACGTACTCGGCACCGCCACGCACCGCAACCAGCGCGATGATCACCAGCGGCATCCAGTGCATCAGCGCCGCATCCTTGTAGACGAAAGTGCCGTCGAGCAGCGGCTTCATCAGAGCCGGCAGCGCCACCTCCGTTAGCCCGACGACCACCATGCCGGCAAGCGACAGCGCGAAAATGCGCCAGTACGGAGCGACATATTTCAGGAGCCGCAGGTACAGCCCGGTGCTGGTCATGTTTTGCATGGGCGCAACAATAACAAAATTGCGCTGTAAAAGAAAACGCCGCCGCACTTGCGCGCGGCGGCGTTACTTAAAAACTTAATGGCTATTTCGTTTGGTAGGCCAGCCAAACAAAAAAATTACTCCGCGGGGTGGGATGAAACTGCTCTAACTCGTATTGGCGGTCGAAGATGTTGTTCAGGCGCCCGTTAACAGACCAGTCCTTAGATATGGCATAGCCTGCCGTCAGGTTAACCAACCCATAGCCGTGCATCCTCGAAGCAGCCACCTCTGTCGTGGAGTCATAGCGAAAACCACTGCCGGCAGCCTCGACACCGACGTTCCATAGGCCGATGCGCCGTTTGGCGACGAGGCTGCCAAATTGCTTGGCACGGCGACGAAGCATAAGGCTATCGGCTTCGTTATGGGGATCCTGGATCGTCGCTTTTGCCTGTAACTGCCACTCCGCCAACTGACCCGAATAAGCGAATTCATAGCCTTTGATTTTGGCGTTGTCCAGATTAATGGTTGTTGAATCAAACGTCACCGGATCGGTATAGATCGTGATCAGATCGGATATTTTGTTTTCAAATGCCGTAACAGAAAACGCATGGTTGGAGAACTTAAGATCCGCGCCAATCTCTCGGCTGCGTGAGCGCTCCGGGCGCACATTGGGATTCTGTATAAATTGCAGTGCGGGGTTGGTCGGAAAATACAAGTCGTTAAAAGTCGGCGCTCGAAAAGCTGTGCCAGTGGATGCCCGGACCTTGAGGACCGGAGCAAACTGGTAGCTGTAACCAATCGCCCCTGTGTTGTGCAGGCCATACTGGTTACTATCATCGCGGCGGCCATTGACCTGAAAACCGCTTTTGCCTATCACTCCATGATAGCCACCAAATACGCTGACTGTATCGCGGTTGTTTTTGGTGAACTGGGTGGAGTCGCTAGCCACTCGTTGCGCAAGATAGTCCACCCCTGCCAGCAAAGTGCCGGATTCGAACTGGATATCGTTTTGCCATGTGGCCTGATGCTGATCGGTCTGGAAATAGCTCGGAAATGCGCCTGTTGCCACCATAATATCCCGCGTGGTGCCCAGCCTGAACAGGCTCGTCCACTGCGTGGCGAGACGATTGCGGCTGTAGACGGAAAAAACATTCTGCGTTTGTCGATTAACATCGTCAGTTGTCGGACCCGCGTCAAAGTGGGTCACCCCCTCACTCTGAAAAAGGGTTAATCCGACTTCATTCGCGCTATTGATGTGCTGAACAATACGCCCGGAGAAATTAGAGTTCCGGTAGGCATCATTTCCGGCCTTATATTGATTGAAGGGTATTTCCGGGCGGGTCGTATTGAACCCTCTGCTTTCGAGCGTACCAATACTAAAATTTATTTCGGTATTTTCTATCCGGCGTCCAAATGCGAAGCTAGCCTCTCGCGTATCATAAGTCCCGGCACCGATCTTCGCGGTCGCTCCAAGACCGGATTTTGTGAAAATCTGGATGACCCCGCCTACCGCGCCCGAACCATACAACCCGCTGAGGGCTCCGGCTACAATTTCGATCCGCTCAATCTGGGCAAGCGGAATATTTTCAAATGCCGTCGAACCGCCAGTGGCTGACCCCAGCCGCAAACCATCTACCAGCACGACGGTATGCGCCCCCTGGGTGCCGCGAATCGACACAGCAACTGGCTGCCCCATACCCGAGCTAGTCACTTCCACACCGCCCTGCATCTGGAGCAGTTCGGCCAGCGTTTGCTGACCACTGCGTGCAATATCATCGGCCGTGATAACCGTGACATTCTGGTTGGTCGTAGATAGCTTTTGGGGGGTGCGCGTCGCGGTCACGACCACTTCTTCGCCAACTGTTGCCGACAATTTTTGCTGCGCGTGACCGGGCACTGCTGCGATTAACGAACCGGCTAAAAACAACGACGATAAAAACCTGTGACCTACATTGAAAAACGCTTGCATGATATTTCCCCGAATTGACGCACGCCCACCGCGCACGGATTGATCGCACAAGGAAACACCACGGGGAAAAACAAATCGGACCACCATCGGTACGCGAACGCCGCTTCCCCGCGGCATTACCTCACCCAGTGGTTCGAGGCCGGTCTACGGGCTTGCGAGATTTGACGCGCCGCCTTCCCGGGTTGTTTAAACCCAGTGGCTAAGAGTGCCTAACTTGATGAAACGCGTGTGTTTCATCAAGTTAGGCACTCTCTGGCGCGCCCACGCTCGATTACCGTTGCGGGGGCAGCACAAGAATTGGCATGCAGGATTGAGGAACCAACCCTGCCTGAACCGCACTTGTTTCCCGATTATCCCAAGCCGAAGATCTCGGCCCGGGCACCTGGAACCTAGTTGCAGCGGGCATTCCGCCCATCCACAACAGGGCCTGATTCTAACTGATACGGATAACTACCGCGGCGCTGACTATGTTTTCGGGGCGAAATTCGGTTGTTGCGCGGCAATATCTCAACAGGCTCAACAAAATCAGGGGAATGGCTCATTAATTATGCCGGCGCGTGATATCAAACCACATTCAAAAATGAGCGTTAGGTGTTGACTTATCAGAATTTTTTAAACTATAGTGTCACCATGGACGTCGAACTCAAATCGCTCGAAGACAAAATAAATCAGTTCGTCGCGTTATGTCAGCGACTGCGTACGGACAACCACGAGTTGCGCCAGCAGTTGGCGTCCGCGCACAACGATAACAAGCAGTTGTCGGAAAAAATCGGCGACGCCAAAACGCGCCTCGAATCGCTGCTCACCCAGATCCCAGAAGAATAAATATGGCCGCCGACGCGACAGGCATGCAAATCAGCATCATGGGGCGCGAATTTCGCGTCGCGTGCGAGCCCGACGAGCAGAAGTCGCTGCAGGAAGCGGTCGAATACCTGAATCGCAAGATGCAGGAGATCAAGGACCAGGGCAAGATCAACGGGCTCGACCGCATCGCCATCATGGCCGCGCTCAACATCTCCCACGAATTCCTCACCACGCGCCTCGGCAGTTTTGACGTGTCCGAGTTCAAGCGTAGAATGACCAGCATAGAGACAACACTGGATCAGGCATTCGCTGACCAGGAAAAGTTGTTTTAGCCGGCCCTCAATCGGGCCGGCCGCAGGTTGCTTCTGCCGGCATGCCTCACGCTGGTACAAGATCAATCCCCTGCGGTGTTCGTCAGGGCCTTGAAGTCTTTGAACCAATATTTACTTTAGGTTGCGAACCGTAGCGGTACTGTTGTGCGCGTCCGACAGGAAGCGCCTGATGTGCCCGGAACGCGACCACTTGAGCCTTTGGTTCAAGACGCAGGCTCAACGGCATCTGCGGGGGACCCTTTTTAAAATGCGGCCAATGGCCGCATTTTTTTGGTAATGGCGAATGGGTGATGGGTAAAGCGCATTTGCCCTCTCCCATCACCCATTGCCCATTGCCCATAACTGATCTCTCATTGCCGGTTTTGTTCACTCCAGTTTGATGCCCCCGGCCTTCGCCACCTTGCCCCATTTGGCGATTTCGGTGCGGATATAGGCGGCAAATTCTTCAGGGCGATTGCCCACTGCATCCGCGCCGTCCGCGGCGAGGCGTGCCTTTACTTCCGGCAGTACGAGAATGCGCGCAGTCTCGGCCTGCACCTTGTTCACGATCTCCCGCGGCGTCCCGGCGGGCGCTAACAAGCCGTACCACTGGATCGCCTCGTACCCAGGCAACGTTTCGGCAATCGCGGGAATATCCGGCAAGCCGGTCGCGCGCTTCGCACTCGTTACGCCGAGCCCGCGCAGTTTGCCGCCTTTGATCTGTGGCAATGCCGTCAGCACGTTGGGCATCGACAACTGCACCTGGCCCGCGACGAGATCGACGGTTGCCGGTCCGGTGCCTTTGTAGGGAACATGGGTCAGCGTTATACCCGCCATGAGACGGAATAATTCCATCGACAAATGCGGCGACGTTCCGCTGCCGGCGGAACTGTAGTTGAGCTGTCCCGGACGCGCTTTCGCGAGAGCGATCAACTCGCGCACAGATTTCACCGGCAGCGCGGGATGCACGACCAGAATATTCGGCAGAGATGCCCCGAGGGTGACCGGGACGAAATCGTGCAGCGTGTCATACGGCGGCTTCGCGTAAAGGACTTCGTTGATCACTATCGCGCTTGCTGCCATCAACAGCGTATAGCCGTCCGGCGCCGAGCGCGCCACGGCTTCGATGCCGATAACCTGGCCGGCGCCCGGCCGGTTTTCGACAACGAACTGCTGACCCTGGCTTTCCGACAGTTTCTGCGCCAGCACGCGCGCGAGTATGTCGGTGCCGCCGCCCGGCGACGACGGCACGACGATGCGCACCGGTTTAGCCGGGTAGGCAGTGCCTTGCGCAACCGCGGTGGCGGCGATGAGCGCAAGCGCGAGCAGCACCAGTATTTTTATCGTCATCGGATCTCCTCCTCGTCGCATTCTAATCCCGACCGCGCCCTATTCCGAATTTTCGCCGCTTGGTGCACTATTCGCTGCACACCCGGAGGTAACGTGTTGAGATGCGAACAATGAAAGCCCAGGTACTGCACGGCATGGGTCAGCCGCTGCGTTACGAAGACGTGCCCGTGCCGAAAATTGGCCCCACCGACGTGCTGGTGCGTGTGCGCGCCTGCGGCATCGGGCTCACCGTGGTCAACCTGATTGCCACGCCGGGCCGTGTCACGTCTTACCCGCGCATTCCGGGACACGAAATCGCCGGCGACATCGTCGAGGCCGGTACGGCCGTGCGCACCGTCAAAGTGGGACAGCGCGTCACCAACCATTTTTATCTCACCTGCGGGCAATGCCGCCAGTGCCGCAGCGGGCGCGAAACGCTGTGCCTGAATCCTGGCGGCAATATCGGCGCTGCAACCGACGGCGGCTACGCTGAATACGTCGTGCTGCCGGCACGCAATGTTGTGCCGATACCCGACGGCGTCACTTATGTCGATGCCGCGGTGGCGTCGGATGCGATTGCCACGCCGTATCACGCGTGCCACAAGGACGCGCGTCTGGGCCCCGGCGATAGCGTGCTCGTCATCGGCGCCGGCGGCGGAGTCGGCATCCACATGGTGCAAATGGCTCGTTTATGCGGCGCGCGCGTGCTGGCCGCCGATATCGGCGACGACAAACTCACTTTGGCGAAATCCATGGGCGCCGACGACATCATAGACGCGCGCAACGGCAAGCTGGCAGAAGAAGTCAAGAAGCTGACGCACGGCCAGGGCGTCAACGCGGTGATCGATATCGTCGCCAGCCGTGCCACGCTGGAATCAGGACTACAGGCGCTCGGCATGGGCGGCCGCCTCGTCATCGTCGGCGCACAACCGAAAGCGGTTTACGGCGCTGACCCCGGCTTTACCGTCAACCCCATTGATTTCCTGCATCGCGGGCTTGAGTTGCATTCGTCGCGCTACGTCAACGCCGCCGAAATTGCGCAGACGCTCGAACTCGTGCGCCAGAAGCGCATCAAGCCGATAGTGACGCAGACCTTTGCGCTGGAAAAAGTGGAAGAAGCACACGAGCTGATACGCCGCAATGCGACAGCCGGCCGGCTGGCGCTGGAGATTGGCGATTAACTAAGCGCGTCACGCTCTACTCCTCTCCCCTCTCGTCTCTCTAGAAATATGCCTGCCCGCGCTTGATCGGCGGCGTCCATTCGCATTTGCCCCACGGCCCGTCGCCGTTTTCCTTGATGTAGGCGACGCGACCGCTTTTCTTAGGCACACGCTTGCCCGAGAAAAATCCCTTGAGCCAGTCGAGCGCATAGTCGTGACAATCCATGCCGCCCAGATTGGCGATACCCCACAATGGGTGGTACTGGTTCTCGAACACCCACATTTCCTTCGGCACCTTGAGATCGCCGTAGGCCTCGACTGCGTCTTCGAGCGGGCATAGCGGATCGAATTCACCGGTCACCAGCAACGTCGGACATTTGATCTTATCGAGATGACCGCGCACGGTCATGCCACGCGCGACTTCGGTATCGAATTTTTCTTCGTTATCGTAACCGGCCATGTACATGAAC
>Ga0114978_10003015_pt1 | contig 13843 bp, 10 predicted proteins | sample S_140212_EF_Meta_FD_87027 | JGI IMG/M metagenome (GOLD analysis project Ga0114978, IMG submission 87027) | Freshwater microbial communities from Lake Simoncouche, Canada to study carbon cycling - S_140212_EF_MetaG | ecosystem: Environmental > Aquatic > Freshwater > Lake | place: Lake...
CTTCAGATAATTGTATTTTTTGATTTGAAACAGATGCATATAAATTACCACTTTGTCCAGTTGGTCCAGTGTTTCCAGTTGGTCCTGTATCTCCAGTATGACCTGTATTACCAGTTAAACCTGTATTACCAGTTGGTCCAGTGTTTCCAGTTGGTCCAGTGTTTCCAGTTTGACCAGTTGGACCTGCAACACCACCTAAATTAATATTCCAGAAATCTAAAGCGTCAGAATTTTCAAAACATATATATTCGCTAGTGCTTCCTAAGGTAACAATTAATTCTTGTTCGAGAACATTTTGTATTGTTCTATAAGTATATGATGATACACTAGCAATAAAATAATTGCTTTGATTATTTGCTATTATTAATATTTGACCACTAGTGTAAGCATAATAATCAGATCCATTTAATATTAAAGTTATTTGTTTTCCCAATAATTCTTCAGATAATTGTATTTTTTGATTTGAAACAGATGCATATAAATTACCACTTTGTCCAGTTGGTCCAGTGTTTCCAGTTGGTCCTGTATCTCCAGTATGACCAGTAGCTCCAACATTTCCTGCAACACCGTCTAAATTAATGGTCCAATTCTCTAAATAATTATTTGAACTAAACTGTATATCTCCTGGATTATCATCAATTGTAATAGTTAATTCCTGTATTAATTCATTTTGTTGGTTTTTATAAATATAAGATGATACACGGCCAACAAAATAATTTGTTGTGTTATTTGATATAATCAATGATTGTCCATTTGTATAAGAATAATAATCTGAACCTTGCAATTGCAATGTTACATTATTATTACTGGGTGATAATGTAGATAAATTTATTTTAGAGTTAGTTGTTGCTGAATATAAATCACCGCTTTGTCCAGTTGGACCTGTGTTTCCAGGAACACCACAAATATTTATATCCCAGTTTGACAATATATTACTTTTACCATAACTAATATTAGAAACTTCATTTATTTGTAATGATAATGTATTATTCTGTTGCGGATATATACTATAATCATAATTTATTACAGTTCCTATAAAATAATCTGAAATAGAATTAGGATTAGAAACTATTACAGTTTGTCCTGATATGTAAGCATAAGGTAATAATCCATTTATTTTCATCTTTATTATACTATTATTTTTAAGATCTGAAAGATTTATTTCATTAAAAGAACTAGATAACAATAAACTACCAGGAGGTCCTGTATTTCCTGTAGGCCCTGTAGGTCCTGTAGGTCCTGTAGGTCCTGTATCACCTTTGCAACTTCTACCCGTAGGACCAGTATCGCCTTTTGAACCAGAACTTCCTGTTACACCTGCAGGACCAATTGCAGCAGGTCCTGTAGGCCCTTGCGGTCCTACAGGACCTTGAGATTTTAAATTGCAACATCTATTAGATCCTAAATATGCTGAATAATTGCTATGATAATTTGACATTTATATAATATAATATATATTTTATATATATTATCTTAATTATATGTTAGTATTGAATAAAAAATTATATTATATTGAAATAATACAAATTATGTAGATGGTAATGATGCTAAACAAAGTTTTATGCTACCAAGACTTGCTACATCATATTTTACAACTAGAGGCAAATTATTCTCCAAATAAATTTCAATTTGCGAACATAAATTTGTGCACTTTATAAAATATCCAAGATTCTTTAATGAAAATTCACCTTGAATTACCTTTGAAGAATCTTGTTTCAATAAAAACCCCATACTTCCATCAGATTCTGCTCTATGAATTTCGGCAGATGCGAATTGCCCAGAACATTTAAATATCAATTCGTTACCAACAGATTTAATTTCTAATTTATCTGAAATACAAGAGAGATCTCTAATAATTTTTTGAAAATCAGCAGAAGGTAGATTAATAATTGAAGAAAATTTAACATCAGGATATTGTAGCTCTTCAGGTTCAGGTTCAATTAATTTAAGTTTTTGAGTCTTACACTGTTTAATTTCACCATTTTCAAATTTTAATGCCAAATAAGATACAATTCCATCAACATAATCAGCATTTTCAATATAAATAGTTAAAGTATCATCGTTGTCGATTGAATTTATCAATTTAAATAAATGAAACATATTAACTCCTATAATAATCTTTTCTTTTTTACATTCATAGAATTCAAAATTTTGAGCAGCTAAATAAAGGTGAGCTAAAATGGTATGAGATTTATCCATATTAATGATACGAATACCATCTGGTTCAAAAGTAATATTTGTCTCTAAAAGAATATCTTTCAAAGCAGTCATTAAAGTTCTAAAAGGAGCTATTTGAACTGTTTTTATAGTTAAAACATTCCCATCTGTTTGAGATAACCCCTGGTTTTTATTTGAAAATGTGGACATTATATATACATTTTATTTTACAATCTTTAAATACTTATGTTCTGAAATATTTAACGCACAATTATACAATTATTTTCATTGAGTTTTATTCAACCCATTTATAGGGACCAAATCCTTTAACATTTATTTCTGTTTTTAATGGCTCAACAATTATCGACGCTCTTTTTCCTACAGTCATCCAATTAAATCTGCCATTTTCTCCATAAACATTGAACTTTCCATCTACGTCTACTTCTGAAGTTGCATACATTTTTACTTTTCCATCATAAATAGCTGTAACACTCGTTGTAAAATCAGTTGCCCATCCCGAAACATAGGAGGGTAACTCAATCATAGTAGAATGATTGTCTGTTACTTGTGAAGTCCCGCGATAATATACTCCTACTTCTGGTCCTTCTAAACAAGCGTGAACTAAATGTTTGGTTTCGTCTTTTGGATGATCTATTACGAAAGTTTTATAACGTATTTGGTCTGTTTCGTAAGTGTTATTTCCAAAGTTAATACTTGTTACAAAAAAAGGACTATATTCTGCAGGCAAAGCTCCATAAACAACCTCATTACCAACTATTGAAGTATCAACTGACCTTTTGTACCATATAACATTTTGATTCATATCATAATCAGGGTCCGGACCTGGTTCGGGATTATTGTTGATATGTATTTGATTTATAAAAAATGCGTTAGAATCCCCTCCAGCTAAAACTCCTGGATTTATAGTATTGTATCCCAATACTACACTATTTCCAGCTAAACCAAAACTCTGTGTTCCAGCTCCTATAGCAACTGAATTAGCCGCAGCTCCCCAAATTGTAGATTGATATCCTATTGCTATTGGAGCACTGTCGCCGCCTTCACCTTCACTTAAAGAATCCATTCCAATTGCTATATTATTTTCACCTAAAAGGCTGCCTCCGCCATAACCTTCTTTGTTGGCGTTAGCACCAATTGATATAGTTCCTTTTCCTGAATTTCTGTAAGCAGCATAACTTCCAATTGCAACAGACCCACTTCTTAAATAAGGATTATCTAAAAGAGGACCATCATACCCAGCAGCATATTCGCCAATAGCTACAGGTCCTGCAGCACCAGTAAGACCTAGCACTAATGGAAAGTATCCTGCATTATGACCAATTATAACAGAACCTTCTGCTTGGTCTATATTTAAGCACGCATTATTACCAATAGCTATAATATTATTTCTATATAGGCTAGTGCTATTTCCAGTATTGTTATATGCAGCTTTTGTTCCTATAGCTACACAATTTTCTCCTAAATATTTATTTCCGGCTTCGTAACCAATTGCTATTGAATTGTTGCTTAAATCGGTTTCGCCAGCCAATGTCCCAATTGCGATAGATTTTTCTTGCTGACTAATATGTCCAGATGAAAATCCAATTGCGATAGATTGATAACCTTGAATTTGATTTCCTGCTTCAAATCCTATAGCAATAGCTAATCCGCTTTGTTCTTGATATCCTGCTAAATTTCCTATAGCAATAGAATTTGCGCCTTGTCCAGTTGATGTAGAAGTATCTGATGCAGCACCATCGCCAATAGCTATAGCTCCTCCGGATTGGTTTTTTTGACTAGCCTGATATCCAATAGCAATCGCATTTACTGATTGACCGGTTGAGCCGGCATAATTTCCTATAGCAATAGATTTTGCACCTTGATTTGATCCTGAATCAGACCCAATTGCTATGGCAAAATCACCTTGTCCTGAATTCCCGGCGGCGTCTCCAATTGCTACAGCATAATCTCCTTGATTTAAATATCCTGAATTATATCCAACTGCTACAGCATAATCTCCTTGATTATTGTATCCCGACCGATTACCTAATGCTACGATTTCTGCTCCTTGGCCAGTATATCCAGCTTCTTTACCTAAATGAAGTCTAGTCGATCCTACATCCCAAGCAGGAGGAATTAAATAAGTATTCCAAAACAAGTAATCAGAATAAAATACTCCGCTAGGTTGGATTTCTCCAGTATATCCAGTATATCCTGTTGGCCCTGTTGGTCCAGTATATCCTGTTGGCCCTGTTGGTCCTGTATCTCCTTGTGGTCCTGTATCTCCTTGTGGTCCTGTATCTCCTTGTGGTCCTGTTGCGCCGGTATTTGTTGCAGTTCCTGGAGTTCCAGTAGGACCAGTAGGACCAGTAGGGCCAATAATTCCAGTAGGACCTTGTGTTCCTCTAGGTCCAGGAGGACCAAATTTACAACAATTGTTTTTTTTTAAATAATCGCTATAACTGTACATAATATACTATTTATATATATATATTTAAAATTAATTTAAACCCATTAATATATTTTTATTATATGGATGAATTACAAAATAAATGCATTAGTTCAGTGTTAGAATTATTTAAAAAATATGAAAAAAATGATTATATGTTGCAACGAATAAATAATCATATTGTGAATTATTTACCCAATACATTAGATAACGAATGTTCAAATTATGACAAACGAATTTATCGCAATAATTATTTATCTAATGAACAACAAGTTTTTATTCAAATTTTTTTAAGTAAAAATAAATACTTTTATCTGCCAAATAATAATTTATTTTACGAATATGACGGAGAAAAATATTTAATCATTAAAGAAGATGATATTATTCATAAACTTCTCTCTAGTATATCTAAGGACCGAGTTCTTTTACAATGGAAACACAAAACTAAAATAAATATAATAAGACAAATAAAGGATCGGTCGTTATTTTCTTCTATTCCAGAAAGCGTTACTATTCAAAATGTATTAAATGTATTACATCCTTCCATTTTTAATTCAAAAAACACAGCAAAATATTTTTTAACTATTGTAGGTGACAATATTTTAAAAAAAAATTCAAATCTTATTTTCCTAGTAGGTCAACAAATGAAAAAATTTTTAAATGAAGTAGATAATATTGCTTTTGGGTCTATTGGAAACACAAATTCAACACATAATTTTATGACTAAATATCACGAAAATCATTCTTATGATAATTGTAGATTAATTAAAATAAACGATAACTTTTCAAATGAAATCTGGAGAGAAATTTTAAAACAAATTGGATTAGATTTGTTGTGTGTGGCAATACATTACTCAAATCTATATGAAACTTCGGATAAATTTATTGAAACAAAATCCGATGATGAATTGAAGAATTATGCATATTATCTTAAGAATACAAATCAAAAAAAAGTGGTTGACGATTTTTGTAGTAAATACATTGTTAAAAATGATTCGGTTTCTTCAAAAATGGAATGGAAAAATATACATTTTGCTTGGAAACAATTTCTATCTAACCATTTTTTACCAAATATGATTTATTCCAACTCATTAAAAAATTTACTAAAGGAAACTTTTAATTATGATGAACCGTGTGATTCATTTATTGGTATAACTAGTATGTATTTACCAATACAAAGCGATTTTATAAAATTTTGGGAAAGTGTTATTAATGTGCATAATTTAAACCCTATCTTTGTACCTGAAGAGCTTGAAATTGATGAATTATGTAGTCTTTTTAAAATGTGGTCTAAATTAACGAATGAACCAATGCTTACAAATGGAAATATAAGTGAAGAAAATGTTGTTAAAATTCTTAAACATTTTTTCCCTTCAGTTGAAATTGTCGAAGATAAATATGTTTTAAATATATCTTGTTCATTATGGGATAAACTGACCGACATTGATAACTCATTTGAATACATTAAAAAAGATATTCAATATAATTGCAATATTCCTCTTATTTCATTTGACGATGTATATAATTATTATTACAAATATTGCAATTCAAATTCACATAAATTTATTGTTAGTAAACGTTATTTTGAAAAATGTTTGTATTTTAAATTATCAGATTATATAGTTTATGAAAATTTTATTGAAACACAATGGTTAATAGATAATTAAATAATTAAATAATTAAAGTTTTATAATATTATAAATTTATAATATTATACATTTTATATTTAAGCAGCGTTTCCAGCAATAAATTGAAGATCTACACCACTTGTTCCAACTCCTTTACCATCATATGATGAAGGATTTAATGCAGACATACCGCCGCGATGTTTACGACTTCCCTTCTTCATTGTCTTTCCTAATTTGACAAACCCGAATTTACCTTTTTTAGTTCCATACCCAGCCTTAACCAACCGTTTCTCCTTCTTAGCACTTGTGTGTTTAGATTTGGATACAATGTGACCAGCCTTATTTTTAATTAAATGAGATTTTGTAAGACCGCCAGATGTTTTATAAGCAGTACCGTGCCAAACTTGAGCACGAGAACCAAATGTCATCTCATAAGAATGACCATTAAAAACAGGTTTGCCGTGTGCATTTCTAGTAAAACGAGTCATTATAAAAATAGAGGAGAAAATATTATTTCTAAATATGTTTAATTGCGACGCATTAGAATTTATTTAATGGAGGCATACCACTTCCTCCTGGCATTCCTTGAACTCTTCCAAAACAATTTATTTGCAATGGTTGCCCTAAATAAAAATTTCCATATTGTGTGCTTCCTCCGAAACTAGTTTTTATTATTTGCGGGATTCGTGAATTATTAGAAATATTTGTAGATGGGGAATTTGAGCCAGGGTAATTTTTATTATATATTTGTCCAATGCACGCACAATACGGCGCTTGATAATTTTGATTCAACGAATTTGCATTTAATCTATTATAAACTGCGTTATATTGAATCATTCTTTTAGATGCGGAATTATTGCCAGGTGTAAAGCTTTGTTGAGCATACATACTTAATATAAATCGTGATTATTTTTATTGAATTGTAATTTATTGATGTAAATAAAATTGAAACTTATTTTAAAATAATCAATTAAAAACATACATACATATATTACAATGAGCGATAACGAGTCAAACCTTGCACACAAATATCAACAGAAGACCGATAAACAACATATATTGGATAACGCCGATACATACAATGGTTCTGTTGAAGAAATAGATTCAAATTTATGGATTTTAAATGATGCAGGTGACAAAATAATAGAAAAAAATATTAAATATATACCTGGTCTGTTTAAGTTATTTGATGAGGGTATTGTTAATTGTCGTGATCATGTTGTAAGAATGCAACAAGCTATAACAACTGGTCAGGAAAATTCGTTACCTGTTACTAGCATTGATATATCAATCCAAGAAGACGGGACAATTATTATGATAAATGACGGAAACGGGATTGATGTTGCACAACATCCAGAGTATAAAATATGGATTCCTGAATTAATATTTGGTCATCTCCGAACATCTACTAATTATGATAAAACTGAAAAAAAAATAGTAGGTGGTAAAAACGGGTTTGGATTTAAGCTAGTTTTAATTTGGTCTACTGAAGGTTCTATTGAAACAATCGATCATGTAAGAGGCTTAAAATATGTACAACAATTTAATAGTAATCTAGATACAATTTGTAAACCCTCTATTACAAAGTGCAAAACAAAACCATACACTAAAATTACTTTCAAACCAGATTATAAACGGCTTGGTATTGATGGGCTTACACCTGATCTTATTGCCTTATTAAAAAAACGAGTATACGATGTTGCGGCAGTTACTGATAAATCTCTAAAAGTTAAATATAATTCATCATTAGTTCCTATTAAAAATTTTCAACAATATATTGATCTCTATATTGGAGATAAAAATGTTTCACCAAGAGTTTACGAGGATAGTGGCGAACGCTGGGAATATGCAGTTGCATTAACTCCCACAAACGAATTTATTCAAGTTTCGTTTGTGAACGGAATTCATACTGCTAAAGGAGGCAAACATATAGAATATATTTTGAATCAGATTGTAAGAAAATTAGTTGAATATATTGAGAAGAAAAAGAAGGTTAAGGTAAATCCTAATAGCATTAAAGAACAACTGTTTTTATTCTTAAGATGTGACATTGAAAATCCGGCGTTTGATAGTCAGACCAAGGATTTTATGAATACGCCTTCTTCTAAATTCGGTTCTAAATGTGATGTAAGCGATAAGTTTATTGAAAAAGTAGCTAAAATGGGTGTTATGGATACGGCAGTTCAATTAACCGAAGTTAAAGAAAATAAAGCAGCTAAAAAAACGGATGGAACTAAAACTAAAAGTGTCAGAGGTATTCCTAAATTAACAGATGCCAATTGGGCTGGTACTGAAAAATCAAAAGACTGTATTATTATATTTTGCGAAGGCGATTCAGCCAAGGCAGGCATTATTTCTGGATTATCGTCTGATGATCGAAACACGATCGGAGTGTATCCAATGAAAGGTAAAATCCTAAATGTTCGAGGCGAACCTGTAAAAAAAATATCTGAAAATAAAGAAATATCAGAAATCAAAAAAATTCTTGGGCTGGAAACAGGTAAAGAATATAAAGAATTGGAAGATGTTTATAAACACTTGAGATATGGTAAGGTATTATTTATGACAGATCAAGATTTAGATGGTAGTCATATTAAAGGGTTGGGCATTAATTTATTTCAATCTGAATGGCCTTCTCTTACAGAAATTCCTAACTTCATCGGTTTTATGAATACTCCTATTTTAAAAGCTAAAAAGGGTTTGGTAGAAATTGATTTCTACAATGACGGAGAATACGAACAATGGAAAGAAGAAACGGATATAAAGGGTTGGAAAACCAAATATTATAAAGGGTTAGGCACTAGTACTGGTAAAGAGTTTCGTGAATACTTTGAAAAAAAGAAAATAGTTGGATTTGAATTTAACGGAAAAAAAAGCACTGATGCGATCGATATGGTATTTAATAAAAAGCGAGCCGATGACAGAAAGGAATGGTTAGAAAAATACAAACGTGAATCGTATCTTGATACAAATAAATCGAGTGTTTCTTACGAAGAATTTATTGACAAAGAATTAATACATTTCTCAAAATACGATTGTGACAGAAGCATTCCTAATTTGATGGATGGACTAAAGATTAGTTTGAGGAAAATATTATACTCTGGTTTTAAAAAGAATTTAACTACAGAAATAAAGGTGGCACAATTTAGTGGATATGTATCAGAACATTCAGGATATCATCACGGTGAAGCATCTCTAAATGCGGCTATTGTTGGAATGGCGCAGAATTTTGTTGGTTCTAACAATATTAATCTGTTTATGCCAAATGGACAATTTGGCACTAGATTGCAAGGTGGAAAAGATAGTGCGTCTGAAAGATATATATTCACTCAACTAAATAAACTTACTAGAACTATATTTCCTCCGAATGATGACAATATTCTAAAATATCTTAATGATGACGGGTTTCCAGTCGAACCAATTTATTATGCCCCAATTATTCCTATGATTCTTATAAACGGATCAAAGGGAATCGGGACAGGATTCAGCACAGATATTATGTGTTACAATCCATTGGAAATTATTAATTATATTAATTGTAAATTGAGAGACGAATCTTATGAAAATGAGTTTGCGCCTTATTACGAAGGGTTCAAAGGATCTATTAATAAAATCAGTGAAGGAAAATTCGTGATAAAAGGATTATATGAAAAGATCGGAATTGATAAAATTAGAGTAACAGAACTTCCAGTAGGTTATTGGACTGAAGATTTTAAAGAAATGCTCGAACAATTAATTGAACCAGAAGTAGGAAAGGATGGTAAAAAAGTTGCAGCAATTGTAAAAGACTATGATGATATGAGTAAAGATACTAATGTAGATTTTACAATTACATTTGCTAAGGGTAAACTTGAAGAATTTGAACATTTAAAAGGAGATTACGGATGTAACGGGCTTCAAAAATTGTTAAAATTATACACTACAAATACAACTACAAATATGCATCTATTTAATGCAGACGAAAAACTCAAAAAATATGAAAATATCACACAAATAATAGACGAGTATTTTGAAACAAGACTAAAAATGTATCAAGCTAGAAAAGATTATATGATAAATACATTAGAAAAAGAACTGATGTTATTATCAAACAAGGCTAAATACATAAAGGAGATTTTGGATGGAACGATTGATCTAAGAAAAAAGAAGAAGGAACAAATTTTACAAATGTTGACTAAAAAAGATTACGATATTATGGATGAAGATGTAGAATATAAGTATTTAATTAAAATGGCAATGGATAGCGTTACAGAAGAAAATGTTGATAAACTGAATAGAGAATATGATAATAAAATTGTTGAATTAGAAACTGTAAAAAGCACAACTATCAATCAAATGTGGTGCAGTGAATTGGATAAACTTAAAGAAGAATATATTGAGTATAAAGAAAGTAGACAAAGATTGATGAACTGCGAAGATTCTAAACTTAAAAAAAAAGTTGTCAAGGGGACCATAATAAAGAAAGCTACATCAAAACACAATTTGATAATTGACGAAGCTTGAAATATTAATCCTTAATATTATTATTTAAAATTTCACGTATTTTAGCCTCATTATAATGTTCTTCGCAATCAATAAATTTAAATATTATTTTTAAATTATCAAAATTAAACATTCTCTCGAAACTAGTCAAGAAACAGAATTCTTGATTTTGGTTATAAAATTTTATTAAATCATTATTTAATTTTGACAAATAGTTTAAAGCTTTTTTATCGTTTTTAAACCATCCACTTTGCGATTGTTGGTCTACATTTTCTCTAATTTGTATTATAATTTTAGTTTGCGGGAACAATTCTTTGAATTCTTTTATATATTTTATATTTCCACCATCATATCTTATTTCTTTAAACCCCCAAACATTTGTGGTTTCATTTAATTTAAACATATTTATTATCATCGTTTGAATCATTTTTTTTACGTGTGCAAAATTATAAGAATTATACCATGAAGGTTTAATATTCTTGGATAAAATATTTTCATAGCTAGCTGGATTAAAATTTCCCGGTATATTAGTAACAGTAGAACGTTTAATTTTAGCATAAAATTCTAAAAGACTATTAATCGCTCCATAATTTTCACCACAAATATTACTGTTTGGTATTGTATTAAGAATTCGTTGCAGTGTAGTCGAACCAGATCTTCCAGATGCACAAATTAAAACTATTTTATCCATTATAAATTATTACACAATAATAATTTATAATAACAAACTTATTTAATTTAGAGTTGAGTATCATTTATTGGCATAATTTGATTTATGTATGAGTTTATTTTTATCTTCTAATTCAACTATATTTGCAATTATACCTCCAAAAATGGATGAAAATGTTTCTTTCATAGAATTTGTTAAACCTTGGCTATGTTCTTTTGGATACGGCGTAGGTGATCTAGGTTTATTTTTATTTTTATTTTGTAATATTGGATGTGTAGATATTTGTGTAATATGTATATTTTTCAATTTATCCATTAGTAAAGTAATATAGCATTATTTTTTATATTTTTATATTTCTTATATTTTAGTATTCAAAACCATCGTTTAAATTCTAACTCCCTGTCGCTATTATCTGCCATAACTGGATGAGCAATTGGAACCACTAATGTGCTTGCATCGTCTAAATATTTCATATATCCTTGGGCTTCGCTATACACCTGTTGTATGCAATAATTTAAAACAATTTTGTTTAACTCTTCTATTTGATTTGAAATATTATTTGGTAAATTAGCAGAGTGTTGTAAGTATACACTTCGCATAATTATTTTTAAAGAATCGCAATCTTGAGGACCAATAAGATATTGTCCATTTGATTTATGATAAATGCCTGATCTAATTCCATTTTGAATTATTTGAATATTTTCTCGAGAGAAAAAAGCAAGCGATAAATTAGTTTCATCCCATAATCCTTCAATAGGATTCCTAAATGTTACACACTGGTTAGCAGGTATTTTATCATATAATTCAAATAAAGTCGAAGTATTTGGAGATTTTATATCTACACGTCCATTATTTAATTTATTCATTTATATTACTCTAATAGAAAAAATTATATATTTATTTTATATAACCAATGGAAGGATTTCAAAAAATAGTGTTATTTTCTGCTATTATTATTTTAATTATAGCTTTAGTAATTATTGGCGTCTCTTTAACATATGCAAAAGAACAACAATGGCCTCCTCTAGTTCCCGCGTGTCCTGACTATTGGCAAATAGATGGTTCCGGAAATAATACAAGTTGTACAGATGTTCTAGATTTAGGAAGTTGTCCACCCCAGTCAGGACAACAACATCTTGTTATGAATTTTAATTCTCCTGTATTTTCTGGTACAAATGGATTGTGTGGAAAATATAAATGGGCTAATAATTGCGGTGTTTCTTGGGATGGAATTACATATGGAGTAAATAACCCGTGCCAAACTGCATCTACTTCCAGCTAATACACTCTTATTTTCATTAACCTATTTTTGAGTTGTTATCATATTAAATATCATAACAAATATTTTATTAGAGAACTTGGATTGTGTAAAAATCAACATAAAGAAAATAAAAAATGTAATATAATGGACAAATTAAATATAAATGAGTTATTAAATAGACAATCGGAGACCTCATCTATAAAAGAGTTTCTTTTAGAATTTGAAAAAAATAAACACAATATGCTTGTTAAAAAAGGAATGTATGTTTATGGTGATCCCGGAACAGGTAAAACCACATTTGTTACAAATATTTTGAAAGAAATGGATTATGATATTATTAAATATGATGCAGGAGATATTAGAAATACTTCTGTTATTGAAGATATTACAAAACATAATATGTCTGATAAAAATATTATGAGTCTTTTTAATAAAAAAATAAAGAAAATTGCTATTATTATGGATGAAATTGATGGTATGAATAATGGAGATAAAGGCGGAATCAATACTTTAATTAAATTAATACGACCAAAAAAAACTAAAAAACAAAAGTTAGAAGAGGTTACTATGAACCCTATTATATGTATAGGAAATTATCGGGTTGACAAGAAAATAAAAGAATTAATGAAAGTTTGCAATACAGTTGAGTTAAAACCTCCAACTATAATACAAATTTCTAAAATAGTTAATGTTATGATGCCAATAACCAACAATATAAATAAAAAAATAATTGATTTTGTTCAATGTGATCTTAGAAAGCTAAATAATATTTATAATATTTATAGAAATAATCCGGATTTATTTAATTCTGAAATTATTGAAAATATTTTTCAAATTAAATCTTATAACGATGATACAAAAAAAATTACTAATAAATTAATTAATAATTCGTATAAAATAAATGAACACATAAATATTATGAATGAAACCGATAGGACTAGTGTAGGTCTATTATGGCACGAAAATATTATTGATGTTATTGATAAAATAGATAAAAGTATTTCAGTTCCTTTTTATATAAAACAATTAGACAATATTTGTTTTTCAGATTATATTGATAGAATTACTTTCCAAAAACAAATATGGCAATTTAATGAAATGAGTTCTCTCATTAAAACTTTTAAAAATAATAAATTATATCACGAAACCTTTAAATCAACCCCAAAATACAATCCTGTTGAAGTCAGGTTTACTAA
>Ga0114978_10003016_pt1 | contig 13843 bp, 7 predicted proteins | sample S_140212_EF_Meta_FD_87027 | JGI IMG/M metagenome (GOLD analysis project Ga0114978, IMG submission 87027) | Freshwater microbial communities from Lake Simoncouche, Canada to study carbon cycling - S_140212_EF_MetaG | ecosystem: Environmental > Aquatic > Freshwater > Lake | place: Lake...
AATAAATACTTCAAGAAGTATTGCTGGAATTAATCGTCTTATTAATAATAATATTCGTAATGGAATTATTAAATTCATTATTTCACAATTTAAAAAACTTATCGGATTAATCATTCCACCTCCACAACAAACTATAGTAGCTCAAGCATCAAAGAATATACTAGATGTATTATTTTGCTTATTAGAAAAACTAATCAATCAACTTGTAAAGTATGTTGAAAATTTGCTTACAGATATGGTAGATAGCGTATTTAATGCTCCTGCTTGTGCTGTAGAGCAATGGACTTCTGCGGTTCTATCAGGGGTGATGAATACTATAGAAGATAGTATTTCAACTATTTTTTCTGGTATAGATTGGCTGACGGGTGGGGTCACTCGTATTTCAAATATGCTTAATCAAGCTTCATCATTAGCAAGCGTGATTTATAATTTTATTGGTTGTGATAGTCTTAAGTGTGCTACTCCTTCTACTTGGTCTTCAAGATTCGGTCCAAGTAATCAAGATTCCGATAATTGGAATAAAATGGTTGATAATATCAATGTATTTAATGGAATTAAAAATGATATTGGTTCAGTAGAAAGTTCACTTTCTGAATTATCATTAATGAATGGTAATAATAGCACGTATTTAACTTGTAATGAAAGTTTAAATAACCCCACAAAACAATCAGATATTATCGCATTACCATATGGAGTTAGATATCCTTATCCAATTCCACCTTCAATTAATGTTTATGGTGATGGTATTGGAGGAATATTAGAACCAGTAATTAGCAATAATGGTTTATTAGTTGGAGTTGATATTATTTCAGGTGGTTTAGATTACAGTTATCCTCCTACTTTAAATGTTATAGACAAAAGTGGTTATGGTAGTGGAGCAACCATAGAAGCCGATATAGATGAAAAAGGAACCATAAATGGAGTTTATATAACAAATTCAGGAATAGGATATACTCATCAGTCTCAAAATTCTACTAACTCTGGGAGTCCAGAAAATAGAGTTGGATGTTTAGTTAATATTAAAGTCTTAAAGCCTGGATTTGCATACTCATCTGAAGATACGATTAATATTGGTATACATACTTTTATTCCGATTGTATCTCCTAATAGTGGCTCAATAGTATCAATTAAGCCAATTCAATATCCAATTTGTGAGTTTATAGACAATCCTACAATTGTGATAAATACCAGTACGGGGGTGGGTGCTCAATTAGTTCCGTTAATTGAATACAAAATTCAAACAGTTGAAAATATAACTTCTATTTCAGGAATAACAAGTGTGGTGGATTGTGTATGAGTACAACGACTTCTAATGAATTTGATTTTTATCAATTCGTTCTTCAAAAACATAAATTTAGAATTGATTCCGGGTTAAAGGTAAAAAACGAAACAGTTATATTTGGGTTAACTTTAGATAATCAACAGGGTATTAGTTTTTGTGAGAGCGGAAACTCTAGATTTACTGTAGATAAGACCTCTATTGAAACTGTGGGAAGAAAACTTCCAGGATTTTCTGGAGAGAAGGCAAAGTTCATTAAAGCTCAAAATGGGGATATTGTATTAGAGGCAGAACACGGTGATATCATCTTAAAAGGTGCGAATATTCGTATAATTGCCAATGATGGACTTGGTGGCGAAATTACAATTAATAGTTCAGGTATTATTCAAATTGATGCCGCAACATTAAAAGCTCAAACAACAAATAGCACTATTGCAGCTACAAATCAATTAAGTATTGCTGGAGGCTCTCTAGGTACTCACGGTGAAATGATTGTGGAGCAAACTACAGCAATTGATTTTGTGAATGCTTCATTCTTTGGAAAAATATTATCCACGATTAAAAAATTTGAAAATTTCTTTAAAACTAACTTTCCTTAAATATGACTACTCCAATTAATTGCGTCGGTGATAAGTTAATAGTAGGTCAAATTGATACTTCTATTGCGAACATTTTAACTCAAATAACTCCTGGAACTACAGTTCTTAATGGACCTTGTTATATTGGAGCAAATGCTTCGCCTGGAATTCCAAGAGCATCTTGTATGATTGGTCCAACTTTGTTTGGTAATCCAAATTCATTGGAAGTTATTGGAATTACTAATATTTTTGGAGCTTTTAATGTTTCAGCTTTAAGTACCTTTACTGGTATTACAAATAAATTTGGAAGTACTTTTAAATTTGCATTAAGTTCTAAAAATGGTGTAGACTTAAAAAATGCATTAAATCTTGCGAATGGACCTACCGTATTTAATGGATTATTGAATGCTAATGGGGGAATACTTACTGGAACTATTACTGCAGCAATAGGAATATTTACAACTAAGTTAATCGCCCCAATTAAAAACTTTGATATTCCTCATCCATCAAAGCCTGGATATAGGTTGGTTCATACTTGTATTGAAGGTCCAGAAAATGCAGTATATTTTAGAGGAAAATTAAAGGATAACACATTTATTGAACTTCCAAGTTTTTGGGATAATCTAATAAATCCAGAAACCATTACAGTTCATTTTACTCCTCATAGAATTTACCAGGAACTTTATGTAAAAACAATTGAGTGGGGGAAAATAATTAGAATTGCAAATAATCTAGGTGGACCTATTGAATGTGATTATATTGTTTATGCCGAAAGAAAAGATGTAGATAAATTAGTCGTAGAATACGAAGGAGACTTATAAGATAAAATGGAAATAAAATTAGACAATTCAATTTTAGATACAATTAATCAAAATTATAAAATAGACCCTTCCATTTTAATGGAAGTGGAACAGAGGCGCCAAACTTCAGAAGCAGTAAATAATTCAATTGTAGACATAATACAAAATGCTCCAACTGCTCCTCCCTCGCCTAAATCTGCAGATAGCGTTACAGACCAAATCATTAATAATTCTAGATATGAATATACTCTTAAAGATAGACAACTTAAATCTATTTTAGATTTAATATCTTTAACTGATGCTAATATTGATAAGACGGATGAGATTATTCAAAAAGTAGACGGAAAGATAGTTACACTGATTAATCAGATCAATCAAGCAATTACCGAAGTGAAAGATGCGTATGATGCAAAAGCTTCAATTGGTTGTGTAAGTAATTTAGTTTGGAAAAATATTGGAACAATTAGTGGTTATAATGCTGAAGTGGGGTCTACAGTTGCATTTTCAAATTATATTGTAACTGGAGATCCAGATAATGCAATAATTGAAAATTATTACGGACTTAAATATTATCAAAAACCTTCAAATCGGGACTATGGATTTGCCATCATTTCTGAATTTAATGGTTCTATTTTAGTTGGAACTCAAACTCTCACAGTTCTAGGTGTAGGAAAAACTACAGGAATTCAAATTGGAGATGTGATTACTGACAATTTAAGAGCACCTACTGCTTTTAGCATCGGTAATTTGCCGACTGTAGTTGGGTTTGGAACAACAAATAGTGTCGGCATTAATACCACAATTTTTGGAACTGTATCATCGGGTTCTAGCATTATTGCATATACTGGAACTGGGTCAATTTCAAGTATTTCAATAGGTGATTATGTGTACAACCCAAATATATTTAATATATCGACCAAAGTAACTGGTTTTAGTGTAGCTACAATACCAGTTAAATATTATGATACGGGAGCATCTGCTCTTGTTACAAAAAACCTAGTCGTTCCATCTATTATATTAGATAAAGTTTCAATTAGTTCAGTTACGAATAAACCATTTGGATTTGGAAATCTTATTCAATGTGATTCACTACTATTAAGCACTTCGTCTATTTCTACTGTTGAGAATAAGTTATTTACTGCTATTCGTAGAACTGAAGATGTTTCACAGAATTTCAGTTATACCAATAATCCATCAGATCCAATTACAATTGGAATTATAAATAGTTCTCAAATTGGAGTGGGTAATCAAATTGAAGTTGTAAATAATGGAGAACCTTCTGGTCCAGAGCAATGGAAAAAAGCTTTAGATGAACCTGAGCCTAATATAGGTGCGGGAAATGTATCTTATTATCCAGGTCAAACATTATGGCCGTATGAAACTATAGTTGGATATGCATCCGAAGGAAATGTATATACTTTTCCAGAAAATACTATCCCTTCATATACTACAATTTCTCCAGTTGGATTAGGCTCAACAAGTCCTCCTTGTATTGCTTGTTCGGCTAATATAGCTTTAGCTAAAGCTAATTTACAAAGTATTATAGATACTAATCTTCCTGAAATTCAAAAATTAGTCTCTGCTTCTATTCCACTTCGTAGTTATAGGGATGAAGATGAAACTAAAGCTTGGTCTTATTTGCAATCTGCGTCATATTTAAGAAATAATATGGTAAAAATACAATATGATATTAATTCATTGAAGAGCTTTGATTACAACTCATTATAAACTATATAAATAGTATGAGTAAAAATCAAACTAAATAGTGGCTAATAGAATACCATTAACATCTAATAAAGAAAAAAGAAGAATTGAAGAGTTACCAGAAGGTGATTATCTCAATTTATCAAAAAGTGGTATTGTAAGTGCAGTTTCAATTCAATCTGAAACTTTTTATGGTAATTTAATTGGAACTGCATATACTTCTGTAACTCTTATAGATGCATCCAATATTACGGGTGGAATTATCAGCACCTCTCGTTTGTCTGGATCTTATGATATTGATATCACAGGTAAAGCAAGAAGCTTAGAACGTGCAGAAAATATTTTAGGTGGTATTATTAATCCGGCTCGTTTGTCTGGAACTTATAATATTGATATTCAAAATAGAGGTGATGTTGGTCAAGTAATATTCAATTCTCCAGATGGATATATTTATGGTGCAAATAACTTTTACTATGTTTCTGGTAATGTTGGTATAGGAACCACATTGCCAACATCAAAACTATCTGTTATTGGTGATGGTAGATTTTCTGGTATTGTTACTGCAACTACATTTAATGGAACTTTAATTGGTTACGCATCATCGGCAGGTATATCAACAAATCTTAACAATGGTCTTGCTGGTAATATTGTATATCAATCTGCACCTAATACTACTGCATTTTTGACTAATGGTAGTAGTGGAACAGTTCTTCAATCAAATGGAGTTGGCAATGCTCCAACTTGGGTTACTGCTGCTCCTGCTGGTGCAATTACTGGTCTTACAATTCGTGATGAAGGAACAACCGTTGGTAATGCTGCTTCTGTTTCATCATTGAACTTTGTTGGTTTTAACATAGTAGCAACTGCATTAGGTGCTGGTGCTACAATTACAATTCCTGATAATCTTGTAGGAACTGCCTTAAGTGTTTCTGGTATTTCTACATTCACTAATGGACCAGTATTAATTGGTAGTGGAACATCCACAGGGACTGCAACACAACCACTTCAAGTTACTGGTGGCGCTTATGTAAGCGGAAACTTGGGTATAGGAACCACATCACCTAAATATAAATTAGATATAATTGGCAATGTGGGTCTTAATGGTTCATTAAGTATTGGAGGAACTACTGGGGTATTAGGTCAAGTATTAACATCAACTGGAATTGGAGTTACTTGGAGTACCTCAGGATCTCAAGGCCTTGATGGTCCATTAAGTATTGGAGGAACTACTGGGGTATTAGGTCAAGTATTAACATCAACTGGAATTGGAGTTACTTGGAGCACCTTAGGTTCAGTTGGAATAACCTCAACTATTACACGAGTAAGTACTAGTTATACCACAACATCTCTAGTACAGAACGGAGTAGCAGACTTTACAATGAACTTAGGAAAACTATCAGAGTTAATATCTATTCAAGTTTCTGAGCCATCATGGGTGAGGATTTTTCGATCTAGCGCACAGAGAGCACTTGACACTCGTACTAGTCCTGGCGGTACTTTGCAAGCGATTATTAATCTTGGAGACAGTAAACCTTATTCTGAAAATGTCACAACTACAACCTCTGAAACAATTATTCAAAATCCTGTTCCAATGCTGCAGGGAGACACTAATGGTCTTGTTTACGTAAGGCTTATTAAGCGAAGTACTGGCTCTAGTGTCGTAACATTAATCACAACAACTTATCCTCAGGAGAACTAATTATGGCTGTTATCGAAATCCCCCGTATCGCTCAGGCCCCGTGGAACATCGGGCAGGTTTGCGATGCAGTGAAGCAAGCGTTTATTGATGCCGGTCTGATGACCGACTGGTTTGATAGTTTCACTAATAGTGGCTACGAGCATCGAGTGCTGGAGATTACCTATAACTCTAGCAAGACATATGGTAAAACATATTACCAGTTTGTTTTTGGGGCTGATGGTGGAAGCGGTTCTGGTATCTGGGTTCAGACCAGTACGGGATGGAACGCCTCCACACATTACGCACGGGGCGCGGGTACTTCTGTTGGCGTAGAAGGGGTAGACTGGAGGCAGAACAGTGGCGACCTGAGCCCTGGCCAAGGCTTCAACTTAATTGGTCTTTCTACGTCAATAAGTTTTTCAATTACTAGCTACACATCAGGAGGTCGTGCTTTCTTTACATTAAGGACAGGCACCAACTGGAGGACTTTCACAATCGACTCAGCAGGAACAACATTCCGGTCTTTATTCGACTTAAACCTCGGCTACCATAGTGGTATTTATTCCGTCGTAGCCGAAGAAGGTCAATTTAAGGTTTTAGGCCTTCATAGAGTAAGCCGCGAGCTTTTGATTGGATCTTCGGTAGGCTTGGGTTACGGCTCAAACTATGGTGCAGTGGTAAACAGTTATTCCTTGCCACAAAACTATCCCAATAATTTTTATTCAGCCTTTCCTGCGGCTGGTTTTGTCTTACCTGGCTGGACAACCAATCGAAACCCAAGTGCTGGCTCAAACTTCAACCCAATCTTCACAGGACTTCGGCTTACGTCCATCCATGCCGCTGACCTTCCTTCGGATTTTGGTATAACAACGATCAAGAATAGCAACATCATGGCCATCCAGGATAACGCAACGGTAACTCCTGGGGTGGAGGAGTATGAAATTCTTGCTTTCACTAATGGAGGGGGTGGCGCTGTCACGAACAACCCAGCCTTTCTGGCTAGGACTATCTGATGGCGACAATCACCCACGAAGCAACCACTGTCAGCGTATCAGCGGCCAAGTGGGATGCAGCTAGCTATGCAGGTACACATACGGTCCTGAGGGAGCTTGGGCCTCAACAAAGGGTGGCCCCTACTGGATCTACTGGCCAGATCAATGGTGTCAATCCCGTAACTCCTGGCTATCAGAATGCTACGGGGATCAACTATACCACTGCTGGCTTTGACCCTGTTCTCCAGGCATATTTTCGGGAATTATACGAAGTAAGGCTCCTTACAACGGGGCAAATATGGCCGGTTGGTTTTAATTAAATACACTAAAACCAATACTTGACAGCCAGCTCAAAAACTGGTACAATATTAGGGCGTCCGCATCTACATTATGCACATTGATTATGAAACTCATCAAGAACTGATTGAAATGCAAGAAGACCTTGCAGAGCATTTTACACACGAATTCTTTCCTATTAGCGGAGAAGTCTATTGGACTATTGTTGAATGTCTAGCAACTGCAAAACTTGCAGAACTTCGTGGAGAAATTAAGTCAGATATTTCAGTTTAAATAATTTATATAATGAGAACTACTAAATACTGTATAGGAAATAGTAGTTCTCATTAAAATGCCTCTCTCTAGATTAGAAAATTTCTTAAGAAATCCAAAAGGTTCAATTTTATATGTTGACCCTAATAATTTTGATACAACTGATAGTTTTGATAATCGTGGAGATAGCGCAACTAGACCTTTCAAGACAATTCAAAGAGCTTTAATTGAAGCTTCAAGATTTTCATATCAACTTGGAACCAATAATGATTTAAACGATAGAACTACTATTTTAGTTTCATCTGGAGTTCATTATATAGATAACCGTCCTGGACTTTCTGTAACGAGTAGCCCAGGATTTTCTGTTGTGTATAAAAAAAGAACGGGTTCAACGACTTGGACTACTGAAACATTAAGTGAATTTAGTGAAAATTCTAATTTTGATATCTTTGATATTTCTAACGACTTATATAAGTTTAACTCTACTGAAGGAGGTGTAATTTTACCTAGAGGAACTTCTATTGTAGGACTAGACCTTCGTAAAACTAAAATCAGACCTCTCTACGTTCCAAATCCTTTAGATGACACTGTAGATAGATCAAGTATTTTTAAAATTACTGGTAATTGTTACTTCACTTCGTTTACTTTCTTTGATGCTGACCCTGCTGTTGCAGCTTATAACGATTATACAAATACTCAAGTAAATCCAAGATTTTCTCATCACAAGTTAACTGCATTCACATATGCAGATGGTATAAACAAAGTTAGATTGGGGTATGAGCAGACTGACCTAACTGACCTGGAAATGTATTACTATAAGATTGCAAATGCTTATGGTAATACAACAAACAGAGGTATTCCCGATTATCCCGCCAATAAAGATTTTGAGCCTGTTATTGATGAATATCGTATTGTTGGAATTCTAGAAGATAATCTTCTTGGAATTTCTAGTATTCGTTCGGGTCTCGGTAATGGATCTGGACTTCTTAATGAGATTACAGTTACAACTAAAAATTTACTTACCGGATTAGAAATACCTCATAATTTAAATAACAACACTCCTATTTTAATTTCTGGAATTACTGTAAGTCCGGAATCTTATAATGGTTCTTTTGTTGTAAATTCAGTTGTTGGACCGAATACTTTTACCTATATTACATCATCAGTTCCAGCTACAAAATTACCAAATATTTCCACACTTTCCAAATCAGTGATTAAAGTTGAAAGTGATAGTACTTCATCTTCATCTCCCTATATTTTCAATTGCTCGCTTCGTTCTGTTTATGGAATGTGTGGATTATGGGCAGATGGAAGTAAAGCAGATGGATTTAAATCAGTAGTCGTCGCTCAATTTACTGGTATTTCTTTACAAAAAGATGATAATGCGTTCTTATTATATTCAAATAATGCAAAAGGTTATCTAACAAATTCTCAATTATCTCTAGATAGTGTTGAGAGACCACTGCATACAAATGCATACTCAATTTATCGTCCAGACTACGAAAACTTTCATATTAAAGTTTCTAATAATGGATTTATTCAGTCTGTTTCTATTTTTGCGATTGGTTTCTCTAAACATTTTGTAACTGAAACTGGTGGTGATATGAGTATCACCAACTCCAACTCCAACTTTGGTGCTTTAGCTCTTGAAAGTTATGGGTTCAGAGATACATCATTTAATCGTGATGATGTTGGATATATCACTCATATTATTCCACCTAGAGAATTGCCATATGCTGAAACAAACATTAATTGGCTTTCTATAAATGTAGGACTAACAACAAGCGCAAGCAATTCTACAAATAAGAGATTATATATCTCTGGTTATAATAATGCTAATTCTGTACCACCCAATAAGATTGATGGTTATAGAATTGGTGCGAGAAAGGGAGACCTCTTAAAAGTAGTTTTAACTAATTCAAGTACTGTTCACACTTCTCCAATTTTAATGGGTGTGTACAGTGGAACAGGAGTATCTGCAAGTAAGGAATATAAAGTCGCAAGAAATGGAGTAGTAAATACAATTAGTTCCAATGTAATTACTTTAACTGGAACACATCAACTTTCTGATGGAGAAAAAGTTCGCATCTTCAGTGATACCGGACAAGTTCCAGATGGACTTACTAGTGATACAATCTATTATGTAATTAGATATACTTCCAGTACCCTTCAACTTGCTTATAATTATAATGATGCTCTTGCAGGAGTTAGTATTTCGGGCATTTCTGATAATGGAGGAATTCTAACGGTTGTAAGTTCGGTAACAGATAAAAATCCAGGAGATGTAGGACATCCTATACAATATGATGCAAATGTATCAAATTGGTATTTAATCTCTAGCACTGATGCGACTAATCAAATTTACGCTCAAATTTCTATACTAGGTGAAGCTGCAATTGGGAAAAATACACCATCTGCTTATTTTACTCGTCAATCTGAAACAAGAAATATTGAAGATAGATTATATAAACTACGCTATGTAATTCCTAAAACTTATACTGATATTAGAGAACCTTCTATTGGATTTGTTCTACAGGAAACTAAAACTGTAGGAGTTACAACTTCTAGTGTTACTTCAAGTTCTAACCTTAGAATAACAGATAGAAGAAATGAAAGAGTTATCAGCTCTATAGTTGCAGGGAGCATTTCAAATAATGCTCAAACTGTAACCACCAAGACTGAAGCCGCACATAAATTATTAGTTGGAGATGTTGTAAAAATTCAAAATGTAAGAAGCACACTTAATAGTACAGCTTTAGGTATTACTTCAACATTTAATGGTTCGTATAAAGTATTATCTACTTCTGATAGTCATACATTCACCTATCAAATTGTTGGTGTATCTACTAATCCTGGAATATTTACGAATAATTTAAACACTCGCAACTCAAGCACTCTAGCATCGCTTCCATTAGCTTCTAGAGAGCAGTATGCGAATGCCTTTAGTATTTACCGCGTAGACACCATCAAGAACCATATACCAGGAGATAACGGACAAGATGGCGTATACCATCTTACTGTTATCACTTCAAATACAGGACTTCCTGAAAGTGTAGGCTATGGTCTATCACTTAAAAAGTTCAATCAAGATGTAAGAGATCTCTATCCACAAGTTGATAGAGATAATTATTTATCTGACCCTGAGGCAAGTGTAAGTTTTGCAGACTATAAAACCATTGGTAAAGTTATCACTAATGATAAAAGAAAGTCAATAACAAAAGAATCTTTACAATATTTTATTCAAAATAATAATATTGGATTTGCTATCACTGGAATTACTTTAAGTGGAATTGGAAGTACAACTCTTACATTGAATACAAATGTAGAGCACAAACTCAATTCAATTAAAGCAATCAATCTCACTTCTGGTGGTGCAGGTCATAGTGGTTCGTATTATGGTGCTCCTGTTTCTATTGGAGGTGTACCAACTGATGCAGTTTGTAACTACACTACGTCTGGTGGTGCGATTTCTCTTGCTACTATTGAATTTGTAGATTTTGGGTCTTCTTTTGGTATAGGTCAGACCATTGGAATTGGAACTCTTGGTGGAACCGCAACCATTACTGAAATTAATTCTAATATTAATGATGGTTTAGAGCTATCAGGATTTTTACAGAAAGAATTAAATGGTGTATTTAGAATTACATCTATTCCAAATAATAAAACAATTGTAATAGAGCATCCTACTGGAATTTCTACATATACTCAAAATACAAATTCAAGAGTTCCTTTTGGTTTCATTTCTTCTAAAGGTGTGGGAATTAATTCCTTTAGATTTGATAGTGTAGCATCTGGAATAGTTACGGTTACTACTTCTGGTGCTCACGGGTTACTTCAGGGTAATAATTTCACAGTCGTTGGAAGTGAAAGTCCTATCTATAATTCCAATTTTGTTGTAAATTCGGTTGTAGGCTTAACTACTTTTACATTTAACGTTGGAATTGCCTCTACAAATCCAAGCTCGTCCACTGGTACTTTATTTAAGAGAACATTAACAACAAATGCACTTACAACTGGAAAAACAGGAGAAAATCTAGGATACCGAACAAATTGCATTTATGCAGGCATTTCTACAACAATTTCTACAACATTAACTACTACATCTAGTACAATCACGCTTACAAGTAGTTCAGGATTTAATCGTGGAGATTACGTTCAAGTAGGCACTGAAATTCTTCGTCTAACGAAAAATAACACTACTGATTTCTCTGTTGAAAGGGCGATGTTTGGAACTCTGAAGAATGCAGCTTCTTCTGGAGCCGTAGTTCAAAAGATAAAAATCATTCCAATAGAACTTCGTCGTCCTTCGTACTTAAGAGCTTCAGGTCACACCTTTGAATACCTTGGTTACGGTCCTGGTAACTATTCAACTGCAGTCCCACAAAAACAAACTCGTAAACTTTCAGAGGATGATGTATTAGTTTCACAGTCTCGTGAAATTTCAGGAGGAACTGTAGTTTACAGTGGTATGAATGATCTCGGTGAATTCTATTCTGGAAGTAAGAAGTTAAATTCTGCATCAGGTCAGGAAACAGTAATAGAGGCACCAATTCTTACATTTACTGGCGATGATGTAGATGGAACTTCGGACCCATCAAAATTAGCTGGCATCTTTGACTCAATTTTAGTTAGTCAAAGATTAACTGTTGAGGGTGGAGATAATGGAACTGAAAGTTCAATCTTCTATGGGCCAGTTAGATTTCAAAAGGGATTGAGTATAAATGGAGATTTATCCTTAACTGCATTAGTATTAAATAATAAGAAGTTTACAGTTGGTGCAAGTAATGGTATTACAAGTCCAAATCAAGGTGATATTACATATGCGGGAGTATCTTCTTCCTTTATTGGAGAAATTTATATAGGTTCCAGTTGGAAACGATGGGGTTTAATTAGTAAATCTTCATCTGTTTGGGATATTGATTTAGGTGCTTCAAGTAATCTTAAAGTAACTTCTATTGAAGTTACAGATTCATTAATAATTAATGGAGTATCTTTTAGTGGAACCTCTATTGATTCTATCACATTAAATACACTTACTGTTAGGGGACTTAGTACATTAGAAGGTGGAATTAGGGGTAAAAATGGAACTTTAAAAATTTTAGATAATTTGGATGTAAGTTCTGGAACTTCTACTATTCGTCTTAATTCAGATGGAAGGACGATTGATGTAGGATTAAGTACAGTTACTGGAAACTCTATAATTAATCTTCATGATGGTACAAATATTGATTATGGATTAAGAATTATTCGTAGTGTTTCTGATTCTAAGATTTTACATAATGGTGATGGACCTTTTGAACTTAGGGCTGGATCTCCTAGGGGTTCTATTATTTTATCAAATTTATTTACAAAATTAGGAATAGATGGAGGAGTGGTTGGAATTAGCAAGACTAGTGAGAATGTAGGGACTGGGGGAGCACATCTTAATATTTCAAATTTTAACAGTGGTGCTAATTCGGATGCGGTTATTTCCTGGAGAAGTGGAGAACGGCGTTATTGGTTTGCGGGTGTAGATGCAAGTGATAATAATTCTTGGAAGCTTGCAGCTTCTGCTAACTCTACAGTCGGTTTAAATAATTCTAATTTTGGATCTGATACTACTAAACTAACTGTTGATTTAAGTGGAAATATTTCCGCTTCTGGTGTAGTTAATGCAACTTCATTTAGCGGAGGTGGAATAGTGCCTCTTGGTGGAGTTATTATGTGGACTGGACACGGAAGTAATGTTCCAATCGGTTGGGCTTTATGTAACGGCGGATACACACACCCCACTAATAATGTATATGTTCCAGACCTATCTAATAGGTTTATTATTGCTGGTTTTTATCAGTTACCCCAGGGCGGTTACGGAACTACAGTAGAAGATGGTAATATCACAGTCGCAGCAGGTACTAAAGATGCTGTAGTAGTTACTCATAACCACCCAACATTTACAGGCACCGCAACTGATAATGTAGGTACTGGCGCTGGTGGTAAGCTAATTCAATATTTAGACCCGTCAGGGGAACCGGGTTCTTATACATCACCAAATAGTGCTTATGATACTGGAGACGCCTACAATGGACAGGTTGGAACAAACAAGAACCTGCCTCCATACTATGCTCTTGCTTTCATCATAAGAGTTGCCTAAATAACAGAGTAAATCTATTATTTTACAATTATGGAAAAAACTGAAATGACTGAAAAGCTCACACAAAGAGCAAAAGAACTAAAGGAAGAACTCTTAAATATTGAAGCTCAATTCAATGTAAAAAAAGAAGAAT
>Ga0114978_10003017_pt1 | contig 13842 bp, 26 predicted proteins | sample S_140212_EF_Meta_FD_87027 | JGI IMG/M metagenome (GOLD analysis project Ga0114978, IMG submission 87027) | Freshwater microbial communities from Lake Simoncouche, Canada to study carbon cycling - S_140212_EF_MetaG | ecosystem: Environmental > Aquatic > Freshwater > Lake | place: Lake...
ATGGCGCTACCGGTGTTGTAATCATTGCATACCCAATATCATATAAACTTGCAACGGCAACAGGTAGTTATACCCAAACTATATCAAGCGGTAATTATGTCTTTACCTTTACTGGTAGCGGTACTATTATATTCTAAGGAAATTTATAAAATGGGACATTTTGCAAAAGTAGTCGATGGAAAAGTTACACAAGTAATTTCAGCCGAGCCTGAATTCTTTGAAACTTTTGTCGACACAAGTCCTGGAGATTGGATCCAAACAAGTTATAATACCGCAGGAGGCACACATCGACTAGGTGGAACTCCTTTACGAAAAAATTATGCAGGAATTGGATATACATACGATCCTGCTAGAGATGCGTTCATTCCGCCACAGCCTTTCCCAAGCTGGGCATTAAACGAAAATACATGTTTATGGGAACCACCATACGCAATGCCGGTACATTCAGTAGGTAATACCCCTTACTATTGGGACGAACCTTCAAGATCTTGGAAGGAAATGGAATAATGGCATACTTAGGTAATAGTTACACACAACAAATTATACAACCCGCTAGTGATGTTTTTAGCGGGAACGGTGTAACTACGACTTTTACTTTAACCAGACCAGTTCAATCAGTTTTTCAAATGGAAGTGGTTGTTGACAACGTTCAACAAAATCCATATACTGCTTATTCACTTAATGCAAGCAATCAAATAGTATTCACAGGTGCACCTCCGTCTGGATCTAACAACATATATGTAACATACAATGGTGCCGTGGCTCAAGTAGGTACGTTAGGTAACGGCGTTGTTGGTAGTCAACAACTAGCACCTAACGCTGTAACACAGGCCGCACTAGACAGAGCAAACTATGATGGTACAGGTGCGGCAATACTGCCCTATGGTTCATCTGGTACCCGACCAGGCGGTGTTGAAGGCATGATTCGTAAAAATACCACAACAGGGTATTTTGAATTTTACGATCCAAGCGGTAACTTGTGGAGAAACGTAGGACTTGCTCCTCAACTGTATGCATATACTGGAACTATAACATTTACTCCTTGTGGTGCAACTGGTCGTATGGGGCCAACATTAACACAAGCCCGATCAACATATACAGCTCAACCTTTACAGGCAAGTTGGTTAAACAATTTAAACTATTTCTGGGTAGAACAAGGCATTCAATACTGGGTAGTACCCAAAGATGGTACTTATACAATCAGTGCTATGGGTGCCGGTAGCACGTTATCCTATGCAGGCACCGGAGTTAAAATTCAAGCCAGCTTTGCATTGTACGCAGGCGAACGATTACGTATTGTTGTAGGACAATCTGGAGTAGTATACTCTTCTGCACCTACTACAAACGTTGGCGGAAGTGGGGCAAGTTGTGTTAGTGTATATAGAAACAACAGTGAACAATTATTAATTTGTGCAGGTGGCGGCGCAGGCCGAAGCTCTAACACAATCACTTCTGCACAAACAGTACGCAATGCTCAATACACAAATAGCGGAGTCCCAGAAGGCGGCTTTGGTTCTACCTGGGAAGTTGCTTACAACCCCTCATCAGGTATTCAAAACTACTGGGGTGGTAGCGGCGGCGGCGGCTGGATGAGACGAGGTACAATTGGTGGTATTGGCGCGGCAACTGCAAAGAAAGATAGTGCCGGTGATGCTTTAATTGTATCTGCAATTGGCGGATTCCATGAAGTCGGTGCTCACGGTGGTTTTGGTGGCGGTGGAGGCACAGGACGCGATGGCGGCGCCGCAGGCGGCGGAGGTGGATACAATGGCGGTTATGCCGAAGCCCATAGCGGCAATACTAATAATGACTATGCTACAGGTGGCGGAAGTTATGTAGGCTTTGGCGCTACACAAACAAACGTACTAAACAATAACACAGGAGATGGTGCTGTTACAGTAACCTTATAATATGACAACTAATAAATCTCCCTTAGGCGACCGAGCAACATACGCAGATCTTCGTAGAGAAGAATATCCTTCTTACGCAGAACAATTTGATATTTTATTCCATGAAGGGTTTGAAGCATGGAAAGCAATGATACAAGAAACTAAAGATAAGTATCCAAAACCAGAATAACATATGAGCTACATAGGTAATCAACCATTTAATGCGTCATTTATAACAGATACCTTTTCAGGTACTGGTAGTCAGACTGTCTACAATTTAACTGTAGGTCCTGGCTCAGGTAATGCTATATTGGTTGTTATCTCTGGTGTATTACAACCGCCAAGTGCATACTCTGTTGTTGGTCAAATATTAACTTTTACTTCAGCACCGCCTGCAGGCACAAATAATATTGTTGTTCGTTATTTAGGATTACCTGCAAGCTCAGTAACAACTTCGGCTTATAGAAACATATCAGAATTTACAGCCGCTTCCGGGCAAACAACCTTTATTTCAGCATCATACACACCGGGATTTGTTGAAGTATTTCGTAACGGTGTTAGACTCAACTCTAGCGACTTTACGGCAACTAACGGTGCAACTGTTGTCCTAGTTAATGGTGCATGGCTCAATGATGCAATCACTATAGTTGGATTTTATGTCAGCTCTGTATTAAACGCCATTCCAAATATTGCAGGTATTGTCACTTCAAATTTAACAGATATAACGCAAGCAGGTGGTACTGGTGCATTACAGCTCCCTACAGGATCTACAGCACAACGACCAAGTAGTCCACAGAATGGTATGGTACGTAAAAATACTACCACAGGAAACATTGAGTATTGGGATCCTACTACCTCTGCATGGATAGGCATAACTCAAGTATTATCGTATGATGTCCTAGTGGTAGCGGGTGGTGGCGGAACAGGTTATAGTCTATATCACAACGGCGGCGGCGGAGGCGGTGGTATAGTTTACAGTTCTGGAATTTTAACTTCCGGTCAATCCTATTCAATTACTGTAGGGGCAGGGGGCACCGGGGGGACTTCCAACCAGTCAAACGATAATACTGCGGGTAGCTCATCATCATTCGGAATATTCACCGCTCCCGGTGGCGGCAAAGGCGGCACGTGGCCGAGCTTTCCAGGGGGTAATGGTAGTTCTGGAGGAGGCGGTGCAGAAAACGGAAATGCTCCTTCACAGGCCGCAGGCCTAGGAACAGCCGGTTACGGATATAATGGCGGCGCAGGCGGTAATAGTGGACCAGGCGCTGGCGGTGGTGGCGGCGCTGGTGGGCTTGGCGGAACTGGAGTTTCAAGTACTAGGGGTGGCCTTGGCGGCATTGGATTGCAATATTTAATTACTGGAACTCCTACATACTACGGTGGCGGCGGCGGTGGCGCAAACTATTACGGAAATACTACTGCGGCTGGCGGAGCAGGTGGAGGGGGCACCGGTTGGCATGCAGGTGGTTCAGGTGGCGCAAGTAGCAACGGTGCAGCCGGATCCGCAAACGGGACACCAAATACCGGCGGAGGTGCTGGAGGATATGAACGTGCAGATAATAGGGCAGGCGCAGTTGGAGGATCTGGAGTTGTAATACTTCGAATTCCTAATTCAGCTATTGCTACATTTTCTGCAGGACTAACAGTAAGTTTGTCAACCGCTGTAACAGGATATAAAATTTATTCAGTTACTGCCGGAACCGGCTCGGTTAGCATTACTTAATAGGAAATATTATGGCACATTATGCATTTTTAGATTCTAATTATATTGTTACAGAAGTCATTGTTGGCAAAGATGAAAACAACTTTGACTGGGAACGTCACTATGGCGATATTAAAGGTCAGTTATGCAAACGCACTTCATATAATACCATAGCCGGAGTCCATATACACGGTGGAGAGCCCTTGCGTAAAAATTTTGCCGGCATTGGATATACATATGATCCTACTAGAGATGCATTTATTCCTCCAAAGCCTTTTCCTAGTTGGACTTTAGATGAAGAATCTTGTACTTGGCGAGCCCCTGTACCTGCACCAACTCCAGTTGACGATGAAATATATTTCTGGAATGAAGAAACGCAACAATGGAACGCAAGTTAAATAAAATATGAGCTACATTGGAAATCAACCGTCGAATACAGCATACCTAATTGATACATTCTCAGGTAACGGAACAACCACGACATTTACAATGCAGATCGCTCCTGCTAGTCCTAATTCAGTATTTGTTATTGTGTCGGGCGTTGTTCAAAGCCCAACAACATATTCGACTGTAGGTAATCAATTAACGTTTAGTCAAGCCCCGCCTTCAGGAACTAACAACATTGTATGTCGTTATCTTGCACTACCTGCAAGTAATGTTACAACAACTGCCTATCGTGCCTATACAGAATTAACAGCAACCGCTAGTCAAACTACATTTAGTGTACCTTCATACACACCTGGATTTATTGATGTATATCGTAACGGTGTTAAATTAAACAACAGCAGTTTTACAGCAACCAACGGAACAAATGTGGTACTCGGTACTGCGGCCAACTTAGGTGATAGCATTGTTGTAATCAGCTTTTTTGTAAGTGGTGTATTAAACGCCATTCCTGCTATTTCCGGTGGGGTCGGTATTAGTAATTACGATGCCTCTGGCCAAGGCGGATCTGGAGCATTGCAACTACCAACAGGGACTACCGGTCAAAGACCGTTATCTCCTTCAACCGGTATGTGGAGACAAAATACTACTTTTGGATATCCAGAAGTATATAATGGCAGTAGCTGGGAAACAGCATATCAATATCAAGTGCAGGCCCTAGTAGTTGCTGGTGGAGGTGCGGGCGGCCAAGACAACGCAGGAGGTGGCGGTGGCGGCGGAGTTATCTACGTACCAACCTATGAAATTGTTCCAGGAACAACTTATATTGTAACTGTTGGCTCAGGCGGCACAAGACCAACAGGCGGCGGCCAACTTGCGGCTGCTCAAGGCGGCAACAGTAGTTTTACTGCAACAAATTATTTAAATGCGGTTCCGTTAGTTGCCATAGGTGGAGGTGGCGGCACTGGTTCTGCAAATACAGGCGCAGCCGCTGTTGGCGGCTCAGGTGGCGGCGCTGGCAGTTCAACAGGTATTGCAGGTGCTGGTGTTTACGGTCAAGGAAATTATGGTAATGCAACTGGCGGTGGAGCTGGTGGCGGTGGAGCAGGTCAAAGTCCATTGAACGGCATTGCAGGATCAAACGGTGCGGCAACATACATCTCTGGATCACTAGCATACTATGGTGGAGGTGGAGGTGGAACAGTTAGTGGTACGGGCGGTTCTGGTGGATTAGGTGGTGGTGGTACAAACGTCAGTGGAACTACATTCCAGGGTGCTACCAACAACGGCACAACTAATACAGGTGGCGGTGGATCAGGACACTACGGCTCTTGGGGCGGTGCTGGTAACGGCGGATCTGGAATTGTAATAATTGCATATCAATCTGCAACTCAAAGAGGAACTGGTGGTACTGTTACAACGTATACTAGTGGCGGTGTTAAGTACTATGTACACACATTCCTTACTTCAGGAACTTACGTAGCGTAAAGGTATAATATGGGACACTTTGCACAAATAGATAAAAATAATGTTGTTGTTCAAGTTATTGTAGCTGAGCAAGAATTTATTAATACCGGCATTATGGGCAATCCAAATAGTTGGATACAATGCAGTTACAATACTGTTGGTGGTAGACATGTATTAGGTGGGACCCCACTTAGAAAGAATTTTCCAGGAGCAGGCTACACTTATGATCCAGAAAAAGACGCATTCATACCTCCTCAGCCAAACTGGAGATGGGTTCTAAACACTAACACTTGTTTATGGGAACCACCTTTACCTTATCCTACAGACGGCCTCGAATACAAATGGGACGATAGTACAGGCAGCTGGAAAGAAACCCCAACAGAATAACAAAATAAATACAGGATAATAGGAACAAATAATGCCAATACAAACAGTACCAGCTAACATGATAGGAATAGCACCAACTACCTCATCAGTCGCTGTGGCTATTAATCCCGGTGCTGTGATTTATGAACAACCTACAACACTAACTGCAAATTATTGCATTACTACTGGCACTAACGCTATTACAAAAAGCCCGTTTAAAATCAACAACGGTATAACATTAACAGTTCCTAACGGTTCTTATTGGGTGGTAATTTAAATGGCATCAGTAATACAAGTCGATACAATACAGACTAGTTTAGGTGCAAACGCACTCAGTTTTGATTCAGGCGGTCGAGTGACTCATCCAAACCAACCAGCGTTTTGGGCGATTGGATTTAATGCAGATGTATATGCAAATGCAACTTTTCAAGGCCTACCACTGGTGTTTAGAGATTGTAGACTAAATCAGCAAGGTGCTTGGAACGGAACCGTGGGCTCTGGCACAAACAACGGCAGTAGATTTACAGCACCTACTGCAGGAGTCTACTACTTTGCATGGGAAGCTATGTATAAACATGCCGGCGGTGGCGACATTACAATGCAAATTTATAAAAATGCAGGAGTTGTTTCGTACAATAACTGTCACATGAAAGACAACGGCGGGTATTACCCTCCGTGGTCCATGGCGCAAGTTAACTGGTTAGGTACTATGGCAGTAAATGACTACGTAGATTTTAGATTTAATTCTAGTACTGACGGTTCAACATATTTTTACGCCGGTGGATTATATAATAAATGCTATGGCTGGCTGGTGGGCTAATATGAAAGAATATACTATACAATTAACAGATGCAGAAGATCTAGCACTAGCACATGTTGCCGCAGTTCCGCAAGAATGGATTAATAATGCCGTTGAAAATCGTTGTAGAAGTGCAATGGATGAAATTGTACAAATTTGTGTAGATAAATGTCTAGCAGAAAATGTTGCTATTCCCGGCACACGAGATGATATAGTGATGCTTGCATTTACCAAAGAGTGGGTTAAAACCGCCCAACAAATCCACGACGAAACAACTGCCGCTATGGTTTCAAATCAATAAGGAATAAGCGATGCCAGATGTATATAACGGTCCTCAAACACTAACTAAGGTTGCTGCCGGAGTAATAGACAGTACCACTGTTTCACCACCACCTCAAGCATCGGTTAATTTTGGTGTGGGAATTTATGAAAATGCCACAACAATAACAAACAGCTATTGTATAACAACTGGGTCTGGTGGATTTAGTGCTGGACCGATAAACATTCGAGACGGCGTAACTGTTAGAATACCCGACGGCTCATCATGGACGATAAAATAAGGAACAAATATGCCAAGTTATGTACAATTTGATGTTTGGCAAAACACAGCAGGTGTAACTTCTAATGCACCGGTACAGATAGTTAGCACTAGTAGTAGGGTGTCATTCTCTATTGGATCAGCAGTTAATGATCAAACCTATAGAAATAGCAACACTAGTGTAACTTTTACAAGTAGATTAGCTAACAGTCGATTTTTAATGATGGCAAATCAGCCAGGGTATTGTGACGGTAATAATAGTGGAGTAGCAATGGGTTTTAGATTTAATGGCACACTATTAGTAGGAGTGGACGGTGGTTCTGGAAATTCGTGGAGCATGGGAGGTAATAGTACTTCTGCCGCGGCAGCATTTAACCTCAATCATTCTAATTTGTATTCTCCAGGATTAGCGGCCGGAAGTTCAATTACTGTATATATTACAGTAGGATGCTGGTCAACTCCGCATGGTAATATATATTTTAATTACAACAATGGTGCAGACGGTATTGCGTCTAATTATAACGTAACATCGACGCTAACAGTTATGGAGATTCCACAATAATGTTCAGACCAGGATTAATCAACGCAGTTGCATCTTTAAGACCAGCTAACACATTTTCTGTACATCCAGACGGCTCAATCACATCTGACGATTTTGAATTTATAGCACCGACCTCTGAAGAAGTTCAAGCAGAATTAGCAAGACTACAAGCTGAATGGGACAATGCAGAATATCAAAGACAACGTAAGCCTGAATACCCTCCTATGGAAGATTATTTAGATGCTGTCTATTGGCAAAGTCAAGGCGACAGCACAAAAATGTCTGCATATCTTGCGGCCGTCGAAGCCGTTAAACAACGATATCCAAAGGGGAATGTATAATGCCAAGTTTTGGACAATTTGATATATGGCAGAATACTGCTGGAGTTAACAGACAAACAATTCTGCAAACCAAGTACGCTATGAAAACTAGCACGTGGTCTGCAACCGCCGGAAATGATACAACATATGATGTTACTGGTTTATCAGTAATTATCACTCCGTATTTTACTACTAGTTTAATTCTTGTCACTACTACATTATATGTAGGTGCGTCAAATATGTATAATTTAAAATATAGACTTGCAAGAAATGGTTCCTATCCTATACAAGGTGATGCAGAAGGTGGCCGTCCAAGATCGACTGGTTATATTAATCAATATACAAGCGCAGGATATGCTGAATACGGAGTAGGAAATGTTGGCGGTACTCACATAGATACTCCGACTTCTACTAGTGCAATAACTTATTCGGTACAATTAGGGACGTACGGTAGTCAAACAATTTATCTTAATAGAAGTGCAACTTTTCAAAATCAGCCTGCATCGGGGTATGATAATGTGCCAGTATCCAGCATTATTGTTCAGGAGATCTCACAATGAGCGATATAACAAAAGCACTTGTATCATTAAGACCTGGCGCAGAATGGACATTAGATGGCGACCAGTACGAGGGTCTTGTGTGGTTAGATAAACAACAATCTAAACCATCAAAGCAAGAAGTTATTCTAGAAGCAGATAGACTACAAGCAGAATATGATAATAAAGAATATCAACGAATTCGAGCTCCCCAATATCCCAGCATTACTGATCAACTAGACATGCTATGGCATGCTATGGACACGGGTGCATTACCTAAAGTTGACAGTTTTTATGATGCTATTAAAGCAGTTAAAGACGCAAATCCCAAACCATAAATATAGGACTATAGGAAAAATACAATGCCAATTTCACAAATTCCAGGTAACATGCTAGGTATTAGCCAAATAGGTCAATCAAGCTCAAATCTTGGTGTGCCTATTGTAGAAAACAGTCCCACAATATCGGCTAATTATTCTATTAGTACCGGATCTAATGCAATTAGTGGTGGTCCGATAACCGTTGCTGACGGTGTTGTACTTACAATACCCGACGGATCTGTATGGACGGTTATTTAAAAACATAAGGAATAACAATGGCAAGTATAATAAAATTTGATCAATGGCAAAGTACTGCTGGGGTTAATAGAAATACTGTTTTGCAGGTGCAGAGTTATACCTATGCCGATACAGTTACCTATGCAACTTCTTCCTATGTAAATTCACCACTAGTAGTGACAATTACTCCGTATTATGCAACAAGTAAAATTTATGTTACTGCTAATATAATGGCAACAATGTATGGCCTAACTCAGCAATTTAGATTTACAAGAAACGATGTTCCTATTTCTATAGGTAATCTTAGAGGAAGTACAACACAATCAACTGCAGGGTGGTTATGTCCAAGTGGAGACTTAAACCATCAAGCATGTCCTACAGTGATGGCTTATCTGGACAGTCCGGCAAGCGCATCCTTACTAACATATAGAGTACAAATAAAAACACAAACAGCAAACACCATGTTCATTAATAGATCTAGTAACGATGCAGATAACGGTGATTGGTCACATAGATCAACGTCAGTAATTACTGTAATGGAGATTGCACAATGATGTACGATCGAGCCATTCGCCGCCTTGTTCCTAATGCACAGTACTCGATTAGCGGCAATGAAATTATATGGGAAAATAAAAAAGGACAATGGGTGAGTGAAAATTTTGTTTGGTTTTTAAAAGGTACACCTAAACCAACAAAAGCAGAATTAGACCAAGCATTAGAAGAAGTACATGCCGAATGGAATGATACAGAATACCAGCGTCTAAGAAAAAATGAATACCCACCGCTAGAAATTTTAGCCGATGCACTATACTGGCAAGCTAACGGTGACAATACAAAAATGACAGCGTACCTTACCGCAGTAGCTGAAGTTAAATCTAAATATCCTAAGGAATAACTATGCCAAGCGTAATAAAATTTGATTCATGGCAAAGTACTGCTGGAACTGCTAAACAGACTATTATACAAGTAGTAACTGTACCATTTACTGCTCCATACGCGGCAAACTCTAGCGGCTGGACCGCAGTATCTGGATTTGCCGCCACTATAACACCGTCATCGCCATCTAGCAGAATTCAAGTTATTGTTGGATTAGGATCAGCCGCAACACAAAACGGCTCAGCGAACACAACTGGTTGGCGCCTTACTAGGAACGGATCATTGTGTTTAGTCGGCGATAGTGTGGGTAGCCGACCACAAGCATCTTTTACTACTACGTGGTCAGCAATTAACAGCGATCATGCATTTATGGCCTATTTTACAGGAATCGATTCTCCGGCAACAACGTCACCTCTAACCTATCAATTATATTTTTGGACTGAAGGAAATGCTGTAACTTATATTAATCGTGTTTACAATTATGCAGATGAAAACCAACCATATCGTAGCATTAGATACAGTCACATGACACTTATGGAGATTGCGGCATGATAGATCAAGCATTAATAAATTTAGCCCCAGGCACTCGATGGGAATTACTTGGTGATACATACGAAGATATTATCTGGCACGATGAAGAAACTGAAATTCCTTCTAAAGATGAAGTAATTGCAGAAGTTGATAGACTTATTGCCAAGCATCAAGAAATTGAATATCAAAGATTACGAGCTCCGGAATATCCACCAATGGCTGAACAATTAGATGCGCTATGGAAAGGCGGCAAAGAGGCGGCAGATATGTTAGCAAAAATACAAGCCGTAAAAGCCAAATATCCAAAACCAATAGGAACATAAAATGCCAATATCAGTATATGCCAATGGAACCATTGATACTCCAGTTAATCAATATCTAGCAACCTCTCGAGGGGGCGCGGCAAGTTACCTAATAGCATCCGGTGGCAACCATTACTTTGCTAAATCAACGTCCGGTATGAATCCAACTACTTCATGGCAGGATACTGGGTTAACGTGGTCAAATGTATACTTGCCAACAAATTTTAGTAAAGTATTATTATGGTTTCATCTAAGTGTTCGAAACAACGGTGTTAGCGTAAGTCACAGCGGCTTTAGGATGCGTATAGTTAAAAGTGATGGCACAACGACATATCAAGGTAATGGAAGCTGGGGATTTGGTATTATGCAATGCGTCGGTAATACAAGTGGCCAAAATCATTTTTGTATTAATCAGCATGTTAATTTACTTGATTATGATACTCTCGGAAATCAAGGTAATTTACTAGCTGGAAATACCTATACTATGTATCTGCAGGTTCTTGACGCCTACGGAAATGGAACTACTTTGAGATTAGCGGCAGAGGGCGACGGAACCCATCAAAGCTATACACCACAACACGGGTCAATTTGGGTAATTTAAAATGAAAGACGCCATAAACAAAATTGAATATGCAAGAAAAAAATTAGGCATACCTAATCAATTCTTATGTCGAGATAATCCACAAACTAAAAAACAATTTAATAAAGATGTTAAGTGGATCGTTGGTGAAGATAAAGACGGCAATGCAGTCTACGGTGATACACAACTAGTCACTTGGGAACAGGTGCAGGAACTAGCAGAAGAAGCCAGCGCCAAATGGGCATTAAACAAACTTAGAGAAGAACGTGATCGCAGACTAGCAGAAACAGATTGGTGGGCAGTAGCAGATCGCACAATGACACCTGCACAAACAGCATATCGCCAGGCTCTACGAGATATTACTAACACAGCACAGCCAGAATTAGACTGGAATGATCAGTTAGATTTAACTTCAGTAGACTGGCCTATAAAGCCCCAATAAATATTAAAAACGGAGAAATTAAATGGCATTAACTCAAGTACAAGCAGGATTAATAGGAGCTTCACAAGCCGGCGCCCAGATGGCTTTGAATACCGGCGTGCCTATAACTGAAAATGCTACATCGGTTAGTACTAGTTATTGCATCACCACAGGATCAAACGCAGTCAGCGGCGGTCCTATTTTACTAGCAAACGGGGCCACGGTAACAATACCTAACGGTTCAGTCTGGACCATAGTCTAAGGATAACTGATGCCATTAACACTAGCCGTAGATCAAATACAACCAGCAGGCGCTAGCTATGTTAGCTGGGAGGGTGTTCCTACAGGCATGCCTCTAGCGATCAACGTTATTAGTTATAGTACTAGAACGGCATTAAGTACCAACGCCGCCAGTGGTAGCATTGCCGCATTTGGTGATTATTTTACAAAATTAAGAAACGACACAGTACTTCGTGCAACTTGCACAGTTTTTGGTGCAGGCTTCTACTCAGGTAACTGCGGGGTTGGATTAGTATTAGATTACGGAACAGCTAATGAACGTTGGGACTATGGACTAGCGTATCAATATGACGGTGCTTGGGTATCTTCACAACAAACAACAATATTAATGGGACATAGTCAGTGGACCGGTGTTAGTGCAGGCCGTCACATTATGAGCTTTGGTTGGAAGCCAGCAGACGGCGGTGCCGGCAATAAACCATTTAATTATATATGTCCAAACAGTTCAGATGACGCGAGAAATAATCAAATGGTTAGTCGTATAGTTGTTTACGAGGTGTATCCGTAATGTCTAGATTAAAAGTCAATACTATTCAGCTTGCACCTGGTTCTACAGTCATGACCATGAATAACATGCAACCAGGATTTATTCTGTCATCTACAACCATTAGAAATGGTACTAGATCTTCATTAAGTATTAGTGCATATACTGTTATCTTTAGCGGATCATTTACTAAACTTCGCGCTGATAGCACAATCTTTGCCACATGTAATGTATTTGGTGACGGCTTCTACTCGGGCAACTGCGGAGTGGGTATGCAAATTGACAGCGCCAGTACCTGGGACTATGGATGTCACTATCAATATGACGGATCGTGGAGTGGTACAGCACAAACTACTACAATATCGGGTCAATGCCAATGGACTGGAATCAGTGCAGGAAGCCATACTATAGGGTTTGGTTGGAGAACTTTTAATTTGAGTAGTGCAACAGACAGGCCGTTTACCAACTTTAATCCAAACAATACAGCCAGCGTTGATACCCGAAACCAGCAAATGGTATCTAGCATTTTTGTTTATGAGATAGCAACATGACATCAGTGATACAAGTAGATACTATACAAAGTGCCACCAGTGGACAAAAAATTGTCCTTCAGGGCGTACCAACAGGCATGGTTCTAGCAACCACAGTAATTAGAAATAGTACAAGAACTGCAATTAGTGCCGCATATAATGCCACACATTTTAGTGGCGGCTTTACAAAAACAACCAGTACTTCAAATCTAGTGGTACTAGCAACAGTTATCGGTGGCCAATACAATGATGGTAACGGTGCAGTTGGAATAGTACTAGACAGCACAACTTGGGACTGGGGGGCGGCACATAATTATGACGGATCGTGGACCAAATCCTACACCACAGTCCAATGTATAGGAACAGGATATTTTACAGGTGTTAGCGCAGGAGCTCACACTATAGGATGGGGAGTTAAGGCAGCAAATGGTGGAACTACTAGACCATACGAAACCCTAAACCCAAATAGCACAGATGACAGTAGAAACGGACAATTTATTTCTACACTAATAGTCTACGAAATAGCAGGATAAAGGAAAAGAATATGACAACAAAATTAGACTACGGATACGCATTAAGATCTTTATACGACAACACAGATGCAGTATGGATCTTGAGAGGTACGGAATCACTTGACGGACTAGAGTGGGGTGACACAAACACGCAACCTAGACCAACAAAAGAAGAGTTAGATACAGAACTAGCTCGCCTGCAAG
>Ga0114978_10003019_pt1 | contig 13836 bp, 10 predicted proteins | sample S_140212_EF_Meta_FD_87027 | JGI IMG/M metagenome (GOLD analysis project Ga0114978, IMG submission 87027) | Freshwater microbial communities from Lake Simoncouche, Canada to study carbon cycling - S_140212_EF_MetaG | ecosystem: Environmental > Aquatic > Freshwater > Lake | place: Lake...
CGACAACACCGCAGCGTCAGGTCACAACGGTTCCAACACAGTCGCTCTATTTCTTGAATGATCCATTTTTCCATGGTCAGGCGGACAAGGTGGCCAGGCAGGTGTTGCGACAGTCCGAGGAGAGTGGTCGCCTGAATGAGCTGTTTCGGATTGTGATGCAGCGTTTACCGCGGGATTCCGAACGAGCCACGGCAATCGACTTTCTGCAAAAATACCAGGCAGCGATCGCCGAGACACCTGCCGGGGAGCAACCGCTGGCGGTCTGGTCCGCCTGTGCACGGATTCTGCTATCGAGCAACCAATTCCTTTATGTGGACTGATGACATGAACCATTCACAACTTGATCCGTCTCGACGGCAGTTCGTTCGGTCCGCAGTAGCGAGTTCGATCCTGATGCCCGGACTGTTGAGCGAACTGTTAAGGGCCGACGGAAATGTGGCGACGGGGCAGGGGGGACGCGAAGCAGGCAATCCGGTTTCTCCAAAAGAGCCTCATTTTCCGGCGAAAGCCAAGTCGGTGATTTTTCTCTTTATGAGTGGCGGCGTTTCGCATGTCGATTCGTTCGACCCGAAACCGCAACTGTTTGCCGATCACGGCAAGCAAGTGACGTTTGATCATCCCGAGACTCGAAATCGTCCTGGGTATGAAAAGATTTTTCTCAAGCGGCCTGACTGGAAGTTTTCGCCCCGTGGGAACAGCGGTATCGAAGTAAGCGATTTATTTCCGCAGATTGCCACCCAGGCCGACGACATCACGTTTGTCCGGTCAATGCATACGAGTCATTCCAACCACTATAACGCGACGCTGGGAATGCACACCGGATCGTTTGCATTCGCCAGGCCGAGTATCGGGGCGTGGATGAGTTACGGTCTGGGGACATCGAACCAGAATCTTCCCTCGTTTCTGGTATTGGCTCCGCAAATGCCGTATGCCGGGACCCAAGTCTGGGCCTCTGATTTCCTGCCTGGGGCGCATCAGGGGACACGGGTTCTTCCGGGTGCCGAGCCGGTGGCGAATCTCACCCGTCGTGTTCCGTCCGAACGGCGGCAGGAATTAGAGTTGGCGGCACTCAGAACCTTTAACGAAGCCCATCAATCGACCCGAGCCGACGACCCGCAACTTGCAGCTCGCATCAAGGCGTTTGAGACAGCACATGGGATGCAGACGGAAATGCCGGCGGCGCTGGACCTTTCGGGTGAAACCGACGAGACGTTGTCGTTGTATGGGATGAAACGCGGGACGACAGAGGGCTTTGGATGGCAGTGCTTGGCCGCACGGCGTTTGGTCGAACGGGGTGTTCGGTTCGTCGAGTTGATTCACACGGGCTCCAGCGCCAACTGGGACTCGCACGGAACAATGGCGGATCACGGCCGACTGGCACCTCAGGTCGATCAGCCGATTGCCGGGTTGTTGCAGGACCTGAAGCAGCGGGGAATGATGGATGACGTGCTGGTCGTCTGGACCACCGAATTTGGAAGGACCCCCTTCAACAATACCGCCGACGCACCGGGGCGCGAACATCACAACTGGGCGTTCACCTCGTGGTTGGCGGGAGCAGGGGTCAAGCGAGGTTCGGTGTACGGGGCGACGGATGAGCATGGTATTCGTGCGGTGGAAAAACCGGTTCATGTACATGACTTTCATGCAACCATCCTGCATTTGATGGGGATCGACCACACGAAACTGACCTATCGCCATGGTGGTCGCGACTATCGCCTGACCGACGTTCACGGACACGTGGTCAAAGACCTCTTAAGTTGAGCTGATTACAGACAGGGGTTCAGACCTTGGTAAGGGACAGACATGCTTAAACACCCGCTCATGCGCAGAGTGTTATTACTGATGACAATCGGACTCGGATGGCCCCAATCGAGCGTGATGGGGGCTGAACCCCGTACCCATTGGGCGTTTTTACCACTCGATCAAGTCACTGTCCCCGACGTCAAAACGGCAGACCGAGTTCGGGGAGAAATTGACCGGTTTATCCTGCAGCGTCTGGAAGAGAAAGGGCTAACACTTTCGGCCGAAGCGACCCGAACCGCTTTCGTGAGACGCGTTTTTTTTGACTTGACGGGGTTGCCACCTTCTCCTGAAGAGACACAGAGTTATGTGCTGGACAATTCGCCCCAGGCGGATGAAGCGCTACTGAATCGCCTGTTGGAGTCACCTCATTTTGGCGAACGTTGGGGCCGTCACTGGCTGGATAATGCGGGATATGTCGACGTCCAAGGCTTGGATAACGATGCCGCGATCATCAGTAAAACGGAAAATAAATGGCTTTACCGCGACTATGTGATCTCGGCATTGAATCGCGACCTGCCATTTGACCGTTTTCTGCTGGAACAACTGGCTGGAGACGAATGCATAGACTGGAGGAATGTCGACCAGTACACCGATGAGACGCAACGACTGCTCGTGGCGACCGGGTTTTTGCGGAACAGTGCCGACGACACCAGTGCCAATGAATTGAATCGGCGCGATGTTCAGCATCAAATCCTGGAGCGGACTCACGAGGTTGTCGCGAATAATCTGTTGGGACTTACCCTGCAGTGTTGCAAGTGCCACGACCATAAGTATGAACCAATTCCACAGACCGACTATTACCGCTGGCAGGCGTTCTTTCAGCCCGCATTCAATCCGGACAAATGGCTGCAACCGGCAGCGCGTCAACTTCCGAATGTTTCTGCTGCCGAGAAAAAACGGATTGAAGCTCATAATTCTGAGCGGGATCAGCAGATTGCGGCGGTTCGCAGTCAGATCGCCGTGACGAAGCTGCCCTACGAGCAACGACTGAAAGAATTGAAGCTGTCGCAACTTCCCGAACCGATCCGCGCCGATACTTTGGCCGCAGTTCAGGCACCCGCCAATCAGCGTAATGAGATTCAGAAATATTTGGCGAGCAAGTTTGAAGGAAGCTTGAAGGTCACGCCCGAGGAAGTGACGGCGATATTGTCTGAGGATGACAAGCATCAGATCACCGAACGAGAATCACAAATCGCGACGTATGCAGTCCAGAAGCGAACATTTCAACACTGGCAGGCGGTGTATGATGTGGGGCCGGTTACGCCGACCCTCGTGTTGAATCGCGGTGACCCGCTGTTGCCGGGTCAGGAAGTTTCTCCCGGAATGCTGTCTGTCCTGGAGAATCATCTGGCCAACAACCCAGCCGATCTGGTGGCTGTGGGTGATTCGAGTGGTCGGCGGCGGGCGTTGGCGAAGTGGCTGACGAATCCCGAATCGGTTGCTGGTTCGCTGGTGATCCGCGTGCGGGTCAATCGGATTTGGCAGCAGCTTTTCGGGCGGGGGATTGTTTCCACCTCCGATAACTTTGGGGTGACGGGTGCCCAACCGACCCATCCGCAATTACTGGAATGGCTCGGTCGGGCGTTCGTGGCGGATGGTGAGCGACTCAAACCGTTTTTGAAACGGATCATGAGTTCATCGACTTATCGCCAGTCGTCGGTAAGAAACGATGAGCACTCCCAGCAAGTCGACCCCGATAACCGTCTGCTCTGGAAGCAGCGGGTTCGCCGACTGGAATCTGAAGCGGTTCGCGATTCCCTGCTGGCGGTTTCGGGAAAGCTGGATCGGTCTGTGGGGGGAGTTCCTGTTCCGGTTGAACCACGCCCCGATGGATCGTTTGTCGTGAAGAAAGAGGGGCTTGCCATCCCGACGTCGGAATTCCGTCGAACCGTTTATCTTTTGTCTCGACGTAATTATCACCCGACTCTTTTAAACGTTTTTGATCAGCCCAATCTGGCGACCAATTGTTCAGAGCGTTCAATTTCGGCAGTCGTTCTGCAGTCGTTAACGATGCTGAATGACGCATTCGTTTTAGAGCAGGCGGACGCATTTGGTGATCGAGTCCTGAAAAACGGCGACACCAGAGACGTGCGTATCGCGTCCGCTTTTGAGCTGGCATTTTCTCGGCAACCCACAACAAACGAGGCGGAATGGTGTGCCGCCGCGATGAACCGTGAAGTCGAATTTCATCGTCAAACAAATCCTGCCTGCACCGAAGTCGAGGCAGAAAACCGGGCGATGATTCGCATCTGTCATACCTTGTTAAACACCAGTGAATTTTTGGTGATTCCGTGACCTGTACAATTGTCTCTCCAGGAGCGTTTTCATGATTGCGATGAGCCGCCGCGAGATGCTGCAGACTTCGGCACTCGGATTCGGATCGCTGGCATTGGCTGCGCTCGCTCAGCAGAGTTCCGCTCGGGCGACGGAAACTGTTGGCCAGCGGGATCACCGCAGACGAACTCATTTTGCGCCGCGTGCCAAAGCGGTGATTATGCTGGTGCAGAATGGTGGCCCCAGCCATATGGATCTCTTCGACCCCAAACCGGAATTGACTCGTCGTGCGGGACAGACGATGACGGTCGAAACGTTTCAGGCCGGCAACACCGATAAACTGATGGCTTGTCCGCTCGAGTTTCGGCGGTACGGCCAGTGTGGCACGGAAATGTCGACGTTGCTGCCGCATCTTGGAGGAGCGGCTGACGACTTCTGTCTGGTCCGATCGATGTATTCTGAACACAATAACCATACGGAAGGGCTGGTGATGCTGAATACGGGAAAGATCTTTCCCGGACGACCGGCACTCGGCTCATGGGTCAGCTATGGCCTGGGATCCGAAAACGAAAACCTTCCCGCCTATCTCGTGTTGCGTGACCCGGAAGGTTACAACACCAGTGGGACACTCCTTTGGCAAAATGGCTGGCTTCCCGCGTTACACAGGGGGACCGAAATTGCGACATCGGGAACACCCGTGCTGAACTTGCAGCCCGCCACGCCGGTCCCCGATCGACTGCGACGAAATCAACTGGACTTGCTTTCGCAGTTGAATCGACAGCATCAACAACAGTATCCCCTGGATACCGATCTGGAAGCACGAATCAGCAATTATGAACTCGCCGCACGAATGCAATTGGCAACCGGTGAATTATTGAATCTCTCGAACGAAACGGCCGAAACACAACGGATGTATGGACTCGATCAACCCGAGAGCGCAGGCTACGGAACGCGATGCCTGATGGCACGGCGATTGATTGAAAACGGAGTGCGGTTCGTGCAGGTGTTTCCTCCGGTGAAGCCTCAGTTCCAGCCGTGGGATGCACACAGTAATACCAAAACGGAAAACGAAGCGATCTGCCGGAGATGTGACCAGCCCTCGGGGGCGTTGATTCAGGATCTGAAGCAGCGTGGGTTACTCGATTCGACGATTGTCATCTGGTCCGGCGAATTTGGCCGTCTGCCGGTTTCGCAGAATGGGCTGGGGCGCGATCATAATCGCAATGCCTTCAGTACCATTCTGGCGGGGGGAGGATTTCGGGCCGGTGAGGTTTATGGGGCCACCGATGAGGTGGGCTATCGCTCGGTCGTCAACCGCGTGTCGGTTCCCGATCTGCACGCGACGCTGCTGCACCAGTTGGGGATGGATCACAACAAATTGACGTATTCTCATCACGGCAATGACGAGACACTCACCGACTCGCGCGTGACGGATGCCCGTGTCGTACGGGAAATCCTTGCCTAACTTCCTGTCTGTTTTTCAACGAATGACGAGCTTCTGATGATTCAAGTGGAGAATTACGAAAAATCGTATCGCGATACGATTGCGGTTCGCGGCATCAGCTTTGAGGTGGCTGCTGGATCCGTCTTGGGGGTCGTCGGCCCGAATGGGGCGGGTAAAACGACAACCATGCGTGCACTCGCGGGGATCATTCCCCCCACGAAAGGGCGTCTGACGATTGCCGGGCATGATATTGTCGCCGATCCGATCGCGGCTAAAAATCAGCTCGCCTTTATCCCGGATGAACCTCAGCTGTTTGATGTGCTCACCGTCTGGGAACACTTGGAATTCACTGCCTCGGTGTATCGAGTCGACAATTTTTCTCAGGCAGCGAACGAACTGCTCGAAAAATTCGAATTGACGGACAAGCGTAATACGATTGCCCAGGAACTCTCACGCGGGATGCGTCAGAAGGTGGCGATCTGTTGTGGGTACCTTCATCAACCCAAGGCGATCATTTTTGACGAACCACTTACGGGACTTGACCCGCGTGGGATCCGGACCCTGAAGGCTTCGATCCGTGAGCGGGCCGCTGCCGGGGCAGCGGTAATGGTCAGTTCGCATCTCTTGGATTTGATTGGTGATCTCTGCAGCCATTTATTGATTTTGCATCGCGGCGCGTCTCTGTTTCAAGGTCCAATTGCCGAGGCGAAAAGTCGGTTGGAATTGGTTTCTGAGGATGCCTCGCTCGAAGAGATCTTTTTCCAGTTCACCGAGCCGGACAAACACGAGACGCCGCGTCAGCCGGCTCAGTGAAGTGCGTTTTTTTCCAGTAGCAAGCGATCCGCTTTTTGAGATCAATTGGTGGCTGCGGCCGCTTTTCAGAAATGGCAAATCATGTTTCATCCCGCGCTATGGAAATTAATGCGATTACAATGGCGGGGTGCATTCCGTCAAATGTGTCAAAGTCTGACCACGATTCGGGGGATTTTTTTCCTGGTTTTTATCCTGGTGATGATGGTGTATGGCCTGGGATCACTCTATTTTGCCAGCAGAATTACGGCGCAATCTCCGCAGTTCACAGGGGCCATTGCTAAGTTACAAGACGACTTTATGCCGCTCGGTTTATTAGGGATCCTGATCTACATTATTCTCTTCTCCACCGGCGAATCGACGGTTTATTTTACGCCGAGTGAAGCGGCCTTTTTGTTTCCAGCACCGATTACTCGCAAGCAATTGCTGTCGTACATTCTTGCCAAAAGCCTGGGGGGGATGGCAGGGGTGGCACTCTTTTTCTCGCTCTATCTGTCGCCGAGCATCAGCATGGTGATCCCTCGCTGGCTCGGGATTGTCCTGATCTTGACCTTCCTGCAACTGTTGACCATGACGATCTCTTTTTTGCGACATGTCTTACAGGAAAAAATGCACTTGCTGATTCGGCGTGGCTTCGGTGCTGTGATCGCGATCCTGTTGGTGCTGACATTCAAGCAGATGGGTGACGCAGTTCAGGGGGCCGATTTTGGATTTGATTTTGAGGCGGGTTTTTCCGCTTGGAAATCGTCGGCGACTGCGCGGTGGCTTCTGTTCCCATTTGCTTTTATCGTGAAGGGATTGCAGGCTACCGACTGGGGGACCTTCCTTCCGTATGGAGCGGTCATGCTGCTTGTCGATGGGGTGTTGTTGCAGTTGGCTTATCGACTGGATGCCCTTTCGTTAGAAGCGGCCCTCGGGTATAGCGAAAAACGTGCGTTGCGGCTGAAGCGTCTACAATCCAAAGGAATTTGGTCGGCATTCAGCCCGAACACGTCGGCGATTGCCCAGAGACGCGTACCACAACTCCCGTTTTGGAATGGAATTGGCCCCATACTTTGGCAACGAACAACGACAACGTTTCGATCATCGCCAAAGCTGATTTGGGTCACTACAACGGCGCTCGCGATTGCCGGCGGACTGGTTTATCTGGTTGCTCATCTTAAAGAGCAATCGACGGCGACGATCGGCGCACCGATCGCTGGCCTGTGTGTCTTAGGATATATGAGCTTTCTCATTTGCCTGACGCTGCAAAACGATATTGAACACGTCGGTTTTTTGAAATCATTGCCGATTTCCTCGACTTCGATTGTGATCGGTGATTTGGTCGGTTTTCCGATCCTGCTTTCGTTGGTGCAAATGCTATTTATTGTGGGATTGGTTGTTTTTTTCCCCACCACTGCTGGGTGGCTGTTGATGGGCGCCTTACTCGTTTTGCCGATCAATCTGTTGTTATTTGGCGTGGATAAACTGGTGTTTTACATTTATCCCACCCGTATGGCCAAAGGGGCTCCTGGTGACTTTCAAAATGCGGGTAAGCAGATGATTTTCATGGCATTCAAGATGCTGATACTCGGGGCTGCTGCGCTGTTGACGTTAGTGGCGTCCCTTCCCGTCGCCTTTTTATTACAGTCCCCGCTGCTCGCGGTGATTTGTGCGGGGACCGTGCTATTAATACAAGTGGGCCTGCTCGTCCCATTACTGGCCGATGCCTTTGAGCGATTTGAACCCCGATTAGTGGTGGCCAGCTAGCCCTGACTGTATTCTGTGGATACTGAGATTCTGCAGATACCGAGCGGAGAGCCACATAGGTCGGGTTAACCGTGAGTCACTCACTTCCCCCCATGAGTATATTTCCCAGTCCACCGAGCAGACTTCCTTCGTCTTTGCGGCTCGCCCCGACACCCGCGGAGAGAACTCGACCAGCCAAACGCGAAAATGGGAGCGACTGCAACCAAACTTCGCCAGGGCCGGTCACGGTCGCCAGGAACAATCCCTCACCGCCAAACAAAGTATTTTTGATACCCCCGACGAGCTGAATATCATAGGTGACGGAGGGCTGGAGCGCGACGAGACACCCCGTATCGAGCAGCAGCGATTCTCCGGCTTTTAACGTCCGTCGCATCAGAGTTCCACCCGCATGGATCATCGCCACACCGTCGCCGCTGAGTCGTTGCATGACGAAGCCTTCGCCACCGAACAGCCCGACACCAATTTTTTTCTGAAAAACGATACCTATTTCAATACCACGCGCGGCACAAATGAAAGCACTCTTCTGGCAGATCAGCTCACCCCCCATTTGGTGCAGATCGACCGCCAGGATTTTTCCCGGATAGGGGGCAGCAAAACCGACCTGCCCCTTTCCCTTGCCGGTTTGAGTAAACGCGGTGACGAACATCGACTCACCCGTCATGACTCGTTTACCCGCCGTCATCAACTTGCCCAGCAAACCAGCTCCTTCTTTCGAGGGATCCCCAAAGCGGGTCTCCATTTTGATTTTGCTGGTCATGAACATCATGGCCCCCGCTTCCGCGATGACCATTTCGCCAGGGTCGAGTTCGATCACCACGTACTGCATCTCTTCGCCAAAGATCTCATAATCGATCTCATCGGCGGAACGGCTGGACCGCGGGGCGGGCGGGGCGGTCGGTGGAGCCACCCGCTGCATGATTTCATCCACGTGTTTCGCTTCGGTCCACTGCACGAGACCGGGGCCAAAGACCAGCGTTTCTTTGCCACCCACTTTGGGTAAGACCGATTTCAATTCCGCCAACGTCATCGGACCAACGGAATCTTCACCATTTGCATAGTACCAGGCGGCTTCCACGGGACTCATCTTTCACGGCTCCGGTTGCAGGACTCGATTGTTTGCATGGCTCGCAGTAAAACGATAAGAGCCGCAGGATGCAAGCAGAGTGATTGTGACGATTTTTTATCGTCGAGGTTCAGAATCCGGATCTCATTCGTTTTCCCAGACCAGAGGAAATACGCTAAAAGAGTCACTGTGGATCAAATTCTGGAGAGTTTTTTGGCGTGGCGTCATTTTTTGGCAAGGCAGATTGACGATGAGCGACGAAGAGAGACAGTTTCAGACCCTTTGTCAGGCGGATGAGATTCCGGAGGGGGAAGGTCGCGCATTTCCGCTCAACGGAACGTTGGTCGCCGTGTTCCGGCGGGAGGGTGAGTACTTTGCGATCAATGATTCCTGCCCGCATATGGGAGCCTCGCTCGCTTCAGGGTATCTTGAGGGTTGTGACGTGATCTGTCCTTGGCACGCCTGGAAGTTTTGTGTGAAAGATGGAATCTGGATGGATAATCCAAAATCCAAAGTTCGGACGGACTCGTACGCCGTGCGGATCGTAGGAACGGATGTGCAGGTGGAAATTCCCCGACCAAAATCGGCACACTGAAAAAACGGCACACCGTGCATCGCCAAACGGAGGCATTGTCAAACAAAGGCGACACAATATAGCGACACAATACAGCGATTCGCGGTTCGGTGTTACTGCTGGCAAGATTGACAAGATTGCCGGTCGAACCTGTGATGATCCGTCTCCGAAAGGTGTGAGGATTTCGTGGTTGACGCAATTGATTCTCGACTCAGTTCGCCCTCGATTGCGGAAATCGTTTGCGTCACAACATCCAGCCCTGCGTAAAAATCGATGACAGCCGATTCACAAGTTTTCGGCGACCAAGACAACGTGATTCCTTTAAGGTGAAATTTCATGAGCCCTTCCATCGATCAATCATTCCGTGCATCGAGCCCGACGCAGGAACATGCGTTTCGCGGCGGACCACGGATCACGGCGCTCGAGACCCTGATCCCTCATGACATCATGGGGGGGCTGATGTTGTTACGAATTCATACCGACGCCGGAACGGTCGGTGGCGAACCCGTAATTGGTCATGGTGAGACATACTACGTACCGCATGCCGTCGCAGCGACATTGCACGACTGGATGTCTCGTCGTCTCTTGGGGGCTGATGCCACCGCGATCGAAAGTCATTGGCGTTTCCTGTACGAACGAGGAACAGCGTTCGGAGTTCGTGGCTGTGAGCTCCGGGCGATCAGTGCGATCGACCTGGCATTGTGGGATATCCTTGGGCAGCTCACTCAACAACCCGTCTGGAAATTGCTGGGGGGGCCGGTGCGTGATTCGATTCCGGTGTACAACAGTTGCGGTGGCCCCAGTTACGGCCGACGACCTTATTCCTCAGGGAGCGCGAACGAGGGGATTCTGAGTGACCCTCCCACATCCGGATGGCCGGGCCACGGAGACATTGGTCGCCCTGGCCCGCTGGAAGACAATTACAACAGCGTTTATCACCCCGGTGATCTCGCCGAAGAATTGTTGTCGGAAGGTTACACCGCCATGAAACTGTGGTCCTTTGACCGCGTCTATAAACAAAGTGGTGGTCATCGCGTCAGCTGGTCCGACCTTGACGAGGGCCTGGCTCCGTTTCGTGCGATTCGTGAACGGGTCGGAATGAAGATGGAGGTGATGCTGGATGGTCATGGGTTCTTTACGCTTCCTGCCGCGCTGCGCATTGCCGAAGCGATGCGGGAATTGAAACCGCTTTGGCTGGAAGATGTCATCAGACCCGACTGCGTGGATACGATTGCTGATTTCCGCGACCGGGCTGGCGTTCCGATTGCGGTCAGCGAGATGCTGGTCAGTCGTGAAGAATATCGTCTGGTGCTGCAGCGGCACGCGGCGGATTACGCGATGATCGATCCAACCTGGGTGGGAGGGATCAGCGAAACCCGTCGGGCTGCCGAGTTGGCACAGGCCTTTAATATTCCGGTGCTGATGCATGATTGCACGGGCCCACTGACGCTGTTTGCGGGATTGAATGTGACAGCTGCATGTGCGAATGTCACGTACCAGGAAACGGTCCGGGCACATATTCGGACCCTGTATCCGCTGCTGATTGATGAACCCCCTCAGGTCATTGGGGGCCAGATTGCACTCACCACTCGCCCTGGATTAGGTGTTCGACTGCTGGACGATCTGTTTACGCCGGATCATCCCGGCTACCGAATCACGCGGTTACCGGTCAGTTGATTCCTGCCGTTGATCCCGAGAAACCCCAGCCCCCTGAGACCCAACCCGCGAAAACCCGGACCAAAGTATCCAGTTGGGTTGGCGGTTTCCGCGGGAATAAGCCGTGGCGGCATCCCTGAAAGCGGGAAGCTCATTCCCGCTTTTTTTCCGCCGAATGGTCTCGTTGGTTGTCACAATTGTGTTGTCGTCGTTTAATGTTGTAAACCACGTAGTTGAAAATCACGTAGTCTTGTTGTCACCGGATTCTTCACAAGGGCTCGACCATGCATTCCACAAATCGTCGTGAGTTCCTCAAATCGTCGTCGACGGTGGCGACCGCTGCCACACTGGCTCCCTGGATGTTCAATGCCGTCTCGGCACAAGAAAGCAGCGACCGAGATCTGCGTGTGGGGATCATCGGAACGGGACGGGGAATGGCTCACGCCAATGCAGCATTGAATGCGAAGGGGATATTGCTGGATTATGTTTGTGACATTGACTCGAACCGCCTGGCACTCGCCATGAAAACGGTCGAGGGTCGGGGGGCCAAAGCCAAGGGGGTGTCGGATTTTCGGCGAATGCTGGATGACCCCAAACTCGACGCGGTCTTTATCGCGACGTGCAATCACTGGCATGCCCCCGCCACAATTCTGGCCTGTTCGGCAGGAAAACACGTTTACGTGGAAAAGCCAGGGAGCCACAACGCTCGCGAAGGGGAGTTGATGGTTCAAGCCGCCAGGAAAAACCGGCGGATGGTGCAAATGGGTAACCAGCGCCGCACATGGCCGGCAATTCGCGAAGCGATCGGAAAATTGAAAGAGGGTGTGATCGGAAAAGTCTTGTATGCCCGTTGCTGGTACGATGCGGATCGAAAATCGATTGGCAAAGGGAAACCAGTTCCCGTCCCCGAAAATCTGGATTATTCGATCTGGCAGGGCCCCGCTCCCGAGCGTCCCTACGTTGACAATCTCGTCCACTACAACTGGCACTGGCGGTGGCATTGGGGTGGGGGCGAACTGGCCAACAATGGAATCCACACGCTGGATGTGGCGCGCTGGGGACTTGGGGTCGATTATCCGACTCAAATCAGTTTTCTGGGGGGGCGCTACCATTTTGATGATGACCAGGAAACTCCGGATACCGGCGTCGCGGTCTTTCACTTTGGGGACAAAGGCTGTAGCTGGGAAGTGAGCAGTTGCCTCACACGCAAAGAGGAAAAACATAGTCAGGTGATTTTCTACGGGACAGAAGGGACGCTGCATATCATTGATCCGGGGTACAAAATCCTGAATTCGAAAGGTGAAGAAATCGGGAAGGGATCGGGAGCTGGGGGTGAGCAGGATCACATTCAGAATTTCTTGAATGCGATTAAAACAGGCGAACCCCTCAATTCCGAGATTGAAGAGGGTCAAAAAAGCACCCTGCTGTGCCACCTGGGAAATATCTCGTACAAGCTCGGACGAATGGTCCGATTCGATCCGGAAACCCGCTCGATTGTCGGTGATCGCGACGCCACAGCCCTTTGGGGACGCGAATATCGGCCTGGCTGGGAACCGATTGTTTGATCCGAAGTGGCCTGTTTTCCGTTGAGTAATACAACGAGACAGGCAAGAGACGGCCTGTTTGGCTGCCGTTTCATGGGGATGAACGACCAGCCGGTCGATCATCCCAGACGCGTTTTTTTGAAAGCGGAATCATGGATGCTGATGAATTTGCGGGTTCTCCTAAAACATGGCCACCACTCGGCATGCCAACGGGCAGTGTCCGGGCATTGCTGGCCCTGATGGTGGTGGCGGTTGTCGTTACCAAGATGGCTCGCGGCGACGCGTTTCACGATGAACACGACCTGCTTTGGGTCGAAACGCTGCTCATTTCACTCTCACACTATTTTACATCTCGCAGGTTTGTTTCGTTAACTCCGCAGGTCCGTAAGCAACTCGAAGAAGACGGAGTGATTGATCGCGAACGGCATCCCCTCTTTCTGCCACGGAACTCAATCCGCATCATCATCGTGGGTTCATTCGTCTGGTTGGCGTACTATCTGTACAGCAACAATCGAATTTACGAGCACCATGCGGGTTCGTTACTGGCCATGATGGGGGCGTTCCTGTTGGGGAGCGTGGTGCGTAATATCAGTCATTGGTGGCAGCCGAAAGCCGCTCCTACCAAATCCGGAACCTGGGGCGATCTCAAGGCGCTCGCGGCATTAGGTGCCGTGCTGGTGGTCGCCGTTCCCGAATTTCTCGATCTCTCGAATGCCATGCCTTCGGAATTCTATCGTATTGCCCTTGGGTTCATGTTGTTTTATTTCGGATCACGATAACTCGTGCTCTTTTTTTCCTCAGAATCACCCGATCCAAGAAAGATTTGTTCTATGCCGTTACGCCAAAGTCTGACGACACTTTTCCTGTTGCTGCTTGCTCCAGTGGCCTTCGCGGTGAACTCTGCCGCGAACGAGAAAAA